>CEUO01094798.1_pt1 | contig 12617 bp, 8 predicted proteins | sample 531391 | NCBI WGS metagenome assembly CEUO01 (sample SAMEA2622799, study PRJEB7988) | marine metagenome | isolation source: saline water (ENVO:00002010), including
GGTTCAACCGAACAAGTTAAATTGTGGGAATGTAGGGCTTGTTTAGGAATATGGTCAGAAAAAACATGAGGGGGGCTTCGGCCTCCCTCGCTTTTTTTTGGCTTTTTATCCGTTCTGTAAAATTTATTTTGTTCGGCTAAATCAGGAGATTAAGCCATACAAAATCAATCACTAATAATCATATGTCCAGTAACTAATGGTGGAACGCTATCGTTATGTGCTTGTAATGTAACATATTCATGTGGTGCTAATGTTATTTGATTAGCAACGGCAATTTTAGCATGAGTGGTAAGTCCTAAATTAATAGTAGGGTTTCCTAAAATAGTAATAGACACACCACCAATATTTACAATATGTAAAATAGTTCCAGCCGCAGGTGGAGGTAAAGTAATTTGGTTTGCTGGTGTAAGGGCGGTAATATCATTTACATAGACAACAGTTTTTCCACCTGTAATAATTGGACCTGTTGCGGTTTCATGCACTTCATAACCAAGAAGTTGATTATCAGTTGAACTAATTGTCCCTACCGTTATTGAATTTGAGGTTGTAGCACCTCTTCCAGTAACTGTGTCTAATGTATCTGATTCTGCACTTAATGTTCCTGCTCCAATATCACTTCTAACTTCTGTTCCTGTTCTAAAATCTACATTTCCACCACTATCTAAAACCAAGAACTTATCTGTATCTGTTCCAGCATTTACTACACTTCCTAGATTTACCGTCCCTGCAATTGATGTTGCACCTAATCCATTTACTGAAAATACTTCAGTAAGTGTGTCAGTTAAATCTCCATCAGCGTCATCATCAGTAACTATCTCAAATTTCTCATCAGCAGTATTATCTCCTAAAACAAATCTAATATCTGCATCTGCTATTTTATTATGGAAAGTTGTTTTAGTAGAAGTGCCTTCTACTGACATAGCCTCTGTATAACCACTAGAATCATATCCTACGCTCAAACTATTTTCAGTCTTATGAACTGTTAAGTATTGAATATTTGGGTCGCTTCCTGTATGAGTAATAACAGCAATAATAGTATCTGCTCCCGCTACTCCAGAAGCAGGGTGTCTATATTCAGGAACTTTATTTACTGCGGTTGGGTTTCTAATTTCTAAAACAGGGGCAGTTGCGTGATTATTAGCAACTAACAAATGATAACCGTTTGTATATGATGAACTTAAAGTTAAATTATTTACACCCGCAACAGCAATTCTTTTACCATCACGAAAAATAACCCCTGCACCAACATCAATTTGCGTTGCGCTATCAACAGTAATATCAAAGCCACTAATTGCATAGTTTTGTCCTAATCCATCAGATAAAGCCTTAATAATCCCAGTATGCGGAAAATCCACATCATCTTCAATTTGATTTGCAGTTCCTGTTGTGCTTTGACCATAGTAGTTTCTATTGCTTACCATCTTATTCAACCTCCAATAAAATAAACAGTTCTAATGTTTCTGTTGTGGAAAATGGGCCAACTCCGTCAAAGTTAGTTCTAAATAGAGAGTAATCTACTCTAGGACTTCTTGAAGCATGGGCTGATAAAGTATTGTCATCAAACAAACCAACTTCACGAATAACCTGTCCTTGAATAGAACTACCTGCTACTGAAACTTTAATTTCTAATACATTCAAATCAGATTCAGTTTTGACTAATGTAGGAGAAACACTTAATGGAACATCTAAATCAGTTGATATAGGATTAGTTGAATTACCTCCCAAGCCTATTTTAGCACTAGTAATAATGCTTTTAAGGTGGGAAACAAGTTGTTTTTTAAGTTCATCAGTTATCATGTCAAATCCCTCTCCAATAAATCAGTAAGTGTAATACTTGCGCCGCCTTCAAATCCAAGTTTAGCAGTTGATGTATTGAACGCCTGTCCGAATCCGAAGGTCATACCGCCCGATGCCTCACGCTTGCGAACCAATAATTTAAGTCCTTTGATGTTGATGCTATCCAAGAAATCAAAGGATATTTCGTTAGTGGTTAAATCATTATTTCTCAACGCTGCTTTTGTTTCCTTGCTTGAAACGAGAAGTTCAGAGAAAATATCGGAAAGGTCTTTTGTGTATCTTCCAAGTTGTAATTTAATAAAACCTGTCAATAGGTGTTCCATTTCTAAAATAATATATTCGCTCATTTCTATGTTTTCTCTAGGAATAGAAACGTTTACAATATCTCCAGGTCTTAATTGATTTATTCCTTTATTTTGCATAGTAAATGTTAATTTTTGGTTTACTCTTGAATGAATAAGCAATAATCTAATTGCTTGTTTATTTACTTCTTCTTGAGTTAATAAAGTATTATCAACTACTTCTAAGGTCTTTCTTCCTCTTTTTTGGATAGAACGAATGTCCTTTCTTGATGCTTTGTGAGATAGTCCATAAACAATAATTTCATTGTAAAAATCAAAAGTAGTTGAAACCTTTTCAAACTCTGATATTAAGTATTCTTCACTATCATCAATTATGATATTAGTATAATAGTCATTTGTGTCATCGGGAACAATTTTAAAAACATTGTTCTCTTCAACTAATTTCATCTCCTTTTTGTCTAAAACATATTTAATTGCTGAAAATAAATCCAATCCTTGATAATTAGGTGCTAAATACATAGGAGTATCAGTTGATGTTGTTTCAAATTCAATTCCTTCTTGTTCAAGTAATTCATTAATCAAGTCTTCTCCTTCAAGACCAACACTCACCGTTGAACCAATACACGCTCTTTTAGCATCAATTTGAATTTCTTGGGCAGTATCTAAAGTAAATGTTTCCGAAACGCTCACAACCCCTTGCATTTCTTTTATTTTTGAGAAATTTAAAACAACAGTATTTTGTGGAGTTGGGGAAGAAGTTCCATCAACAGACACATTTTTAATAACTTCAAGACTAGTTTTTGTATTATCTTCTCCATCAGACATATACATGTTATAATTTCCTTCAGACATTATTTCTAAGAAATTTGTGTCTGTTCTCATAACCAAATGATTTTCCGTAGAACTTTGCTTATCAGGGTCTACTACAACATACATTGATAGAAATGCTTCTTGGTTTGGCCCCGTTTTATCTGGAGTTGAACCAGTAAGAGTTTTTCCTCTCGTTCCTTCAACAATATCAATGTCTTGATTAATATCATACATTTTATCTTCATTTGCCATTTTAGTGTATTTTGAATGTAAAGTATTAAGTTTTATTTCTTTTGGGCTATAATCATAAAAAGTGGTTTCGTTTGGCTTAAGCACACGATAAGCAGACTCATCCACCAATTGTTTATCTAAAATAAGATGATTCTTCAAACCACCAGAATTAGTCACGGTGTGAGAAACAACATAAATAATATCGTTAGGAACAACATTATTCATATTTCTTGAGGACTCGGCATTTTCATCACCTGTTATAACAGTTTTTCCTAAATCAATATCTTTTCCTGCTTCCGATACTAAATAGCATCCAGTTAAGTCTATCATGTCCATCCAGCCTAATTTTTCAGCATAGGCATTGAAACCATATTCATAGAGAGTTCCACTTGATGAACCTATTGATGAAACAGTATCATGTTCGGAAGCATCATACCAAAGTCTTGGTTTAATACCTATTTTAATTCCTGTTGCTTCATAAGGAGAAGTAGTGGCCTTTGTGTTTGATGAACCTCTTGTTTTTTCTCCAAAAATATAATTACTGCTTGTTTTCCCAATAGTCAAACTTCTTTTAGTTGAAGCAGCGTCATCATGGTCATACTGCCTTCCATCGCTAAGAGGAATTGTTGCCCCTGCATTAATATCATGTTTTTGCCCATTTTCAATCATATATGTATCTAAAGCAACCACTATATTATGGTCATATAAATTATCAGCAAATCCTAACATATAGTAAAATGGTCTTGAAAAAAAGATTCTTGGTGTATTTCCTGGAGTATTAAGAGTATTAGAATAACTGACCCTAATTGGGAATACTACTGCATCAGTTGAAGCAAAACCAGCAATAACATTATTGTGGAATCCATGCCATGCATCTGAACTTTGAGAACCATAATTGCCGCTAACAATTGCTCCTTTTTGAATATGTGCCCTATCTTCGGACATAAAGGTATCTCTATCTTTACTTCCTTCAAGACCGAAAGCAGTTCCTTGCCCACCATCTTTGTATATATTTCCAACAGTTAAAGAAGCATCATCATTTAAATTAACATCGCTAGTAAATGTGATTACCTTTGTTCCAGTATCATAAGAATTAACTCGCCCTATAAGTTTGTAATTGGTATCATATAAAAAATCTCCGTTTGCTGGATTCGTTGATACTGTTGCTAATTTAATTTTTGTTGGTTCAGAGGCAAGAGAACCTGTCATAGAATCAGTAATTGAAGTAGCGTCCAAAGTCCCAATAGCAGAAGAAAAGTGCTCACCAGTTAATTGTGCTACTCTAATGTATTCTTGATTAGGCACAGTTTCTTTCTCTGGATTAAATAAGTTATAGTGAATATCAAAACAAAGTTCAGTTAGTCTCATAATTCCAAATCTTTTAAGAGAGGAAATATCAGTATTGTTTTGTATAGTTATTGTTTGAAAATTATCATCTGTTAGGCGAACTTGATTCCCTGCGGTAGTATTTGTATATGTAAGAGAAGAATCTTTTGTTTTTTTGTTTTCAATAAGAAGTAAATTATAGTCTATGATGTTTTTATTACCATCCATAATACTATCTCCTCTTAATGAGGAATATGGTAAAATATCAGAATTAATATACAAAAAGAGTGTTGCTGCTGAACTGACTTCATGTATAAGCCCCTTTCCATATTCTGTGTTTAAATGAACATAGCCTCCGTAGCCTCCATAACGGTCAGTTGCTTTATTTGCATCATCTACATTAACTCTATGTCTTTTTGCTTCTCCATTTAACAAAGAACCATGTGCGCTACCAAATCCTCTCATATCAAAATCCCTGTGGTTATCATCACCTGTTCCAGTTTTATCATATTCACTAATATTTACAGAAGAAATATTAGGCTTTATTTTGTAATTAATAGAGTGGTGTTCCAATTTAGAATCATTTGGATAAACTTCTCTTAGTTCGACAATTGATGATTTAATTTGCGTGGGTTTTTCATTAAAGGAACCATCTGCTTTAGCAATTGATTTGTAATAGGGTTGTCCATATTTCTTATTAGTGTCTTCGTTGCTAACAAAGATATTTTCTATGTTTAATGGAACAGGCCCACTAGAGGTCAATTTACTATGAGGCAGAGTCAAAATCTTTCCTCCCCAAAGATGCGCTCCATTAATAAAGACTAAATCATGCGTGTCTTTACTTACTTGGTATATTTTATCTCCAGCAGTATAACTTACATCTCTGTCTAAGAACAACAAAAATTTACCATTTCCTGTTCCCTTTTCAAACTTTTTAACCATAACATATCCAGCAAAAACAGCATTATCAGTATCGGCTCCTATAAATACTGGGTCGCCTCTGTTGAAATTTTTAATGATATTGCCGTTTGCTTCAATAATATTTGGATGTATAGCATTAAGTCCAGCATTTTTATTGGCTTGTTCCGTATTTGTTAAAGTATATCCTTCACTTTGTCCATAATTTTTAATTTTTCTTCCCAATGTAATAGGCAAATATGGGGCTAATTCAATTTGAGTTATGTTGCCTTTTTTTGTAGAAGAAACGATTTCAAAATCAATTAAAGTATTTACAGTATCAAATGTAGAAGCAGAGGCAGAACCATGTTCATCATGTAATTTTGCTTGAAACGCTAAATCATTTTTAATATTAGATGGGCTATTAATTGAATGCCCTACTGCTCCAACGCTCTGATTAGTGCTGGATGAAACTAAAGTGTCTCCCTCAGCACCTGAAGAATAAGTAATTTCGTTCCCTGATGTAAAAACTAAACCTTTATTTGCTGAACCAGTTAAACTAGCCGCCTTTTTATCAGCAAAATGAGATGAGCCAAGTGCCTTTGAAAGAATATAATTTTTTTCTGTTTCCATATAAACTGCTTCATTATTAGCGGCAGTTAGAGAAGAAGTAATTGAATATTGTCTTGCAGGCCCACCTCCATGAGAATAAGTGCTAGACGCAGTTACTTGCCCAATATATCCATTAGCCGTAAATAATTTTGTTCCTACTACGGGAAAATTATCAAAATTAGAACCATCTCCATTATCAGGAATTGTAGTCTGAAATAAAGTAACTCCTAATGGTATAGTAAATGTAGATGCGGCTCTAATATTTGCTAATTTATTGTATGGACTATTGCTAGAATAAATAATATCTTCACTAAATAATGTATTTAAATTCACAACAGGAGATAATAATTTATTAAATTTGTCTCTACCTTGAATTTCAACAATAGTTTGCCCTTCTTCTTTTTTAGTTTCAATATTTTCTATCTCCCCGTTAAACCTTTCAATAAATACTTGATATTGGCCTTTAGCAAAACTTAAAGGATTATTGTTATACGAATCATCCGTAAAAGATAAAGTAAGCATACCTGTGGTAGCATTACAAGCAGTAATACTAGCAAATCTTTCATTATGGTTTAAAGATGTAAAAGACACATACATCTTGCTAAATCGGTTATTTAGCAGATGTGTGTTTAGCATAAGTGTTCCATCAGTTGCGTTATATGCCCGCCGTTGAAGCACATCTCCGCTTGTCGGTGTCGTGGACTGTGCGGTGAAAGCGGAGTCATTTACGCCTCTCACATAGGGGTGTGTGTCGCTTTGGAAGGTTATCTCTTGGGTTGTTCCTGTTAGGCCAGCAATAGACTGAACAATTAAAATATTATCCCCTAACTTGACTTCATCTCCTGCATTTAGAACATCACTTAAATTATATTCAGTATTGAAAGAAAACACAGCATTAGATGTTTTTGATGAATATGTTGCTGCTAAAGAGAAAAACTCGTTCATATCGCCACGATGAATATTATGTCTTACTTTGTATTCATAAAACTCTTTAATTTTCTTAGGCATGATTCTTCCGTTATCTAAAATAGAAGTTTCGGAAAAACCACCTTTACCATCAATAGATTCAGTATTTACATGTTCAAAAACATTATATAAAAGATTTGATTTAGTAGGAGAATAATCATAATGCAAATATCTTTTTGGTCCAGTATATGTGGGGGTTGCTATCAAATCATCGCTAATTCTTCTAGCGTTAGGAAACATAGCATTATAGTCATTAGTGTCGGCAGTAATAGTTGCTCCTTCATTTGTAGTAATAGATGCTCCTTGATTTACAGTATTATCTAAATCTCTTAATTTATCTGTTAAAGTAACTCTATGAGAAAATTTACTATAATCAATAACTGTTTTACCAAAATCTTGAACAGTTCTAAATACAACAGCATCCGTAGTATCAAATGCAAAACTAGTTCCCGAACCGCTTTTTTGCATACAATAGTATTTTGTGTTGTGGTCTAATTCATTTTTCTTATCTAAAAGACTATCAAAGAAATAAAACAATGGTCTAGCACAGGAAAGGTTTTCATCCAATGCTATACTATCATTTAGAATACCTCCCGAAAAAGCAACAATGTTAGTATTTGTTTTGATGTGGCCTTTGACAATTAAAAATTTTGTATCTTTTGGAATTTCATTACCTAATTTTGGTTCAAACTCAAAAGCATCTCCTTCTAAGTCTTCTGTTATCATTTCAGTTATTCTAGCAAAATGATGTTTCTTATCATCATCTGAATACACTAATACAAAATAGTTATATGTTGCGAAATCACCAGGATTAAAACGAAAGCCTGTGGTTGTTAAAGCATCATAGCATTTAATTCTAAATCCTTTTGTTGTCGCTAAATTAGAATATTGTGTTCCGCCAGTATGGTCAGTAGCAGTAAAGGTGCTTGCTCCATTTGTAGCAATAGCAGTATAAATTCTATGAGAAGAAGTTATAGAACTATCAGAGAACTTAGGATTTGTCGGAGACTCTTCTTTAGATAAGCCTGTGGCTAAATCAACGACCATTATTCATCCACCTCCTCAAATCTTAAATATAAAACAGTATTGTTATAGTTAGGCATTAAGTTATTTGTTGCCGAAAATTGGGTTTTTCTAATATTCATAAAACTTAATTCATGAAGTTCACCCATAAATTGATTGTTGGTTTTTGCGGAACTTACTCCTGTTGTTCCGCCACCATTTGCACCAATATAAAAATCTTCTGCGGCCATAGAAAATGAATCTGTTTGAGTATGGGTTCCTGTTTTTACTAGCCTCCCATTAAAGAAAATAAGAATCTCTTTATTTTGATTATCCCACGCACAAGCAATATGATAGGTGTTGTTTATATAACTTGGCTCAAAATACTTATCATGGATATAAAGATTAGTATTTACACCAACTGCTTGCGAAGGGGCTGCTTTTAAAGTTAAAGCACTTGCAGTAGCACTATCAACAAAACCGATAGAAGTAAAAGTAAAACCATCTCTAACAAATATCTCTTTAAACTCACTAACATAATCATTTGGGTTGCCACCGCTTACATTTACTGCATGACTTCCACTAAAAATTGAACTTGTTTTACCAATAAGTCTATATTTTGCTTTACCGTCTGCATCAAACCCAGTTAAGTCATTATCTCCGCCCGACCATTCATCAGCCGCATAAGAATATTGCGCCCCTAAATTTGGAACAATAACTTCATCTGTTGTAAAATACTCCATAGAAGCAGTTCCTAATTTAATACCTACTTTAATTTTATATCTTGCTGGATTATTCCAATTATGAGTTGTGCTATTAATTAAACTAATTTGTAAGTTAGTGCTATGAAAAATACGCATTTCGTGTGTTCCTCTATCATCTTTGTCCATATATTTATGGTTTTCATAATTACTTTCAGTAGCGGCAAAATTTAATCCATTCTGTATCTTTTTACTACCCGAAACATATGCTTTAGCACTTCCCGAAGGATTATTGTCTGTAAATTGTGGAGGAAACTCATTCCCAGATGCGGCATAAAAGCCATAGCCATTAATTTCATATGGTGTCAAAACACACTCAAATGTAAAATTATTATCTAAATTCCAAAGACCATAAGGAATACCTGTTCCTGTTGAAGCAATATTATCGGAATAATCTAATGTCAAAAAACCATTACACATGACTGGAAAAACAAGCGAGCGTTGTTTTCCTGCGAAAATAGAATATGACATAACGAAACCTCAAGGTAAAATTAAAGCAACAACAAAATCTAAATTAAAAGAAACATCCACCGATTCAGCATTTAATTCATATCCAAAGTTTTGAATAAAACCTTTTAGTCCTTCAGAAGTTGATGCTGTTGGAAAAGGTAAAGAACCACTAACATTGGTATTATCTAAAGTATTAGGTTCACCTCTTGCTCTAAATGTCAAAGGAATATCAACAGAAACACTTCCTAAAGCAACGGTTGATGAATCGGGACTTGTTGGATTATCTGCAAGTCTTCCTCTATCAATGTAATTTTCATTAACAAAAGATGGAGTTAAAACCACTAATTCGTTGATAGCCTGATAAGTTGCTAAACCCGTTGAATCAACACCTGAAGCAATCATCTGCGCTAATTCTTGTGCTGTGAATTTTAATGTTCTATGAGGCGATGTATCAGGAGAATGGGTTCTTTGTATTTCAGTTGGCAGAATGAATCCTGTTAAACTAATTCTTTTGCTAGACATTCCTAAATCTAAAGCAGCAGTAAGAGATTCACCTGTTGCTAAACCACTTAAAGGTAAAGGAAAAGCAGGAATCTGCTTATCAACAGAAACAGAGACAGAAGTCACTTTTAATGGAATAGTATCAATAATTGCACTACTACCTGAATGATTTTGTATTTTTAAATAAACTGTGCTTGTCATTTAATCACCTCAAAGTGCTAGAAGATGTGCTTCTATTAATTTTTGAATTAATCATACGACCGATTTCATCAGCCATTCTTCTCATTTCTGCCTTTGAAGAGTCTTTTGCATTGACGGTAATATTGAAGTTATTTACAACAGAGCCTCCACTAACCATTTTCTTTGAATCTCTATTTGAATGAATTCTAGTTCCTGCTCTTAAGTTCACCAATTCTGGCCCCTTTTCACCAACAACCGCTAAACCGCCAGAAGAAACACCTCCTTCGGCAAAGAATGGTAATTGCTTTAATGCTTTGAATACTACTGCACCTACCGCCGCAACAATAATTAATGGTAATTGAATCGGTAATAACGCAATAATTCCCATAACTAGGAGAATGGTGGTTATTAGCCTTGTAATGTCTTTTAATTTTTGCCCAATACTAATAGTTTGGTCATTACCCCAATCTTTGAACCTTTCCCATAAGACATATATTGGCGAAAGAAGGAGGGCTAATAAACTAAGTCCTAACGCTAATACACCATTTAGAAGAACTTTACCAAAACCTGATACTATTCCCACTAATCCATCATAAATTTTCGCACCATCTCCTCCAAAGATTCCACTTAAAAAGAGCATAACTCCATCTAAAACCATTTTTCCTCCTTCCATTATTTTTGTAATAAATCCCTGAACTATGGGTTTAATGGTATCAAAGAATTGTTTAAACCTTTCTGAATTATTTTCTACAAATTTCTTAATGACATTAAAAGCAAGTGCAAACAGAATGAAATACATGGTAGCAGTTAATAAGAATTTAGTTAGAATTGCCAGTGCTTTAATTCCTCTTAAAACGAATTTTCCAATAGGGCCACTATGTTCAATTAAATCATCAAAAGCCTCACTAAGTTCTTCTCTTACAAAATCCATTTTTTCATAAACGGGGTTAAGCCCATCTAAAAGTATCTTTGGAGTTAGCATTTTTCCTATGCTAAACATACCTCCTTTTAGAGTTTTATCTACTTTTTCCATTTGTTCTTTCTGTCCCTGTATAGCCTTATCTAAAAACGACATTGTTTTTTCAGCATCTGCAACTTCTTCTGCTGTAGAAGTGCCAGATAAAGATATTTGTCTCGCATCCTCTCTTTTTTGTTGCATTTCTGTTAGACTACTTTCCATTTCTTCTCTTTTCTTAGTGAGTTTTCTTAAACCCTTTCTATCTAAGGTTGAAGCAAAAAGTGTTTTTGTAATAATATTTCCAGTATTTTCAGCATCTGCTTTTAAAGTTCTCATTGTTCCGCCAACGAAATTTAAAGATGAAGCAAACTTATTTACTAATCTAAATGTTCCAGGCGGTAAAAACCCATACATGAACTTTCTAACAGAAGCAACTTCAACTCCAAAGATTTTTAATTCTTCTCTTGTTGAAGTTAAAAACTGAGCAAGATATTCCGCACTAGTTCCCCCTTGTTCTAAATAAAGATTTAATCCTTCAAAAAATGGTAATTTTCTTTGTTGGGTTCGGTCATAATACTCTTGGATAGTGGCACTCATAATTCTAGTTCTGGTATCTAAAGTCTCCAAAGTCGTATCTTCAGACTTAACAAACTTACCGTAAGATTTTTCTAATTTCTCAAATTCTTCTCTTCTTTCTCTTTGTGCCCTTAGCATTTCAGCCGCATCACTTTGATTTGCAGTTCTAGCAGCCTGTTGAACAACTCGTTCTAATGATTGCATTGAACTCGCTAATTGAGTATTAGTATCTTTAATGCTGTCTTTCATTCTTCTTTGTGCCGCTTCTATTTCATCAGTCATTTGAGTCATGTTTTGATAAGAACCCGCTAAACCATCAATTTTAGTGGTTAGTTCATTTATATCTTTTTGTGTTTCTTGTCTCTGCTCACCTATAATTCTTTGAATATCAGCCTGCTGGCTTAAAGTATCATTTAATGCATCAATAGAAGTATTATACCCTGCAAATAAAGCCACCGTATTTTGGTTCATTGCTTGTATTTCTGAACTAAGACTAACATAAGAGTCTTTAAGTTTATTTATTTCCTCTTGCTGTTCATTAAACTTTTGTGCGGCTTTTTTGACGGTTGAAAAGTCCTTTGCCAAATCTCTTAACTCATCCTTAATACTAAGAATATTATTTTTAACAGTTAAGAGCCCATCAGTCATTTTAAATTCCTCTTTTTGCTTTTTCTAATTCTTTTGCTTCTAATTCATTTTGTATATTAACCATCATTAATAAATCAGAGACTAAACTACTAGGCATTTTATAGACCTCTAACGGACTAATGCCCAACGCTTTAGAAAGCGTATAAACGACAAAGAGAGAAGCATCCTGTGGAAATATCTTACCACCATTTAATGCGCCTCTCAATCTTCGTTTTTTTCTTCATCCCCTGAAAGAGAATCAAATGGATTTGGTAAAATTTCTTTTAGTTGTTTACCAATATAAACATTTAATCTAAGAATATCAATTGCTGAAAGGCTTGGTTCAGTCTTTGTAATAAAATTTTCAACCATGTATTTAAACATAGCATTCAAATCTAAATCCATCTGTTGCGTTCTTGTATTTACTTTCATAACGCTATTGATGGCTTTATCTACCTCAAGCCATGTGGGTTCTTTGACCCACACTTTGAGGTATTCTTCTTTATCGGGTGCTACACGAATATGGTGTAGCGTAGGCTCGCTTAGTGCAAAAAGCACACTCTTATCTGATACAATTTTTTTGTTCAACATTTTATCCACCTTCTATACCAACAAACAAAC
>CEUO01094923.1_pt1 | contig 12616 bp, 18 predicted proteins | sample 531391 | NCBI WGS metagenome assembly CEUO01 (sample SAMEA2622799, study PRJEB7988) | marine metagenome | isolation source: saline water (ENVO:00002010), including
AATCCCACGCCACATCCCTGCAACAAGAGCCATAAAGAGTCAACCACATCATGTATAGTCTCCAATTTTAAGTGAGCACAATTGAACTGACTCGCTTCTCTACGTCTAGCTACCTCAGTTCCTCCCAACCACAATGTTCTACCACTTACACACACCTTACGATCAAGCATGAGCTGACGTAATTCTTTTAGTTCTGCGCTGATCTCTGTATACTCAGGGGTCTCTGGCTTACCTAAAGCTCTATCCCATAGCCACCCCTGATGATGTATAACACGATCTACGGTTTGTTCCCATGTTTCAAACGTATCTCCAGAAGCATCCAGAGGTCTGTTATAAGTTCTTCTGGTAATAATGTCAGCTCTTACTGATTTCATACACACTCCTCCAGTACTGGGGGTTTATAATTTTTACCTTTCATAACTTTACCTGAGTCATCCTTGGTAATTGGGAACTTACTCATGTTTGACTTGTGTACCAAGTCATAGGCTTTCAGAAAGTCCATTCCAAATGAGACTGCTGTACCTTCAATAACATATACCACATCACACATCTCCTTTAAAAAATCCTGCATAAGAACATGACGTTCCTCTGTATCCAGTTTACCTTCTAATGTCAGACCAACTTCAGCGAGCTCTTGAACTTCCTCAAAGATTAACTTCATACGAAATTCAAGAAGCTCTTTGCTGAAAGGTTGGTCTACTGCCAGCTCCATTTTCTCATGGAACTCTCTAACTTTTTTCATTGTAATAAAATTCCTTCATCATTTCTAAACATTTAATGGCTTTGTTTAGGTCTTCTACACCATTCTTATCCTTGTGCCTAACCACATACTTAACAACGCTACCTACATCCATACCCAACTGATTCTCAATAATAAAAGTCCAAGGGTCTATCTTATACTTGGCATAATATTTGGGTCTGATTCCTGTATTACCTCCATTCCATTGATCGTTCAACTCATCTTTCATTAAGGATTCCATAAAATAACCTCCTCTTTTCCAAAGTTATAATCACTAGCTCTTAGTATTCTAGCTACTCTAGCTTGAGTTAAAGCATCATCTTCATCCAACCCTGCATTAACAAAGGCTTCTAAAACTGTTTCCCAAGTTGCTCCTTTCTCTTTGAGAAGAATGTCAGCTCTTTTCTTTCCTATACCGGGGCAACCTTTGTAGTTGTCTATAGAGTCTCCAGTTAAAGTCTGGTGAAAGAACTGGAAGTCTGCATCCTCCTTGTTAATTTTTAGTACCTCCTCAGTATCAATATTATAGTATTCACATGGGATTGTCAACATATCTTTATCTATGGATATGATTACAGGTCTCATGTTCTTGGTATAACTGGTAGCAAGAACCCCCAAGGCATCATCAGCTTCACAATTGTCGAGGACAAAAGAATTGTAAGCCTTCTTTAAAAATGTTTCAAGATGATTATACCCAAGAGGTTTCTTACTACCTTTTCTGTTAGCTTTATATTCTGGAAAAATTTTTCGTCTAAAATTATTAGTCCTGTCAGAGAAACAGATAGTAATATCTTCTCTATCCTTTATGTCAAACTTCTTGATCCAGTATTCTACGGTGTTCTTTGATTGGAATTCCAGTTCTTTAAGATTAGTAGCAGTAGTGACAATGTCATCATCCCATTGTACTTCTGTTTGAACTGCCCAACAAGTTCTGTATGTAAGAATGTCTCCGTCTATTAATAATTTCGTATTGCCCATCTAGTCCTCCTTCTTCTGAATGAATTTTATAGTGACAGTTTTCACAAACATAAACACATTTGAATATTTCCTTAAACAGTTTCATCTTATTCCTACCACCCACCATTGTAAATATATTTCCCTTCTTTCTCTTGGCATCTACATGGTGAAAGTGTAAAGTCTTTGTAGGATTCCTGAAGTTACAAGTCTCACAAGTAAAATCTTTTAACCAACATAAGAAAGACCTTCGGATATTATTATTAAACTTCAAGTATTGCAGTCGATCTTTCCCGGTACTCTTGTATGGATTGATACCCGACTTACCCATAAGTAAGTGAGAGTCTTTCTCCATGAATACTATTAATGCCTTGGTATCTCTAATGGGTTTCAGCCCAAGTCTTTCCAACTTTCGCAGTTGCGGAAAGTGGGCAACCAAATTCAAAGAATTCACCTGCAGTTTGGATCGCTCTCTCAGCTTCTCTGACAATGTCGCTTGCATATTTATCACTCACCTCAATTTGAAATTCATCATGGATATTAGCTACAAACTCATAGTCTTGCCCTGCTTTCAAGCCTCTGAACTTGAGCTTCTCATCAAGTATAACCAACGCTTTCTTCATAAGTACTGCTCCTGCAGATTGGAGTAGAGTATTAAGAGCACTATGCTCTGACCTAATGTGTAACTTTCTACCATCCAACCCTATCAGATAACCTCTCCTTCTGTATGTCTCCTTTACTTTAGTGGTTAATGTTTGAAGTCCTGTAACATTCTTAAGAAACCTCTGCCTTGAAGCTCTGCCTGACTTAGATCCTTTACCCAAGATCAACCCAAGTTTCCTATCTCCAGCTCCATAGATAAAAGCATAGAACCATGTCTTAGCAGTATCACGGTTGTCAATACTCAAGGCTTTCATGTTAATAGAATGGATGTCAGTACCCTTCTTCTTGTCTCCTGATACTGCAGCTCTGACATACTTCCCCTTATCATATCGACTCATGTATCCAGCTAATGCTCTAAGCTCCAATCCATCTGCATCTACTCCTACTAGCTTCTTACCGCAACTTACTGTAAATAAACTCCTGCACTCTTTACCATAAGGACTGTATGAGGCAGGAACTTGCGCTATGTTAGGATAAGAATGGGTACACCTACCTGTAACTGCACCATTAGTATTAACCCTACCATGCAGTCTTCCATCTTTCTCCAGTTTAAGCCAAGCATTGTCACCTTCAGCTAACTGGGAGACTCTCTTACTGATTAGAAAATGTTTCTTTAACTCCTGACAATTAGGAAACCTGAGTTTACTCAAGATAGATTCGTTTACTTCTGGTTTCCCACTTGGAGTGAAAGAGTTAGGAAGCCACCCATATAACTTCTGCAATCTAGACGATATGTGGTCTCTGGAGTTTGGGTTAAATTCCACACTTTTAATTTTAGTAAAGCTTGCTCCACTAGTGTAGCCTCTTTTCTTGTTATCCTTCTTTGGAGTAAACTCTCCCTCGCTGACATACCAGCTGCCGAATGAAGACCGTAGTTTTTCAGCCAACTTTTCTTTATCTTTAAGAAGATCAACATAGAGTTCTTGTCCTTTCTTTACGTTAAAGGTAAAGCCATATTGTTCCTGTCTTGCCATGATCTTGGCAAACTTGAATTCCAAATCAATAGCATCCTGACTGTACTCCTGATCCATGAAGTGATAGTACAGATCCATAGCCACATTTACGTCTTGCTGACAGTACAATGCCATCTCATCAGAGAACTCAGACCAGTCAGAGGTTTCACCATAGTCACCTTTAAGATTACCATGTCTTAAACCCCAAGCTTTAAGGCTATGGCTTCCCCATAGTTTAGACTCAAGTTTTTTACTCTTGGCATCCAACTCCTTCAAGTCAGTATGGATTAACCTTGACATTACTAGAGTATCTACGATCTCTGTATTCTTACTTGGAGTCCACCCTAAAACTTTCTTCAACACCGGGAGATCATATCCGATAATGTTATGACCAATTAATTTATCAGCTTTCTTCATAGCTTCCAAAGCATCCTCAAGACAATCATAAGAGGAGAACTCATTGTCATAAAACCCTGACTGATTGGCATACAACTGTCCAGCTTTTGCTCCTACTACTGCCAGTCCTATACAATGTACCTGATCTACAGTATCTAGCAGACCATTTGTTTCTATGTCAAATACAAGTTCTAAGCTCATATTAAATCTCCATTAGGGAATCGTTCTTCCCACTCAGAAACCTTCGCAGTCAAGTTCACTATCGTCTTCTTCATTTGAGATAACACTCTCGCTGAGTCTACCTGATTCTGTACTGTAACTAAGACAGGTTGCAACCCCTGTCGTACTTCCCTTATACCTCGCTTTGAGGATTCTAACGATAGTCTCATTCTCTCCTTGTTGATCTCTTTCAAGTCCAATAACAAAATCGCTGAGTTGAGCAATAGCTCCACTCCCTCTAAGGTCTCCGATACTGATCTGTTTTCCATCCTCATGCCCCTTTCCTTGTGAAGGTCTCTTTAAGTGAGAGACAATAAACATTCCTACATTTAATTCTTCTGCTAATGATCGTAGCTTTGTCATAAGGTTATCTATGAGTCTTCTTTCATCTCCTCCTTCGATACCACTAACCATGATAGATATATGGTCAAGCACGATCCAATCCACACCACAGCTGCGAACAAGATAACGAATACGATTGGTAAGTACATCGCTGTTTAAGCTCCCCCAATGATCGTAGAGAAAAAGTCTGCCTGTAGCAAAAACTCTTTCCCATATTTCCCTCAAATATTTTTCCTCTAAATTATTTTGAAGGTGAAGCATAGAGTTGGCTTCAATCGACATGAAGTCCAGAGCTGCATTCCTTACAGATTCCTCCAAGGCTATGTAACCTATAGACTCACCTTTACTGAGGAAGTAGGAAGCAATCTCTTTGACTGTAGTTGATTTACCAGCACCTGTACCAGCACAAAAGGTTACAAGTTCACCTTTTCTAGCTCCTAAAGTTTTCTTATTAAGTCCAATCCAAGGATATTCGTGATCGCTAGGTTTGATTGGAGTATTCACTAGCTCCCATGTATCTTCTCCAGCTACTATCCCATCAGGTCTTGAGATAGAAGCATTCCAGATAGAGCTCACAATACTTGATCCTTGGTTAGCTACCAAGCATTCATTAGCATCTTTCTTGGGGAGTCTTGCAATCTTGCATTTACCGGGAGGGAATAGTTCTGCACATTCTTTTGAAGCTGATATTCCCGGTTTGTCCATGTCGAACATCAGGATTATTTCTTCAAAGTTTTCTACTAGCCACTCATAGTCTTTCTGAATAGCTTTCTTGGCAGACTGAGCTCCATTGGGAATGGAAACGGTAGGCCACTTACAGTTTTGTTGTTCTGCTACGCTGAGACAATCAATTTCACCTTCAGTTATCACTATCTTTTTACCAGTACCCCAAAGGTGTTTACCCCATAGTCCAGATACTTCGCCTAGAGTACGGAAGTCATTCCCTTGAAGTCGTACCTTCTGCCCTACTACGTTACCATGATCATCTTTAAATTCTGCAATCTGACAAGGCTTGTCATTATACTTACCAATAGAATAACCATATAATTTACAGGTCTTCTCAGAGATTTTCCTTTTAGTTAAAGCTTTGTATTGTCCTTTCGGAAGTAAGTTAGTAAATTTCTTTTTATTATTGGTATTGGATTGGGTAAATCCATCATCCCTACGAACAGAACTGCTAGAAGGCTGATAATAACCGCAATCCACTCCAAAACAATAACCATGTCCATCATCATACCTCGCTAAATTATCCTTAGATCCACATTTAGGGCAAGCTTCATTCCCAACCCATTTCGATGATCCATTCTGAGGGGATATCCTTTCTTGCGTATTTAAACCCATGCTTTTCACACCATTGTCCATAAGTTGTCCTCGATTCTTTATAGAGTTTCTGGTTTGGGTTAGTAAATATAAACCTGATATCTAAATCAGGGTGTTGCTTGTTTATCAGTAAATGTTTGGCTCTATCAGAAGCCAAGAATCTACCTTTGGTTTCTATGTATATTCCATATCTCTCTGACTTTGTTAAGTTATCTTTCTTCTTGTGTACTAAGTAAAAATCAGGTGTATAAGTTTTCTGATTAGGTATGTAGGGGATACGTTCAGGTTCATAGTACCATTCACATTTGGTACTTTTTAATCGCTCCCCAATTGCCACTTCTAACCCTGAACGATACCCCCTAGCGATACCATGCTTCCAATGCGGAGTGACTTTAATTTTCATGTTTCCCATACAAATCACTCGCACTAAGTAAACCTTTTAACATTGTTAAGGTAGTCTTTACCGTATAAAAACTGTCCAACGGATAAGATCCTGTATGTAATACTTGGTATAAATCTGCTACAAGTCTATGGACTACCTCAGGTTTACACTCTACCAACTTCCTATACACCTCCTCGGATTCCATTTGCTTGAGATCCTCATAACTTGGCATATTTAGAAGTCCTCCCCATCAACATCTTCGGGAGCATCCTTGCTGTCATTTACAACACTATTGGTAAACTCATCACCCCACTCAATGTTATCTCCAGAGGGGTCATGATACTCTACCATATCCAAGACTCTCACCTTTCGGAGTCTGAGTGTAACTCCACCCCCACCCTGATCGAATGGAACGGCTTGATAGGCAATCTTGATCTTTGATCCTGCACCTATAGTAGCCTCAATACGTTGACCCTCTTTGTCCAGTAAGACCGGGGATTGGGTGAAGCTTCCCTTTCGGGAATTAACAACTGACTTCATTTTAAACTGACAAACCATGTTACCTGTATTGTTCCCTTGGTCGTCCTTCTCAGGCTTCAAAGGGTTATGCTTACCTCCATTCATAAGAGGATTTATTACTGCACCTAACTTCCCTGATTCCTCTTTAGTCATTACCAATTTTACATGGTAAATACCGTCCTCATCAAAGCGTGTATCTGGCTTGTTAAGCCAAGGCCAAGATGCTGTACCTACTGGTGAAACGTGCATTGGAAATTGATTATTCTTTGCCATATTATAATTCTCCTTTGATAAAGTTTTCTGCACCACCGAATTCTGGAATCTTCTTGTTTTTACAATCTACTCTGATACGATCTACAATGTTCATTAACTCTGCTATTGTTCTATCCTTTCTGAGTTTATTGTTATACATACAGTTAAACACACTACAGAGAATTACATATTTCTCTGCTTTAGAGAATGACTGTAGGGTATCTACCACTTTCATCATTCCCTGACCTACATTTTTACCATCTACATTAGCTAAAAAAGAATTCTGCATTTCTTACTCCTTCTATTTTTAGCTTACCATATCCTTCAGGACTTGTCAAATTTATTTTTCCATTTTTTTCCTGTTCGTCCTTAAACCTTTGTAAAACATCCTCTTTATAGATCTCAATAAATTTTTCTCTCAAAACAATTCCAAGTTTCTCTATGTCAGGAGCATGAGTTCCAAAGCTGTCATGGACTACTGCAAAAGACTGTATATCCTGTTTATCATGGGCTTCTACGACAGTCTTCATAAGATGACAAGCATCCAAGCTATGTACAAAATTAGGAGCAATCCCATTGACCTGTTTATACTTATTCATTTTCTCTGAAGACCCACTCGCAGCCCATAGGGAAGCCATACGTCCATTGATAACCGTCTTAACCTCCGATACGATAGACTTCATATACTTTTGTTTTACCAAGAATCCTGTAGGTAAAGTCCAGTAGATTGGCCTATCCAGAACATTAAGTTCTCTAGCACAATCCTGTAGCCACTTCATACCGTATCTGGCAGAGACTACCACTTCACCTATAGCTTCATAGATAAACTTGGAGATATACTTACAATGTAACCACAAGTCTTCTCCTTCTTCTATCCCTTTAAAAACTTTCCCCTTGTCCTGTTGTTTCCTGATCTCCTCAAAGAGTTGATCTCTCATACCGTATAGAGTTGCTCCATAGGGAGTTGTCATTACAGGACGTTTCACCAAGGATCTATCCAAGTTATTTTTAGAGATCCATATTTCCTTGAGTCTTTTAGTCTCTGGATTGTTGTCTTTAGTTATTTTTTCAAGTGTAGCTTCTCTTACAATATCATAGATATCCTGAGGAGTTTCCCTATCAGTAAGGTTAACTGCTTCTCCTCCCTTGTCATCTCTCAGCATAGCGGAGAAGTGTTGTAATCCATTACAAGATCCATCTATAGTAATTGGTAGGTGAGTGACCCACTTGGTTCCCCATTTCCCTAAGTCCTTGACTCTTTCGTATTCAATACAAGCTCTAAGGAACTGCCAAGGTTTTGATGCTTCCATCCACCAGTATTCTGAGAGAGGATTCCTAGCTATCTTCAAGATAACATCCTCGAATTTCTCTACCCATTCTACTCTATCTTCCAAGGAAACTTTATCATAGCCGTAGCAGTTGGCGAGGTGTACTTGTAACCAAGGGATTCCATGATCTCCTATGGGTTTACCTTCAGAGAACTCCAGTAAACCTCTGGCTGAGTCTTCTCCCTGAGGGTTAAGGAATGCAGTATTGGCATACATTCTCCCTCTAAAATCCAAGGTGTGAGGAAAATAAAATGCTTTCTCATCTTTGAACTTTCTAGTCATCCACATAAGCTGAGAGAATTGTATACGTTTGGTTTTTCTTCTGACATTATCGGAATGAATAACAGAAGCTCTACGCTTCCAGTCTATTTGTTCTTCCTTGGTTCCTTTTTTGGGAAAAGGTTCTTCCATGTTTCTCTCATGGAATTCGGGGATGACTGAGACATTAGCTTGGGAGGTAAACAAGGCATCCATAACTTTGAATACAACTTTATTAACTCTCCACCCAGTTTCCTGTACCGTATTTACAGCATGATAAACCTCGGAGAGATCCCTATTTTCCAAGTCTTTTATATAGGATTCGTCACTAGTCTTTATTAGGTTCATCCCGGTATAAGTGTAGTAACCTCCAACATATTGGCTACTCCATTTTCTAGGAGGGATAATACAAGGAAGTTTTACAGGAGAGAGTAATTCACAAATGGAATTCTTTTTATCAATCCATTCCATAGAGGCAGTCGTAGCTTCTAACCAGTAGGCTGTCTTAACAATCTGACCTTGAGCTGTATGTCTTTTTATCTCAAATAATTTAGTATGACTACATATTAATTCGCATAGGAGTTGACCCAACTGAATTCTCTTAGTTACAGGCCAGTTCTTCCACTCAATTTTAGCTTTATTACCTGAGTGTACCAATACTCTTTTTTGTCTACGGTAATTGGTAGTTCTCTTGGATAAATCTCTAGAGACTACCCCGAATAGAGCTGGGTTAAAATCCTTAAAACTTCTGAATCTTGCCTCATCCTCTATGAATGATCCTATTTCTTGGGCTACCCGGACTAACCTTATAGGGGTAGACAAGTGATTCACACAAGCTTTAAGCGCAAGGAAAGCTATAACATCACTAGGGAGAGTAAAAAGTTTCTCTATGGTTTCAGCCGTATGGTTACTGGCTTCCCCAGACATATACCCATGTTTGATCTTGTCTATTTCCTTGGAGATCCTAGTAATTCCCTTTCGGATAAACTGTATTCCAGCAGGGGTAGTAGATTCATGCTTTCCCTGCTTGGCTTCCAAGTTTTCCCTACGGTATCTTACTACCCCTAAGTCCACCATTTCTTTTTCTAAATCTTTTTGTCTCTGTAGCATCTGATATAATCTATATAAATTATTAATAATCCAGCATCAATTAGAAGGAATCCCAATTGAGAAGTATAGATCCACCAACTTATCCAACAAGTTTGACATCCCAATCCTACGATTCCCCCTAAGTGATGCCCTATCGCTACCAGTCTAACCGAAGTTAGAGCAAATAACGATAGGAGAATTTCTATAAAAAATGAATTTTGTAATACTAGTGATTCCACCTATTTTCCTAGGGTTTAATTGTTATCCCGGTAGTTTGTACTTTTACTAATTCCCTGATCTCCTGTTTAAGTCTAGCTTCTAGGAAGTCCAAGGCAGACTTAGATACTCTTTCGTACTTATGGAGTCTCCTACTTTCAGACTCATGGGCAATCATAAGAATGTAACGTTTTACTTGAGCTCTGTTTAATAGACTAGCCATTTTCTATAAGGTCTCCTATGATAAAGTATAAAATTAAAGCTAACAGGTACTCCATTAGTCCTCCCTGTAAAGTGATTTTAGATAGACAATCATTTAACCTCCTTTAAGTTTACAGGTAACCATTGGTTAGGGTATCTGATAAAATTAGGCTCTCTCCAATCCAATACCATGTAACACTCTACCATGTAGTCTGAGTCTACCCTAAATAGTATCTGGTAGGGAGTTTCAAGTTTACTGTTGCATGGAATATTAACAGCATTATGACTTACTTCTAATCCATACTTATAGATAATCTGTACTTGTGTTGGTACTTTATTGACAGTCCAATCCACCATTTTATCTGGAGGAGGAATTGTCAGTAGAATACCAACTAATAGAGATTTCATATCTCAGTACTCCAATCAATCATCACTCACCTCCTTGAGTTCAACGCATTTCATATCGTCAAAATGAATCTCATCTTTGATGGTCTTCCAATCTGTATCGTCTTCTATCCAAGATTGCGCTCTATCCATAGCCGTGTCCTCGCATAGTTCATCATCAACATAAACAATACTCACTTGCTCAATCGTTCTTTTAGTTGTGACCTTGTAATATTTACTCATCACTCACCTCCTCTTCATCTTCATCAAAATGGTTTGCTTCAAGATTATTAATCATGTACCTCATGGCAAAACATTGAACGTCTTCACCATCCCAATATTCTGGGAAGTTAAACTTATCGCCTGCTTGTTTAAGTAAATGATACATTTCGCTAGGCATTACTGTCATCACTCACCTCCTTGAGTTCAACACATTTCATATTGTATAAATCAATTTCATCTTTCTCCTTCTTTTTATGCCATTTCTTGATTCCCTCTACAGATAATTCCCCGGATTGTGCTAGCTTCAGATATTCGTCATACAAGTCTTCACCGGGTTTCCCTAACTCCCGAATAAGAGAATAAATCTTATCTGATTCCTCCAGTCCTTTCTGGTAAGACTCTCGATCATCTGCATAGCTGTAGTAATAATCATGGGTACTTAGTAGGTCTTTAAGTAAAGCTAGTTTTTCCATAAGTTATCCCTTATTTTTAATATATCAGAATTAAAGTAGAAAGTCAAATATTAATTTGTACCCTAGTATACTGTAGGACAATGCCTACAGTATACTAGGAGTGATACTTATAACTCCCTATGATAATTACTAGGTTTTATACTAGTAGTCTCTCCTGTTTTTACATTCGTAACTTTTACTTCATAAGCTTTGTTAGCCTCGGAGATAAGAGAGAGATGATCCAAGTCATTCCTTAAGTCATCACTCAGGTTGTTATCTAGTTGGTCTAAGTTTAACTTGGGATCTATTCTCTTACAACCATAGTTTAATCTGGACATATTTAAGTCTCCTTTTAGTACTACTTAAGTTAGTTTTAGGTAACTATTAGTTACCCTTTAGTTTACTTCTACCGTTACTGATACGGTAGTATAGTATTACTTATCTATTACTTACTTAAGTTAATATTATTATAATTATCTTAACAAGTCAATAGTTAAGTAAACTCTTAGTAGGTGTTAACTTACAGTTAACTGTAAGTCTACCTGTAGTATTACTTATAGTATACTTATATGTAATTCTGGATTTTCTCATGATCTCTCTTTGTTTACTTGGGTTTAGCCATAGCTCCCCGAAGTTATCCGGGAAGCTATGGCTTACCTATTTCTCAATACTTAGGTTTAGATTGCCAATCAAGTCCAATATATCCTTGTAGAATCATAGCTCCCTCTACAACACCAGTGTTATGAGCTACAGACTCCAAAGGTCTTCCCTTAGTATCGTTTAGGTAGACTCTAACTTGTTCAGCATATTCTAGAGGTAAACTCTGATCATAGCGTCTTAAGTCTAAACCATCCGCTCTCTTTTCCGGGACTCTTGAGCCTGAACCCCTCACCTGTACTCTGAATCCTCCTCTCTTTCCCAGTTTTCTGAGGGCTTTTATGACTTCTTTCGCATCATCATTATAATTCATTTTCATGATATAGCGGTAAGGATGCTTGTTAACTTTGGTAGTTTCTACTGATTGATTTTCTTGAATTTCATAGTTGTCCATAATATACTCCCTGTTAAAGTTTATATATGCCCTCAGACCGTCTGAGAGCCTCTAGGTTGCCTTTTTAGCACCTACCCTAACCCACCCTATCAGTTATAGATAAAATGGGCTAGAATCGAAGCTAAGAGACTCTAAGAGGATTTTAACCAGTTACGATCAATATCGTCAACTCTTAGCTGTCTAACAATTTCCTCTAGATAACCTATAATTGCGTTCTTTTCTATAAGCTCTTTTTTGAGTTTATCCATATCGTCAATATATTGACTACAAGATTTTTCCTCTAAAAGTAGTTTCTCAATTAGCTTGTTTTTAGATACTTTTTTATAATACTCAATATTCCATTCCAACTCTTTTTGAAAGTCTGAATTCATTTTATTTTACCCCCATTAAATCATTAGCGATTGATACATTGTAAGTATTTTCTATCCAATGCCAAATTTTAAATTTATCAGTACCAATTTCCCAGCCTTTGAAATAAACTTGAATCTCATCGTTATCATTTACTGGTATATCTTCTAATGCTTCCCATACTTGTAAAGCTTGTTTAATGTTTTTCATTTTTATTTATCCTTTTCGTTCGTATTGTTAAAAACCCATAATAATTGTGGTATTGCTATTCCTAACAGCAGTACTACTGAAATGATTATAAATGTAGTTTCTGCCATTGTCAACCCCC
>CEUO01011904.1_pt1 | contig 12597 bp, 29 predicted proteins | sample 531391 | NCBI WGS metagenome assembly CEUO01 (sample SAMEA2622799, study PRJEB7988) | marine metagenome | isolation source: saline water (ENVO:00002010), including
GTAGGTATGCGATTTGTCAGCAGTAGTAACTCCTGTGTCAGACGAAGCATCCCCCCAATCAACATCGTAATCGTTAGTAATAGTTCCCTGTTGATTCCATAGGGTGACTACTAAATCAGCCTCATCAGTCAAGGTCCATTTCATTATGTGCCTTACATCACCGCCGCCGCCGCCGCTTCCTGAAAGATTTGATAAGGCTCCAATACTATTTGATATAGCAATATATGTACCCATATTACCAAATTGCCAAAATATCAGATGCAGTAGTTCCTGTACTTTGTACGGTTCTCACCATAATTGGAATAAAGGAAGCATCTGCCACATTTACTAATTCTACAACATCATTACCAACTGTGGTAATCGTAAGACCTCCGCCGGTTCCTACATATAAAACAGGTCCTTCGTTTACATCCACCGAATAGACCGCATATGTTTCAGGTGTGGCAAGGAAAATATTGGCACTTAAAAGAAGTTCTGTTTGAGATTGAACCCCTGTTACTGTTGCCCAAGCTCCGGTAGTTTCATTTACTATAGTGCTTCCGGGAATAACCTTTCCAATAAACGCTGCCGTATTGTCCTCTAATTGATTTGCTACGATTGAGGTATTACTTCCTGAAGCTGACAAGTCACTTGGACTTGGTACTTGTACACCATCAGTAGGGGTAACTGCGATTGCTCTTTTGCCTTGTAATTTTTGATATGCCATTTTGTTTCTATTTTCTATAGGGTATTATTCTATTTAATGTATCTCGCCTTTTATCACATCCGCAGTCCTTACCCATTTTTTTAGAAACTGCATTTGCTACCGACTTAATACCTGTAAGTCTTGTAACCTTTGCTACGGTATCACCGAAGCCTTTTGATTTCTCATTTAACTTCATTGCACTTACAAAGTTTATATGGGCAATCAGGCACATTAAATAGAAGTTTGCTAATGAGGTAATTCCAATAACATTGGAATTTGCACCACATCTTCTGCATCCATAAACCTAATCTTACTAAAAATTTTCCCATTTTACTTTCTCATAAGTTTACCTAAATGCTCGTGAACCTTCTTTGGGTAATGCTTCTCTTCTTTCATAGATTTATTACCTGAATAAGCGTGTCCACTCATTTTTTTAGCCATACCTTTAGACTCGTCTCTACGGTCTTTTAAAGATTGTTTGTGTGCACCTTTGTGCTTACTTCCTAAAGACTCATCAAGTCTTGCATTATAACCTTGCTTTTTCATTTTTTTAGTTATTTAGTTTTGCAGCCAAAGTTCTTGGCGAAATTTGCCATTTTAACTACACTTGGTTTATATTTCTTTTTACGTCTCATTACTGAACTTGCAGCAGCACATACCGATTTGCCCGGCATATTTCTTTTTGCCCAATTAGTAAATTTACCTTCATTGGACTTTTTAATTTCTATGTTGTCTTTTTTCTTAGCCATAACTAATTAGTTTAAGTACCCTACAAAGATACTAATATTTTTCTTTTAAGTTATAGAGGGCTTTGGTGCAGAGGGACTTCCAAGTCTCCCTGTTTTAGGATTCAATTTTTTTAATCCCCTTATCCCCTTACTCTTTTTGTTTTTTGAGTAATCATTATTTTTAGCTTGACTCAGCAATTTTTCGATAGCCTTATTTCTCATAGGTATCTTGTCTGCATCAACATTCTTATTAGTGCTATTTAAAACGCTTTGGAAGGCTTTGGTTGCTTTTTTTAAATCTGCCATAATTTAATCTTTATTAATACGACTTTTTCTCCATTCCGTATCCCGGATTATTTTTTATTGAACCATTCATTAATTTAGCAAAAGCACCTGCTTGTGCTTTGCCTGTAGCATTATATGGAAACTTTTTAGTTTTCATCTTGCCTGTTTCGCCGCATTTGTATTTTACCGTTGGCATAACTTCTATTTTTTTATCTTTGTACAAAGGTACTAAATTAAATTAATTGGTTTTTGGGAAATGATTATCTAAAATATTGGAGAGTAATTCGCCAATATATAAAAGTCAAATATAATCTTACGCAATCCGACCTTGACGTAATATTGTTTTTAAATTCGGAAAACTATTTCTCCAAAGATAAGTTTGAAGAGTTTGATAGAATATTGTCGTGGGATGAAAATAGGTTTGACAAACTCCTAAGAGATGGATGGATAGAAGTATTCAGGGAACGTAAAGGGAAGACCAAAGGGTTATATAACCTCTCTTATAAATCCAAAAGGGTTATAACATCTATTTATAAAAAGCTCAATGGAGAAGAGATGCCAACGTCACCATCTCAAAATCCTATGTTTCTAAAGAATGTATCCTATATGGATAAACGATACCGGGAAGCAATAAAGAATATGAATGAGTTTATAAGACAACAACGACATCTCTCTCCTGAATAATCGTCACTTGATTTCCTTTAATAAGTAAAGTGTAAGATTGTCGAGTATCATAATAAATAATATCGTCTTTCTTTAGTTTATCTACGTCACTTCCAACCAATATTATTTTTCCCTTTTGATAACGGAAATCTTTTACATCTTCATTGGACAGAAGCAGACCGCTTTCAGTCTTTATCTCCTCCTCTATCTTTTCTATTGCTATGTTCTTTCCTATTGCTTTCATTGATTAGATTTCTTACCTCTTTTCCTAATTCTTTATCGTTAGGAAAGAGTTTAGTTAAATATTTGATTTGCGATACAGTAAGCTCTCTTTTTCTCATTATATAACAGTTTCTAAACACAGTTTAGCTAAAACACACACGCAAAAAAATAAGATAACTATTACGATTGTATTCTGTATAGAATAGTTTCTCTCCCATTGCTCCCTACTTCTCCCCTGCCTATACTTATTGTTCTCTTCAATTTCAGCTTCCTTATCGTTTAGGATTTGGTTTTGTGGTTTAAGTTTTGTCTTCATTTTTCCAAAGTACATATTTAATAATCTTTAGGGTTTTACTTGTGGTAGCTTGAGCACCACTTAATTTAGCTAATGCATATAAAATACATATCACTACTATCCATTGTAATATCTCGTTAATCATTTTTAGTTTGTTGTTCCCAATTATAGGTGATTGCACTCTTTTCCACTTCCCAAGATATAGGCATATGATATCCTTCTTTTATCAATTTGCTCCTAATCTCCTTAGCTTCTTTTAATTTATCTTTAAGACCCTTTCTCATAGTTGTCATAGCTACGTGCCATAGTTACAATAGCATTAGTTGATAATATTGTAACGGCAACCGATACTGCATTTTGCAATGCTTGGCGGGTTACTTTCACAGGGTCTATAACTCCCATTGTCATTAAGTACCCGTATTTCTCTTTTTTAACGTCATAACCATATTGTTGACCCTTTGCATTTGCATATATCTCCAAAGCATCCAATCCTGCATTTGCAAGAATCTGAACTAAAGGAGCTTTTAATGCGTCAGCTAAAATTCCATAAGCAGTTTTCTTCGCACTATTTTTTTCGTCATTATATTTAATGGTATATGACTTATGGTGATGGTAAAGGGCTAACCCGGCACCCGGCAGAATACCTTCTTCAAGTGCCGACTTTACTGCACAAACCGCATCATCTACTCTGTCATATAATTCTTTTTGCTCAAGGTCAGTATTACCACCTACATACACCACTCCTATACCACCACATAAAGATGCAATACGCTGATTAATGAAATCTTTATCAATTTTATTTTTAGCATTCCCTAATGCCTCCTGCAATTCTGACACACGATTTTGAATCTCTTCTCCTGTCTCTTTATCATCTTTGACGATGACCGTTGAGTCACGGCTAACTATCACCTTAGCACAATGACCCAAATCGTTGAAATCAATCAAACTCAAGTCATCGCCTGTCTTCTCAGAATAATAAGTAGCACCTACACTAATTGCTATATCCTGCATTAATTCGTGTTGCCTATAACCAAAATCCGGAGGATTAATCGCACAGATTTTTAATCCATTCTTCATCACGTTGGCTGCAAGGGTATTAACAACATTTCCCGAACAAGGAGCTATCATTAATAATTTTTTACCCTCATTTATTATAGGCTTTAATATATTTTCTATTTGTAAGATGTTACTAATCTCCGTATCACATACCAACACATAAGTGTCTTCAAGGACACACTCATCTCGTTTTTGGTCATTAATAAATAAGGTGGATGCATAACCTCTTTTTACTTTTAATCCTTTAGTTGTTTCGTAAAAAGTGTCTGAGGTTTTGCTTTTTTCCACCGTGACTATGCCATCATTACCGACACTTTCGTGTACATCTGCAATTATGTCACCAATCTCTTTGTCATTGTTGGCAGAGATAATAGCTACATCTCGCAATCGTTTCGCATCTAATTTCTTTCCTTTCGTTTTTAAATCCTTTGCAATTACTTTCGTCTCGTCAACCAAATGTCGCAGCACTTCGGTTCGGTTTGTCTCCGCACCAATATATTGCGTTCCTGCATCCACCAATGCTTCAGCTAATACAATTGCCGTAGTAGTACCATCACCGGCTGAGGAAGCCGTTCTGTCTGCTGCCTCTTTCATCATCCTAACCGCAAGGTTTTCTACAGGGTCCATTAATGAAATAGACTTAGCTACTGTAACACCATCCTTAGTGACAGTAATGCCGTGTAAATGTTCAGGTGATTCTATGAGTACGGTATTCCCTCGTGGACCTAATGTGGATTTAACTGCGTTTGCAATTTTGTTTATGCCGCTAATTAATTTGTTGCGCCCTTCACCCGCAAAGTGAAGCTCCTTTGGATTGAATCCTTGTTGCATATTTAGTTGATTTAATTTGGATTAGATTATTCAGCAAAGATATAAAATTAATTTATAATAATAAGAATCCTAATGCTGAGTTTTTTTCTGCTATACTACTACTACTACCTTTATATATAAGGTATTACTCTTTATACGGGAGGCTTTTAACTTAACATTTCAACATTTTTATTTCTAACTAATTGATTATCAATAGATTAATAACTTTAAAGTCAACAGAAAGTCAACAGAAAGATAACATTTAGTATACTAATTATAACATTATTTCTATGGAAGTATAAAAAAAAGAGGAGCATATAGCTCCCCTCTTTCAATCAAACATCAACCACTATAATTACGACACGCTATAGTTTCTTAAATAAATCAATATTTGCATTCGCTAATTCGTTTCCTTCTGCAATCATCCTTACTTTCTCAGCCCTCTTAATTGCCTTTTTCATATTGGCTAATTTCGTAAGACCCATTTCAGGGGAAGGTGCGTGATTAATTAGTCTGCCGTCTTTTACTAAGTATCCCTCTTGTGAAGGCTTTAAATTCCAATCTGACATATCTATAAGTTTAGTTGTTCATTACAAAGATAAGAAAAATATATTAGATATATAGGGTCTTTGGGTTCCAACAACTTACACGAGCACCACCCCCTCCCGAAAAGTGACTTTTTTTGGGCAAGGGGGGTATGATTTTTTCCGTTTTTTTTCTGATTTTTTTCGCTTTTTTTTCAACCCTCTTCCCCTCCTAAACAAACCCCCTGACTGTCCCTACTGACCGGCTCCTGCTCTCCCTTTGTTGTACCCATACATCAATCAATGGGAGCTATGTATCGCACCTACTTTGCGACGTATACAAAGTAGATGCATTGTATTCAAATTGTATTGCTTAACCATTCATTTATTCCCTCATTCATTCCCTCAATACCTTCCCTCAATACCTTCCCTCATTCCCTCCAAAGAAAAGAGAGAGAGAGTATGTGTCTTTAAAGACACAGAGACAAGGAGATGTCTCTTAACCTCTGACCGACATTTTTAACGACATAACAAAACGTGGTGAACAGACCACCATTAACCGACCAATCCACAAGGAAGAAAAGAGAATTAAACCCTCAATGAAACAATATTAAAATTAATACTTGTTTATTAAAGGAATTTGACTATATTTGTACCAACGATGAACGACTAACGGACATCGATTAAACCTTAACTACTTAAAAACCAACAAATTATGAGCAATTTAATGCAAATCGAGACAGACTTTTTAGCGAGTGCGGAAGTCAGAACAAGTATCAATTTTGATACAATTTTTAACTTGCGTGATTCCGTCAAAGACGCAAAGAAATCCAAGTTTGAGAAATCGCTGAAGTTAGCGAAAATGGTAAGCCAATCAGTACAATGGTTTAACGCATCTGAGACCAAACAACTCCTTGAGGATAACGGGATTGATTGGGGTAATACTGAAGAGTTTTTCAACAAAGTTTACGGATGGCAAAAATCCTTTGGCTACAAGATGGTCAAAGCGGGTAAGCTACAGGAAGACGAACAGGCAATCGTGACGAAATTCAAACGTCAATGTACTCAGGCGGAGAACAATGGCGAAGACGCAAATAGAAGTATAGAAGCATTATTGAAATTTGCGAAAGCGGAAGCGGATGGAGAAGAAGCTGAAGTTACAAGAGCAAAGACCTATGCCACATTCAGTATAGCGAAAGATGGTATCAATGGCGAGTCCGGTGTAAGCATTCGTTTAACTGATGATGGTGTAGTAATCAATGGTGACATTGAGAACGATAACATTAAATCCTATGCTATAGCACTCTTTAACAATATGGAAATCATTGCAAGACGTTTAAACCAATCAAATCAATAATCTAATCTGTGTCTTCAAAGACACAACTAAAAACCACACAAATTATGAGAAATTTAAACAACACAGGGCACAAATTCGAGTGTATCGGAGATACCGATATAAGAGGTGAAATTGTTGGCTATGGTAGCAAAGCCGAAGCCATAAAAATCAACAAAGCACTCCCTTTAGATTTCAACGGAATCCGGATGCAAGACAGGAAGAACGTCTTGTTTGATGGGGTTGAAGCTACGTCAAAATTCACTATCGGCTTTGAAGTAGAGAAAAACACATTTCATAGGGGATGCGTTAAAGAATACCCATTGTTCTGTGGATTCGAACGGGATGGTTCTTGCGGATTTGAAGCGGTTACTCACGTTCTACCTTTGTTAGGGAAATCATATTGGAGAACGAAAGTTTTCAATATGTTCCACGAAGCACAGAGAGTAATTGAAGATAGCTACTCCCCATCTGATGTGTCTTGCGGTGGACACATTACCGTAGGTGTAGAGGGGATGGATGGAGCTGATTTGATGGAAAGAATGCGAAAATTTGTTCCTATCCTGTATGCCATCTTTCGTAAGAGGTTAGCTAATACCTTTTGCTATGGCAATCCACAGATGGTAGATACAAGAGGTGGTGTAGGAATCAATATTAATGTAGGCAAATACTCTGTAGCTCTCAATAAGCACTTTGGTGTAGAAATTCGCTTACCATCAAGAGTAACGTCTGTTAAGCAGATGATTCGCCGATATGAGCTAATGTATCATATCGTTGATTTTGCGGTCAATCATCCGAATGCTACTTACAACAGGTTCATACGAACAATTGAACCAATCTTACTTTCAATGTACAATCAGGATGCAGACAAAGTTACGCAGTTAGTTGAATTGTCGAAGCATTTCCGCAAGTTTATCTTTACGGGTAAAGTAGATATTAATACTATAGGATGGGTAAATGGATGGTGGAGAAGTAATTTTCCTTATAGCGGTAGTAACTACATTCCAAGCGAGAATTACCAACGCAGTTTGGTATCTCTCATTCAACAGAATGGTGGTGTTTCTGATGTAAGAGATTTATGGTACAACAATGTGTTATCCTCACGTCTTGACAATTCAGTTTACAATCCAATTGGCGGTATCAGTAATTTCTGACTCAGTAAGGGGTGGTGTCTTCAAAGACACTACTCCTCTGTCGATAGGTGTGTGCCTATCCTGATGAAGCGAAAGCAGAAACAGAAATCTTTAAACCATAACAAAATGAAGACATTAAACACTATTCAAAACGCAACCCTAACACTTATAGCACTATTTGTGCTCACATCAATTATTAGGGTATTGGTTCACATCGTACAAACGCATCCATTTCAACTCTCCAATATTATTTCATTTGGAGTGCTTAGTTTGATAGTATATGTGATGTGTGCAATCCTACTCGGTTTATGGAAAGAATCCTTTAGAGGGTAATTTCCGATGGTGGGAGAGGGGTTTGTGGTAATCCCCTCTACCCATCATTATTAATAATGTACCACAACTTTTAAATCAAACACAATGATAACTTACACGACAGGTTTACGAATCAATCAACAGGCAATCAAAAGAAAAGCAAGGAAACAAAGCCGCATTCCCAATGGTTTAATTTGGGTGGTAATCTTTGTGGTGCTTACATCGTTCAGCACTATCCAATCCTACAAGCTAAACGAGGCAATCAATACATTGGAGGACATCCACGAATGGGTGCAGTACGATGCATCTAATGGGCTTGTAGACACAACTATTGCCGAGACATATATCTACAACTTAGAATCAACTATTGCTAACCTTAAAACAATCAACTAATGAAAACAAATATGAAGCAATTTATTAATGAAGTTTATCAACAAACCGATGCATCCGATGTATGGTCAGATTCCGAGAACGGAAAGAAGTACATTGTGGTGGAAATGGAAGGTATGAACCGGAAAACAGAAAAGCAACTCAGAGCAATCGTTGAACCATTGTCATTGATACACAACTTTAAATACGTAGCTAACTACCACGTAGCACAAAAGTTAGGAATAGAGGACGCATACGCAGACGATGCACTATTAATATATGTAGGATAATAACAACTAAAACCAACTAAGATGAAAGAAAAAAAACACTACTTTAAGGTGCGATATGCAACCAAGTTTATTGAAATTGTTCTTGCCCATTCTAAATGGGAAGCAATTGAGAAAGTTTATAGCAAAAATATAGACCGATACAAATGGATTCAGAGGTCTAAATTTACTGCCGTTAGAGATTATAACGGCAACCCTAAGTACGAATACTTTTTATAAAAACGGATTAGGATATGTCGAATATTTGTCGTATCTTTGTTCAAATCAAACATTAATCGAGGTCTGTGTCTTCAAAGACACTCCTCACAACATCAACCATTATGTGTATAATTATTATCAAACAAAAAAACCAAGTAATGCCACGAGAGGTGGCAAAAAATTCAGCCCGAATAAATCCTCACGGATTGGGTATAGTATGGCTCGATACATTCGAAGTCACATATCACAAGTCAAGTGACTACAAGGTCATTATAACCGACAGACCATTCATTGCTCATTTTAGATATGCCACGATTGGCGAAATCAGCAAAGCGAACACGCATCCATTTGTATGCGGTAAGAATAAGGATGAACTACTAATGATGAACGGAACTATCAATGGATACGGAAATTTCAAAATGACCGATACTGAGGATTTAGCAATCCAACTTGGTTCAACTCCGAGACACTCGTGGAAGCAACAACTTGCTTCATTTGATGCACGATTTGTTTCGGTCAATCTACGTCACAGGTCTTTCCAAATTTACAACAGACATTTATATACCTACAAAGATGGGATTTGGTATTCTAAATCCAATGTACTCCAAGACAATGTGATTGCGGTCTATGGTACCTTGAAAAAGGGATTTGGAAACTACTATGGATTCCTCACGAATGCCAAGCATATTGGCAAAGGCAAAACTCAAGACCAATATCCATTGGTTGTAAACGGATTGCCCTACCTATTAGACAAGAAAGGTAAAGGCAACAATGTGGTGGTAGATGTGTTCAAGGTATCGGACAAGCAACTTGCACAAATAGACCGATTGGAGTCACATCCACATTGGTATATCCGTAAGCAAATTCCGGTAGTGGTAAATGGGAAATCCATCTTATGTTGGACATACTTTAACCAAGATGGAGAGAACTATTGGAACGGACACAATCACGTAGAATCCTATGAGCATCAACCCAAGTGGAGACCATCTACGTTTTCTTTCCCCAAGTTAGAAGAAGTAGAGACAGAGGTGGACACTCACGATTGCACTCAAATAGATTTGTTTGAGGATGATATTGAGGAAGAATTTAAGTCAACGCTTGAATCTCCTATATGCAAAGATACTGAATGCAATAATGATTTGGTGTTTGATGGGTTTAATCAATTCTATTGTAGTGGATGCAACAGGTGGTATGCCGAAAACGATGTACTATCAATGGGGTGTTAAACCGCAGTAAGGGTTTGTGTCTTCAAAGACACAACCCTCTGTCTATCGGTGTGTGCCGATACTGATGAAGCCAAAAGGCAGAAACAGAAACCTTTAAATCCAATATAATGAAAGCAAAAGTATATTTAACCAAAGAGGAACTAAGAGCTATTTCATCTAAGATTATTAATTCCACAAGTGATGAAATCCTTGATGATAATACTAAAGTAATAACCCAAGCTTGGGGGAAAATCTTTAACGCAATAAAAGAGCTAAGTTAAAGACCAACAATTATTAACCTTTAAATCAAAGACAATGAAAATTCAAATACGCAAATACAGAAAGGGATACCGATTAACGCAGGGCAAGTTTATTAGTACATCTTCGCTTTATTACAAGGGATTTCCCTGTAGTGGAATAGTGTTAATGGGGATAGGCAGATTCCTACTTACTATTCAACCAAAACCTAATCCCTATCGCACCCGCAGATTTTTTAAACGACAACTCCCGCAATTCATAAAAAGGCATAGCCGGATATTCAAGCTATGGGTACGAGAAGTGGTTTTAAGAAAGCCAATCTACTTTGAGTATTTCAGTCGTGACTGTGACTGTGTAGAAGTAAGTGGATACGGTGTAGCCAAAGACCGCAAGGATTTTGCGGAGAGTCAACAAGCAATGTGGGAGAATGCGGAAGGAACTTGCTATATGATACGATGCAGTAAGTCAGACTATATGCGTTATGGAGGACAAGAGCAAACAAGAGACAGGGTTATGGAGGCATACGAAAACGGAAGAGGAACTTGCGTAAACATTTAATATTAACAACTAAATCAAACACTATGAGAACAATACAAATAGAGATGGCAATAGGAGAAAGCGAAAACCTAAGAACATTAGACGTAGTTGTAGATGGGGATTCTTACAACTTTGAGATTTACGAATTACACTTTGGTAGATTCGATATCAGCAAGTGGCTTGACAATCAGTCAGTCCACAATGATGTACGAGACGAAGTTATCAATGTCTTTATAGGCAACGAAGATTACAGAGCAGAGCAACAATTTGAACTCGAAAGAGGCAATTAAATTTAATCCGGTAGTGTCTTCAAAGACACCGCCACAAAACTAAATAAAATGGAAACAACAGAAAACACATTAGATTTAAAAGAAGTATCAACCGAAGATTTAAGACAGGAATTAGAACTGCGAGGATATCAAATGGATAACCTGTGGCAATCGGCTGATGTAATGGATATCTATGACTGCGACTCAGAAGTGGCAATGAAGATATTAATAAAAGCATTAAATAATAACGCAACTATGGAACAAATATGGTTATCCATAGAAAGTGAAGCAGAACACAAAGGATTAATAAACTCAAAACTTAAATAAAATGGAAAATATAAATATCAATATAACAGAGAATGAAATCCAAACATTACTTGATGAATCTTCAACAGGCGAATTTCACGAAGTTTTTGAATGGGATTTTACATCGGACAAAGGAAATAAAATTAATGTAATAATATCGGTAAACGATGAATAACCACAAAACTAAATAAAATGGATGCAAAAGAATTTCTAAAACACTTATTAAAGGAGCAAAGTGACGAAATAAAAAGAAGACAAAGGGGAATGGATATCATTCTTAGCTCTCTCAAAGATGAAAAAAAACTATCAAAAAATGACACTAATATCAAAAATTGACACTAAAATGAAACGAACACTTAAAGGTAGATTGGCAGAAATCCTATATGAATATGGGTATATAGTCAAAGACGAAGTCAATGGAGACATTGGTTCCGAACAAGCAGAAATCAAAAAGGAAGTAATAATAAATAAAATTTTAACCCTAATTGAAACTAAATAAAAACGATGAAGAAGTATAAAAAATATTAACAAGGGGGTTAAACACCCCCCATAATACCAACAACTATGACAACAATGAACTTACACAAATTAATTGAAATAAGGATGATTAGCCTACAAGGCGAGGAATACGAAGTACACATAGATGCAACTGAACAAAGATTTATATTCGATGTATTTAGTGCCAATCCATATAAGAAGGTAACAGATGAAATTAGGGGTATCCTTGATAAAAAAGTAAAGCAAATAGATAATTAAAACTAAATAAAATGGAAAATGTAATTATAACAGACGAAAACTTTATATGGTTAGACATAACATCGAAAGTAGGATGCGGGGTAAAAGCAATACAAGACATATGGCTAAACCATTCTATCTATGCCCTGCACGAAGATGGAACACAAACCTTACTTGAATATAACGAGGAAATAGACGAGGCAATTAGCTTGGGATTGAAGATAGGAATGGAAGTAGGTTATTTACCCAAACCCAAAAGTGTCTTCAAAGACACTTGGTTTAAGGATGCCGATAAGATTTTAAAAGATGGATATTGGTATGCGAAAATAAACGATATAAAGCTTGGATAGTAACAAGGAATGTACTATCTTTATACAAACATTAAAC
>CEUO01015444.1_pt1 | contig 12547 bp, 15 predicted proteins | sample 531391 | NCBI WGS metagenome assembly CEUO01 (sample SAMEA2622799, study PRJEB7988) | marine metagenome | isolation source: saline water (ENVO:00002010), including
GCTATGTTGGGTCGTCTTAACTACAAGATGGGAAAAGAAGGCGACGGCAAGGACGTTTCCCATCAACCGGATGGTTCTGTTAAACTAGAGAAAGCCAGCAGGAACAGGGGAAGAAAAGGCGAGGGCGGTCGAAAGAAGGGCGTTCCTCACAATTATCCCAAGAAGCGGGATTCTCGCTTGAATTAGATGGTGGATTACTGGTACATAAGAAAGCAGCGTGCAGCCCTATTAGAAAGAGAAAGAGATATGCCCAGCACAATCAGAAAAGGCTCTACAGGCGCAGATGTTAGGCTCTGTCAAGAACTCCTAAATGAGCAGGGGTTTTCTACGGGTGTGGATGGAGTGTTCGGCTCCGGTACGGAGAAGTCCGTTAAGTCTTTTCAATCGGCTAAGGGCCTCACCGCGGATGGTATAGTAGGACCTGCTACTTGGGCAGCTCTAGAAACGCCCGCACAAAAACTTGGGTCTGTAGAGTTTTCCAAAGTAGCCGAGCTGTTTCCGTACCTGTTCCCTCAAACCTACATATTGTCCGGGGCTCAATGCCCTAGCAACCCACCTGGGGTTGCCTTAAAACGTATAGGTCAAGAGACCAGCAACTGTGTGCTTTTTACAGCATGGCTCTTGAGCACAGCCTTCCATAACGTCTATCCCAGCATTAAGTTTGTAGGAGACCAATGGTCCAAATGGATGGTCTCTGGCAAGGCTCCTACGGGAGTAGCTCCTGCACCTGATTACGGTCCAAAGGTAATTATGGAATGGGGCATGGGAAAGCCCCAACCGTCTGCACCTGGGCCTTGGTTAGTGCAGACGTTTAGTGAGACCGGTGGGCACAGTTACATAGTGTTAGCTGACGATCCTTCTGGGAAGATTCTTACGTTAGAAAGTAATGCGTCTCTAAATGGATGCGGCTGGAATCAGATAGGTCCTTTGCGGGAAATCGAAAACCCAGGGCCTAATTGGGCAGACAAGGTAACACAAACATGGGCAAACAGGATATACTCCAATCGTGCTGTTCACATATGTAGCCTCAATATAACAGGCGTACAAGAGTGGCTGGAGAGTGCCCAATGACTAACGTAGAAGATACTGTTACCATCCACGGTAAACGGATTGCTAGTCTGGAGAATGATGTGAACACATTAAAAGTAGACACTTCCAAGTTGCAGTTGACTCTTGACCACCAAGATGAGCGACAACAAGAACGCTTTAATACTCTCTGCACCTCCCAGATAGAGCTGAAAGACATTATGAAAGCCCGCATGGAAGCGGATGAAAAGCGTGCCGAGGAGTCTAGAAAGTACCGAGCGGAGCGGGAAAAGCAGGAAGCGGATGCTAACTTGCAAAAGCAGAAGTGGATGCAGTCTTTACTTACTCCTCAAACTATGGTTATTATCTTGGTTATCTTAGCAGGATTATTCGGGGTTAAGGGTCTCGATATGATGGATGCTGCAACCCTTGTAACTGAACCCAGCTCACCGCCCACAGGGACTATCCCATAGGAAGTATTATGGAAAAGAATCGCTACATGAAAGCAGCCAAGGCAACTATGGCTAAGATGAAAAAGAAGAAAGGCAAAAAGAAAGAGCCTAAAAAAGCCGAAAGCAAAGGCGGCTACTAATGGCTAACCGCTATCGCAAGGCTGCGAAGGCGGCGATGAAAAAAGAAAAAGGTGGGCTATCTGAAGCGCGGGAACGCATGGAAGAAAAGGGCACCGTAGGCGAGTTCACAGCCAAAGCCAAGCGTGCTGGGTTTACGAAAGCCGATGGCTCTGGTGATGCTCAAGCGTATGCACGAGAGGTGCTCGCCAATAAGGATAAACACGACGAGGAAACCATTAAGCAAGCCCAGTTTGCGAAGAACATGGGTGACCTCGCAAAAGACAAAGATGAATAGCTACCTCATCCAAAGCCTCGGTGGTATGTCGATGGGCATGTGGAAAGGTAAGAATCCACAAGAGGCCCTTCTGAAGTTCTACCGCAAGCGCGGCTATACCAAAGAAGCTGTTTGGATTGAGGATGGAGAGCTAGTATTTGCTGATGATGTATTAGACATCTTTGGCAGCTCCCCAAACACCTGGCTTGTAGAGCGTATCAATTAGTCGGTAGCCCAGCTCTGCCTGTTCGACCTGTGGCGTACAGACCTATACCTATAGCGTCCCACATATCGTGAGTGCCATCGGGGTCTACGCACTTGTGCTCGGATTTACTTAGAGCTTTTTCTATCCTTCGTCTATGGACATTTTTAGGTATGTTACCCTTCCACTGGTTTGGATACACGTAGTCTTTAACCAGAATACCATACTTCTGGAAGGCATCAAGAACGTCAAAGAGCGCGTCTACCCCACGAAACGTAGCGCGTTTTTTTGCGTAGTATTTAGGGACTTCAAACACAAACTGCGGAGCAGCTTGGTCAAAGCCTTCCACATATTCAATCCAAAGGTCCTCTACTTGAGAGGGCAGATTGAGCAGATTACCTCCAGGGCGTATGCTGCACGCATACAGGAGCTGCGTCTGGTGAGGCTCGCAACCCCACACAGACACTCCGCATACCCTTTTACCGGGGTCAATGGCTATTAGAAGATGGGAAGCTACTCTTTCTGCGTTCATCTGGACTCTCCCACACTAGAAGTTTGCCACTGTCATCGTAGACAGGGGCAGCATCTTTGTACCACCTTCGCATAAGAGCGGGCTCCGCTTCAATAGGAACATCAGGGATGTACTCCTGCATAGTCTTTACCATCAGCTCTGCCATAGCAGGTGCCCACTTGTGTGCGGTATCTTCTGGCCCTTCTGCGATGATCTCATCGTGAATGAGTACCCAAGGGTACACACCCTCAAAAGGAACCGAAGATGTGTAGCAACGCTTACACAGCTCCCACATAGCGTACTTGATTCCATCTGCAGTAAGACCTTGGAAGAAGGAGTTACAGGCAGAGGTATAAGATACATCCCCGCGGATTCGACCAGAGCGCAACTGCACGATAGTCCCATCCAGTTTGGTCATCCTGCTAACGTCCTCGAAGTATTGGCGTGTCTCCTCCCACTCATCGAGCCACGCTTTACGAAGCTCACGAGCGCGGGTAATGTCGATGTGCTTGCCGTAGTTGTTGCAGTATTCAACGAAGGTCTCTGCTGCCAGCCCACCTGGGAATCCGAAGTTGGCAATCTTGGCAAACTGCCTAGCCTCCTTCACTTCTTTGTGCTCTGGGTGGGTATCGTCCTTCAGAGCTTCTTTGGCAAGCTCCAGCTCCATACCGATAAGACTGGCCCCGAACTGCAGATGAGGGTCTACCCCACGCTGGAAAGCCTCTGCTAGTCTGCTGTTCCCATACCAGTCTAGTTGGACCTGTGCGAAGGCCCGCAGCTCTATACTACTGTAGTCCACAGTGCAGAAGATGTTACCGGGTTGAGGTATGAAGCACTCTCGGAATCCAGACTTGCGAGGGGGATTCTGCAGGTTGGGGTACTTCCAACTCGTTCTACCAGAGCGCACCAGCACGTTTGGCTTGGAGCAGATGGGGTTTCTAATCCCTTGCTCTAAGATGGGCAGGTAGGTATTGAGGAGCTTCTCGGCGTTGAGATTCTTCGCGTATTCTGCCAACTGCAAGTTGCCTGACTTCTGCAGAGTCTTACGGTCTGTTTTGATTGCACCCTTGGCAGTGACAGGTGGGTTGTCACCGTAGGCTTCTGCAACCAATCCTTTGAGTATCTTCATGTTTCGAGAGCCGTCGAGTCGCATGAAGCCCAAGTCCATAGCGATTGCCCTAGCTTCTTCCACTTGGTCCATCACTTGGATTCTGAAGTTGCCCACGGCTACGGGGTCTGTGACTACACCTCGACATGCCATCAGATGCAGAGCGAGCGCGGCTGCAGTCTGCTCCAGTTCGTTTACTACCAATCCTTCTCTATGCAAAGGCTGAATGGTAGTGCCCACTCGGACACCTGCAGGTGTTTGATTCTGGGCCTCAAAGACGCGCCTAGCCCATGTGGAGTCCTGGGCACTGTAGACCAAGGCTGCTTCGGGCCACTCTCGCAGAGGTACGAACTCCAACTCATTGTACCTAAGTCTCCAGCTATCTCCGGTCTTGGTAGCACTGATGTCCACTTTGAAATACTTCTTCACTAGGTCGGCGAGGCTGTACTTCATCTTCTGCTTTGTCTCGTGATGGAAGTCTAAGTCGCCATGTGCGACGTTGATGAGCTTTTCTCGCAGCAGGGTGTCACGTAGCTTGCCCTTTTCCATCATGGCGAATATGTCTGCGATGAACTGGGGCTCTTTCTTTATGAGCACGCCCAAGTCGAAAGATAGGTTGTGAGCCACCAGCACGACATCAGGGTCAGCACTCAAGTTTGCAAAGACGTAGCGCGTGTGTCGTGCAGAGTAGACAACTTCCCAGCCGTCATCTACAGACCTCCACCAGCTCTCCTCGTCACGGGGTAAGTACTTAGGGGGCTCCCCTCTACCCGCTAGTGAGATGCACACAGCTCTAGGAGCTAAGCATCCGGGTTTAATGGGGTGGGTTTCAAAGTCAAATCCAATTAGTCTCATGGGTATCTCCAAAAAGAAAGCTCCACGAAAGGCGGGACTATGTGCTGGCACAACGCAAATGCACCTGTCCATCTGGGAGCAGATGAACGCACTGCCTATCGTGGAGCTAAATGGTTACAGCTCTATCCGTTGTGAGAACGCCAGATGACTTTCATAAAGGGGTTGCCTTTCAGTGTAGTGATGGTCTTTGCGTCTGCGACAACCTCAATACCACTGATAGCCGAACCGTCGCCTTGCGAAAGCTCCTCGCACATTTCGGATGTTACATCACCATAATCCACACCACTGGCTGCAGCTACGAAGCCTTTGACAGCAGATAGGAAGGTTTCTTTCTGGCGGCACATGACGACCCAAGACACTCGTTCACCTGCTCGGTTGCTCTCCTCATCACCGTTAGTGACTTCCAGAACAGTGGCTTCTACTGCCACGTAAGGAGTGTTATCGCGGCGGCTGCTGCCTTGTACGAACTTGTGAAGCTCTACGAGGTACGTTCCGTCTGCGAAGTATCGTTGTTGGGCGGGTGCCGCTGCTGTTTCAATGTTTGCAAAAATACTCATTAGTTTTCCTTTTGTTTGAGTTTCTGATTCATTCTTTTTCTGTCTAACATTTAGACCAGTCACAGTAACATAGTTTTTGTTTGTTACCAGTCGTTTCTTCAATATACTTAGCTTGTTTCTTTGCGCTCTCCAAAGCGCGGGTTTGAGGCCAGTAATCCTGGCATACGGTTGTGTAAACTGTGTCAGCCCTCTGGCCGCTTCGATGGGTACGTCCGAGCAACTGCTCCCAAGTGGCTCCCGTAGGAGGAGGCTCAACAACTAGATTGTTTGCCCATGCTTGATAATTACGGCCTTTATGGTGGATGGGGATTGACAATCCACAGGTCTGCCCAGGCGCGGGGTCAGTTCGATGGTGGACAGGCACCCCAAACTCTTTCATCTTCTCACCCACAGCTCGGCTCTGGAACCACACGAGGGTGGGGTCCTTCTGGCTTTTGACCCAGTTGCAGATGTCTCGAAGATAGTCCGAGCTAATCCAAACTGCCTTGACAGGAGGAGCGGGTCTGTGCTTTAGAGCTGCCCACGCGAAGTAAGTATTCTGCAGTTTGCGACTGCCCCCTCCAGACATAATCCATTTGACGAGCAGACTCTCGCTGTCTACGCCTTCTCGACTATGGTATCGAAGATAGCTTCCACAGGCAGAGTTCCACGCTTTTCGCGCGTCGTTCCACTCGTGGTCTACACTACCGTCTGGCCAGTCCCACACGTAGTAGAATCCTAAACTCAACTGACGGGCTGCACGCATAAACTCCAGAGCATCGGCTAGGTACTCGCCGTTGGGTAGCTCCCAGTCAGCACCTAGCTTTTGTAGAGCTGCAGTTATCTTACGGTCCCTTCGTCCCTCCCAACCTTGCAGTACGAGGCTGCATCCAACGCTGCCTTCCTCTGATGCGACTACGCCCAAGGTATTTCGGAAGCGAGCTTGGAACGCTTTTCGATACACAGCTTCGCTGTCAGTGCCTTCCCCATGCCACGCGACCATTGGCATCAGAGCTTTGTAGGCGCGTCGGTCGGGCTCTCCATCTGGGTCCAACACGGATGACCAGATGTCCAAGGTTCTTTCATCTAGAGGGAGAGGGCTACCCCCACGTAAGGCTAGTTCGCAGAGGTGCCCATAGTCTTTCAGGGACTTCGAAGTAAGTGTACCAGATAATGCTGCGAAACGGGTACTAGGATTTTTTTGCATGTAGCGAATAAACCGTTTGGTTCGTGCTGCCGTAGGGTGTCGGAGGCAGTGGGCCTCGTCAGCGATGATGCAATCAGGTTTGATAACTTCTAGTACGTTCCCACGGGTAGGTGAGCTTAGGTCGCTGTAGGCTACGATGTGGGGCATGGGGAAGTCGTAGTGCTGTGACCACTCCTGTAGGTCTCTACGACACTGCTCTCGCATGGCAGGGGGGATAAGGAGCACAGGCTTCTTACAGCCCCAAACCACAGGTAGCAGGAATGATGTGAGGGTCTTGCCATGTCCTACCCCAATGGCACCGATGATGCCTTTGGGTGCGGGTAGTTGTTTGGCGACCTCCAACACTAAGCCCTGTAGAGGAAATAGTGTAGGTGCATCGACGTGGTTGCGTAATTCCTTGGTCATTCGGACGTGCGCGTCGGGCATGTCAGGGGTCTGGGGTAGCTTTAGAATACGCTCCATGTCTGTCTTGATTCCCTTCAGCTCCCTGGCTCTACGTGCTTTCTCAAGTGTGTTAGAAGCAGTCATCATCCGAAGAATCCACGAACGATGATGATGTCTGCACGACGCTCTAAGAGAGGTAGTAGCTCATTGAGACAAGGGTCCTTCTGTGAGGCGAGCACCGACTTGCCCAGCATTTTGCTGGCATGAGAGCCATTCAGCAGGGCTAAGAACTTAGACGCTACGTGCTTAGGCCCCATGTTGTAGTCGGCCAAGTTATAGTAGGCAAGCCCTTTTTCCTCGGCAACTTGTTCCTGCAAAGGCTCCAAGATAGTGGAGAGCTTTGTGGGGATGTGATCGGAAGGAAATGCGTTGATGTAAATCACCACAGGTGCTAGAGCTTCAGCAGCCACGGGCTCTTTGGGCTTCTCGACCACAGGGGTCGTAGTCACCACCACATCTTCTTCGACCTTACCAACGGGCTTGAGATGCGTCTTAGTCTCCTCGACGGGCTCCTGCACCGTTACAGGGGCTTGAGCGAGCTTCTCTGCCATCTCGACCTCGTGGTCTGATACACCGAGTCGCAGTGTGCAGTCGTCTGTTGACATCTCCACAGGGACTCCAGCATCATTGACCCACTTCACGAGGGTCTTGATGGTACTGCTTCGGGGCAGTCGGTTACCAGATACAGCCTCCTTCGCCATCGTGCGAACCACTGTGTCTGTTAACACTTCGGAGCTGGACAGGGCCATCAGTGCTTTCTTCCAGAAGCTCTCGACTTGAGCGAGGTTCCAATTACCAGGAAGGCACTTGTTCTTTTTGAACTGCAGCATCGTATCGATGTAGTCCGATAGACCTCCAGTAGTTTTGGGCTGCTCCACAACGACCTCCACGTCTTTGAGGGAGATGTAGTTCATACCTTTAACCAATCGACCGCCGCACGCTTCCATGAGCTTGTTGGCATCTTCCTGCTCAATCTTACGCTGCAGGTGCCACTCTAGGAACTCGAACAAGGTATCGAAGGTGAAGTCCTCATCCGCGGCTTCCTTCTCTTGGATAGCCTTGATGAGCTGCTCGCCTAAGCGAACCCAGTCCACTTCCTCTTTGGGAGCAAGGGGATGGTCAATCTCTGCAATCGCTTCGGACGCTTGCTTGACTTCCTTTTTCAGCCTTTCGATTTCAGCTTTGGCTGCAGCTTGTTTGGCTTTCTGTTCGTTGATTTTATCCATGATACTCATATCTTCTTCTCCTGTTTCTTTTTTCTGTTTGGGGTTTGTTTTTGTCTTTTTCTTTGGATATGCACTGCAGTGTTCTTTGAACCAGCAGAACCGACACTGCGAAACGTCGGGTGTAATTTCTTCCTGACGTTGAGCTTTCGCGAGTCGTGACATTACCTTAGCGACTCGTTCGAAATCGCGCCAGTTTTTTTCTACATCTGCCCACTCCGCTTCCGCATCTACTCGGAAGGAAGTAGCTATTTTAGATTTGGTTAAGTAGTAGATGTGACTGAATTTAATCTTAGTGGGCTGGATGTTGAGCTTTCTCGCTAGGACATAGGCATAGGCCAACATCTGGGGATTGAGTGCCAGCTCTGCTTCAGTCTTGGCGTTTGAGCTACGGCTGGTAGTCTTGTGGTCGGAGATGTGCAGGATGCCATCTTTACAAGTGTAGAAGTCCACCTTCCCGCGGAAGGGTAGAGGTCCACAAACATCTTCGACCCACTCCTCAACTTGGACTGTACCGGGTTCGGGTAAGAACTCGATACCTGCCTTAGCGATGTTCACGAGCTTCTCGTCAATGTCAGGCAGCTCCTTACCTTTAAGATAGGCTTCCAGCCAATCGTGTACATCGATACCCGTCTGCAGTGCAGGGGTCTTAGGTACGTCAGGTTTGATGACGTAACCGATGTACCACTTGCGCTCACACTGATTGAACTGTGTGTACGACGAGGCACTGATGCCCATCTTTCTTTTAGGTCTACCCATTTACTCTACTCTGTTTTTTGCTTTGTTTTCTGGTTCGTCTATTGGGAGGCCGAGGTTTTCTGCCTCGGTGACCACTGATGCCCAGGGTATTGCCCAGAACACCAGTCGGCTTCCTCCTTTTCTTCTTTTGCTTGTCGAGAGGTTGGACAGCGCGTTGGCTAACCGTCTAGGTGTTGGTGACTTGAAGGACGGGAAGTACGCATCCCACTTGTCTACAACGACCTCTGTTGTAACATATACTTGTTCGTCTTGCTTAAAGCAAGCATCTTTCTTATTCCCATCACGAGAAATCATTTTGGCGATGATGTAGAGCACTTGGCTGTTGATACCGACGCTCACGATAAATCTTCTATGCCAGTCCTCTAGCCTACCTTCGACTAGCAATCGGTTGCCGTAGCGCACTACTCGATTCTGTGCGAGCCATGCGATGTGCTTGGCGATACGTCCAGGGTTGTTACCTTGCATCACCCAATCCTTCGTGGCGTTCCTGCCTCCGAGGTTGCGTAGAAAGGTTGCTGCAGCACCTTGAGCTTCGATGTACAGGGTTCGAGATACGATAGCTTGCAAGTCCTCCTCGGTTAGTGAGTTGTTGAATTGAAGTGCTCGGTCATTGTTTGCACAGATGATAACGCGAGCACACCCCTGTACCCGGACAACAGGTTGGTTTTTTCTATTGATGGAGTGGTCACTATTGGCGACTAGGTTACGGAATACGATGTCAGGACTCATCCCGCCTTGGGTCAGGGTCACACCCTCATCCGCGGCTACCACAGGACATTCGAGAAGTCCAGCATTAAACTGCGACATCATCTCCTGCAGGGGCGTTGCCTTGCTACCCCACACCGATGCCAGTGCAGAGATGAGCATCGACTTGCCTGTACCGGGTTTGCCTTTCAAGTACATGGCGCAAGTGGGTAGGTCCAAGACCTTGAGGGTAGCCAGCCAGTCTAGGAGCACGTCCACCTTTGGGCCTGCTAAGGTTTCCAGCCACTCGGCTACTTTGTCATCCTGTTCGGGCTCAACGCCTACAGGCACGCAGCATCCGAGGAACAGCGTACCCCCGTTGTCTTTCTTGAACTCGGCACGAGGCTGACCCATCACATAGATGACTTGGTTTACGACGCGCCCATGATCGGACACTAACTGTCGAACGCTAGAGGGAGTTCCCTTGGTGCTTCGAGTAGAGATAGTGGGGATACCCGCCAAGGTGTACGCCTCTAGAGCGTTGACCAACATATTCCCTCCCACAGGAAAAGGGTGGTACTGCCACGGCTCTTGGCGGGTATCCAATACATAGAAGTGTTTATCTTGATGGACGAGTATTGCGGGCTGTCGCTCCCGGTTTTGAGCTTGGGTCTTCTCCTCTCGGAGCTTACCTGCTTCGCGTGCTGCGATTCGACAGCACTTTTCCCAGGCGTTTTTGAGTGACGGAGCCCCTTCGGATTGGTCTGCAGCTACGCTTCGATGGATGAAGCGATAGATTTGATTGGGGTCTGTAGCTTTGAGATACCCACCGAGGGATGCGATGCACTCCATCAAGGCGTTGTCTCTGTTGCCGGGTTTGCCCAGGGGCTCTCCCTGTTGGAGCTTGTGCAAGTATCTTCCAGCGAGGGATGCGCCGATTAGGTGTCGCCACTCCTCTCGTGTAGGAGGTACGACCTCTCGTTTGGTATCGTCGATGTGGGCGGTGCTGGTGCCCACTTCTGTTCTTAGTCGTGCGGGTGGTGTCCATGTGAGTGTGTATCCATCTGCGATAGGTGTGAAGTCAACAACGGACTGTGTGTGTTTTCCGTCGCGTGTGACGTGGGGTAGTCGAAAGGACGTGGACCATACAGAGAGGGTCTCGGCTGTGTCAGCAGGGATGCCATTGTCGATAAGGTACTTACGAAACTGGTTGTAGAAGGACTTCCAGTGTCGAGCGAGTACGGGCTTATCGAGTCTCCAGACGAGTCGGTAGCCAGCGCGGGTGGTATAGATACCCGCATCTTCGAGCAGGGGGTTGATGGTCAGCTCGTCCATAGCCTGTTGTTTTTGCTCTTGGCTCTCCCACTCTGCATGTCCGGGGTTGTCCACGTCGATGAATAGCCACTGGACCTTGGGCTCTTTACCTTCGTCAATTAGCCACTGGTGAGCGGATTTGTTGATACGGGGTAGTTCTGTTTCTCCTTCTATGTAGTAGCAAGCTACGTGTGCATCGGTTGTGTAGCGGGACTGGATAGCTTCCTTCCAGTCTAGTAGTGGAAATGTTCGGACGGCACTGGTGGGTCCGTCTAGGCCCTTGACGTGGCGGTCGGGCCAGACGCATAGTTGGGTCATGGGGTTCACCTAGAGGTATGTATGTGGGAGATGTATGTAGTCTATCTGCTGCTAGACTTCGCTTGCGGTGGAGCTGCTGGCCAGAAGGCTAGGTAGTCTGCCGCGACCTCGCTGTAGTACCACTTGTTCTTATTGTGGCGCAAGGCAAATTTTGTAACTAGCCCTTTGTTGGCTAGTCGCTTCAGTGAATCTTGCACCCCTCGAAGGGAGATGCCCGTTGTTTCGTGCAGCTCTGCTGTAGTGCAGCCTGTGGACCCTGCGGTATGCAACGCCATAAGTAAGTCGTATTGTGTTTTCTTTATAGTTAGTGATCGTCCGTCTGCTTGTTTCGGCATTGTGTTTTCCTTTTCTTATATCAGTTTGTCCAACCATCCTGGCTGGATTTCATCTTCTGGGTTTTTGGTTGCCCGGTCGATGGCGACCTCAAGTTGATTTTTTGTGAGGAGCAAATTTTGATAGCCATCCCCCTTCCACACTAGCACTCTGAAGTAGACCCCACTAGAGCCTTTCTTAGCATCTAGGTTTTCTATCTTTTCAAGTTTTCCTCGTTTCAACATGGGACCATCCTCCGAACTGGTTTGGTGTTCTTTGTTAATTACTATCAGATTTTTGTAGCGAGGTCACCTCCTCCTGCTCGGATGCTGGGGTAGTATCTCCAGCTTCGCGTTCACTCGCTTAGCCTTGCAGGTCAGGCAAGGGTTAAGGTGCGTACATCTCTGCTCTGGGAACATCGACTTGACGCTGCCCTCACACCCGCGTTGGGCTAGTGTGTCGATAAGTCTTAGCGCATCTACGCCCAGTTCAAGATTCATCACTACGCCCTCCACCAGACGGGCTGGTTCCTTTTCCACTTTGCAAACCCCTTCTCTCCGATGTAGAACGCTCGATAGGCTTGGACCACATCGTCAGTCTTGTACTGGTCTGGCATACACTGTGGCTGCGTCGACCATCCGTTGTCCTCGATGCAGGAGCGTTGTAGCCTAGTGGCCTCGATAACTTCCTGGCAAGCATGTATCTTACCATAGCGGGCGGTGTACTCCCAGCACAAGGCGAGACCGTGTTGGACTAGCCAGTCGAAGTGCTGACGGCTGTCACGGGTCCAGACGGTACACGGATGGTTTTTGTGTGTGGGCTTGTACCTTGCGTATCCACCGTTGAGCACGATGGCAGTACAAAGCATTTGAGCGCACTCTAGTGGCATCTTGACAATGTGCTTGTCGCACTGTTGCTTGGCTGCGCTGATGGGGTCTGTGTCTAGTACAAAGATGTTCATCACTCCCCCTCCACCGCCATCGCCACGTTGTCGAAGTCGGATATATCTAGCTCGTCCCAGTCTGCGTAGGCAGGTTCCTCGTAGACCTCATGTATATCGACGAAATCTTGAGGGTCACCTATGCTACCAGCAGCTGACTCCCACTCGTCTATCCAAGACTGGTACGAAAGCCCTTTCTCACTCTCCTGCCATTTCTCACTTCGAGCGTCGAAGAACTCTGTCAGAGAGTCTCGCACTTCTT
>CEUO01022067.1_pt1 | contig 12522 bp, 3 predicted proteins | sample 531391 | NCBI WGS metagenome assembly CEUO01 (sample SAMEA2622799, study PRJEB7988) | marine metagenome | isolation source: saline water (ENVO:00002010), including
ACCCCCTTAACTTCCCAGGTGCGACCGTAAAGGCTATCGCCCTTCCGGCTAAGTTCGGAATCACAATGACCAGGAAGGGTGCTCAAGCTGTCGGCAGCGAAGTTGCCAAAAGAACAGCCCAGTATCTCCAGGACATTAACTCAAAGCTTCAGAAGGGCGAGAACGCTTGGTCGCCGGAAAAAGCGCGGAGCATGGCCGTGCAGCAGGCCAATGAGTCGGTAGCCGCAGACGTAATTGCTGCCACTGACACTGCTTTCAGAAACGGGCGCATCGGCGTTTACGGAATTGATCAAGCAGTGCAGCTTAGGCAGATGATGGACAACTCTGCGGGCGGCGTTGCCGAAGCAGTCCAGGACTACATCAAGACAAACAACATACCGCTCAACACTGTGAACGCTGGCCCCCTTCAAGGCGAGGCTCTTTGGGTTTACTTGATGAAGGAGTCTAAGAAAAAGAAGCAGCTCTTTTCTTTTGAGGCCGCAATGGTTGGGGCAGACGCGGCTGGGAAGCCAAAGTGGGTTGGCAAGGTAAAGTGGTCCGACCCTCCCAAAGCGCCGAAGCAAAGTAAAAACGCTGCCTACGAGGCCACCAAGGTTGTTTCTTCAACAGACGCACTTCGGTCTAGATTTGGGTATTGGGCGACTGGCACAATCATTCCCTTGCGAGCCGACAAGGCTCGAAGGCGCGCTTCCAGCATTTTCAACATCGACAAGGCGCAGCCTTACGTCACTGGCCTTAAGTCTGAAGCAAGGAAGCTTAGCCAGGACGAGGTGCTGCACCCTGCTCGATTCAAGCAGGTCGAGCGTCTGGACATGCAGAACGCTCGAAAGAGGGCTGTTGACACTGCCAGGGTTGCTGAGTTCCTTCGAAGGATTGATGCAATTACAGACGACAAAGAAGTCCAGCAGCTTGCGTTGCAGCTTGCTGAGCTGGGTCGTCACATGCCCTTGTCCGAAGAAGCAATCGAAGGCTTTGCGAAGCTAACTAATGTTGAACAAATTGTTTCCCGCGCTCTAGACGGCGACCTCTCGGATATTCCCCAGTCTCTCCTTGACGACCTAAACGCTGCCGCTGAGTTCGCAAACATTGGCGATTCGCTCATGACTCTCTCAAGGGAGCTAGAGGCGACCAGAGGGCTGGCTGACGACACTGTTGTCATGGATGTTGCCGGCAATCCTCTCCCGGCAAAAGAAGCTCGCAAGAAGCTCTTGGCTGATGCGACCAACAACATCCGAATGATTCGCACGGCCTTGGCCGACACTCTGGGCGAGACGTTTAGGCGAGAAGCAATGCTCGGCGCTTTCGAGCAAACCGGGGCTATCGTTGACCGGATTGCAATGCTCCGAGAAGCTAGAGATGGCTTGCAAGAGCTGGTTAAAAACAAGGTCTGGAATCAAAGCGAAAACCTAGACGAGGCTCTGAAGAACCTTGAGTTGGTGCGCCTTTCTATGGGCGAGACTCTGGACGAAATCTATCTTCCCCAGGGGCCGTCTGCTGAGTGGACGAAGAACCCAGAGTCGGCTGTAAAGAATGCCCAGGCAGTAGGCCGGCTTCCTGCTGGCGACCTCAGCCAGTGGAAGGCAACGCAGCGGGCGTTCAATGAGTCCGTAGAAAGCCTCTCATTCAAGTCGCCGGATAAGTTTTCTCCTCCCCAGGTTAAAGCGATTAAGGAGATGTACAGGCTTGCGGCTGAGGCATGGGCCTTCAATCAAGGGGTGCCAAAGGAGTACGCGCCAGCTTACTTCACCGAGATGAACATTCAGGTAAGGGCTCAGGACCCAGGTGCTCCCGCTGAGGCTGGCGCTTTGAGGCAGCTAAACCCGTTTAACCCGAATGACAGCACCCGTTTCTACTCTGTTCTATTAAACGCGCTTAGAGAAGCTCCTAACTTCAAGACAGTTGGCGAGTTCAAAGATTTCCTTAGTGGAAAGCAGGCTCAAAAGCTCGGAGTAAAGCAGGAGGAAATCGCTGATTCGATTATCCCTGGTCTAGACGATTATCAGAGCATTACAAAAGATGAGTTGATTGAGCTTGTTGAGGCAAACACTCGGCCCTGGTCTGTCCGAGTCGAAAGTACCCCCGACGTTAGTGTTGATCTTTCATCTCTAAGCGAAGAAGCGCGCAGGGGTATTTTTGCAGGCCTTCGCGCCCCCCAAGAAACCACCCCAGACTTCGTTAGGGGTGAGTGGCCGAGGATGACAAAGATCGTTAAGGCCCAAAGGGAATACGACCCCGTTTACTTTATGTCAGAGGGCGCTACTCCTCGTCGCTTTGACGAGGGTTTTCTTTACCCGAACGAAGTTCGAGTAACAAAGCTTGATGAAGAGCCACATGTATTCAATCCGATAGACGATGGGTTTGTCGAGGTTAACGACCTTGTTACGGTTGGCGCTGATGACGCCCTCACTGATTTTTTCAGAAGCAATTTCTGGAAAGAACTAGTTGAAGGCGGCGACGTTCCTGATGAGTTTGGGAATTTCCCAGCGGTGTACATTGATGGGAAGCTGCTTACCGTCGAAGAATCTGTAAACGTCCTGGATGATTACGGCCTAACAAGCACTGCACTGTTTGACTACTTTGCAGATTCCATGCGCCCAAGGATAACTATCATTGATAGCCGCCACCCTGTTGGTGAGCTAGTGATTGACACCGGGCACTTTGACCGCCCCAACAGGGTGGGTGTCCTAGAGAGCCTTAATACACTGGACGAATCCTATGACGCCTTAGTTTCTGCAAGAGAAAAGGGCCTTGGGCAAAAGCCTGAGCAGGGAATTCGAGTTTGGGTTGAGGGCAAATCTGCTTCTGGAGAGCCGGCTGTCTATGAAAGCTACATTCCGGCTGACCGAGCACCTTTGCTTGGATCAAACAAAGAGCTTCTCGACAGCCAATCCGCCTACATTGAACTAGGGAAAATTGCTGACTCTTTCCCCGAAGACCAAACCTTAAGAGGAAACGCAGACGCAGGTCATTTCGCCAACAAATACGACCCAGGTTACGTTAGCCCAGAGACAAATCCAGGGACTCCGGGTTACATCAGAGGGCTTCCTGGCAAGGAATACACCGAGATGACGTTCTCGGTTGACGACCTTTTGCCGGGTGAAGTTTCAGTAGACAAAGCTACTGGGCTTTACCACTACGGCGAAGAGATCGTGAAGAAGTATGAGTACAGCCCCAACATCTTTCTTCATGTTCGCTTTGACACGGTTATCGACCCAGACACTGGGGAGAAGCTTTTAAGAATTTTAGAAATTCAGAGCGATGCTCACGGCACTGCCAAGAAAGCGGGTTATCAGAGAAGCGAAGAGCAAATTGCTCGCGCTCCATTCCTTTTCGACCCAGACGACGCTGCCGAAATAATTCAAAAAGCCAGCTATATCGACCCTGTTGACGGCGTTAGGATTCCTGTTGTTGAGTCTCTTAACGACGCGGCTTACGCCGCAAAGCTAACTCCGTCAGTTGCTGCTGATGTTGAAGGGATATTAGCTGAAGAAGTCTCTAACTTTATTAACGGCAAAAACAGGTCGATTGACTCTGCCTTTCCCGAAGAAAGGTTGCGTCGGTTTGTAGAGGAAAACGCTGGGCCAGATTCATTCCCATTTATTCAAGGCGAATACATCGAGGACCTTCGATTCCTGTGGCCGCAAATAGTTGAATCCTCAAGCAAGGCAATAAGGCTTGGCTCAACGTCCCTTGAAAAGACTCCTGTCCCGAATGTTCCTTACAAAAAAAGCTGGCAAAAACTAGCTACAAGGTCGCTTGTTGATCATGCAGTTAAAAACAACTTTGACGGAATACTTTGGGAGGGTGGCCGAAGAAGGGCTAAGTCTGGCCGGATGACCAAAAAGCCAGCGAAGGTTCTTTATGATGAAAAGATTAGGAAAGAACTGGTACGCACTTTAGGCTCCGACACTAAGGTCAAGTTCATCGACTACGAAGATGACCCGATGGCGATGAGGGCTAGCAAAATTGCTTCGGATTCTCCTGAAGACCTTTACCGCTTAACGAAAAAGTTTAACGAATTCTTAAGGCGGCCTTTCGCTTCCGATGCCCAGCCGCCTAGGTCGCTTTTTTCTTCTCCTGAAGTTGAAGAAATCTGGAAAAAGGCAAAGTCTGCAAAAACAACTGACGACCTTTTAGAGCTGGCTTCGCAGTTTCCAAATAAGTTTGGGGCGAAGGATCTGGGGGCAGTTTATGAATTTTCTCAATCAGGGGTAGATAAAGGCCGATACAGCGGTCTTGCGAAAGCTATGGAGAGAGGCCCAGGAGATTCTGGGGAAATGCTGGCTGGCGATTTTGTTCCGCTTAGAAGAGCAGGGGAAAATCTTAAGAAAGCTTTTGCTAGTAAAAACTACCGAAAAATTCGCTCTGCCTACAACAGGTACAAAGCCATAGAGAACAAGCTTTCTCACGCTCCTTACGGCACTGGTCGTATTTATAAGGACGAAATCGACACGTTCCTCTTGGGAATTCTAGACAGCTCTAATCTCGGGACTCGCGAATATCCAGTAGATAAGGCCAGCATAAGGCTTGCTGACGATGTAAAGCGAAGGGCACTCTTTAGACGAGACGATATGCAGCGCTTGATGTCGGTTGCAGAGCTTAGAGGTGACGAGGCTGTTGAGTGGAGCGTTGTTGACTCGTTTATCCCCCCGTCTAACCAGGAAAGTTATGTCTCTCGCTTGATTAAAAAAGCGAAAGACACCGTAGAGGGAAGGCCATATAGAGCGGACTTCTACAAAGTCTCGATGAGCGATGCTCAGAAGAGCAAGATTCGCGAAGAAGGCGTTCCGAAGTACGCGCTTGATGCAAAGCAAGACGGCTACGATGTCTTGGGGACTTTCCTTCATGATTCAAAAGACGGGGCTCGAATCATTGAAATCATGCAGAAGGGCGACTTCACGACCTTCATTCATGAGACTGGACACCTTTTCCGAACAACCCTGAGCAAGCGCGACCAAGAGATTGCGAACGAATGGGCTCGGAGAAACTTTGGCGACAAAGCTTTTGCCAAAGATGGTCAGTGGAACACGATTGCCGAAGAGGCGTTTGCAAATGCGTTCGTCCAGTACATGAAGACTGGAGAATTCCCAGACATCGTTAATCGGTCTGCTGGGATTAAGAAGATTTTCGTCCAGTTCAAGGACTGGGTTAAAACCCTTTATTACGCCTACTACAAGAAGGGCAGAAGCATTAAGGGCGCAGTCTTGCTCCCGACCGATGGCTCTCCCCTTCCTGTTGATTACTCAACTAAGAATCTGCAAAAGCTCGCAAAGAAACACCAAAAGAAGAAGTATACGGCTGAGCAAATTGAAAAAATGTCTGACGCTCAGAAGATGCAGATTCTGAGAGATGCCGGGGTAGAAACCTTCACGGTGTCGGACGACATCAAGGGCGTTCTTGACCGCATCTTCGACCCCAGAGCCTTGGAGGAAAGCCCTCTTTCAGTTGAGGTCAGGACAGCTCAGCGGGCGTATGAGCTTTCAGATCCCGTATCCAGGCTGTTCTCTGGAGCTGCCTATCGCAACTCAATCCAACGGTTGATGAAGAGCGTAGGCTACACCAACGAAGAGATTGCCAAGACGGTAAAGATGGCGTTGTCGGAAAGCGCAACAACAAAGTCCGTTGCCCTTCAAACCCTCCAGGAAGCAAGCAACAAGGCCGCAGGCAGGTACCACTCTCCGCAAAGACTTCGTAGGTTCAAAGCGCCAACGCCTTCTGAGTTTAAGAAGGGCAGAGGTGGGGTTGCTCAGTTCAAGAAACTTCTGATTAGAGACATTGTTCGCAACACCCTGTTGGGTGAGGACGACGTTGCTTCACTCGTTAATGAGATTTTCAAGCTCTACCGAGGAAGCGAGCTTACGAAGTTCATGGGTCTTAAGCCAGCCTCTCGAAGCGAGCAGTGGAGGCAGTGGATTGAGGAAGTTGCGGCCACCTTCAACAGCCGAAACGCAGACCAGCAGGGAGTGGTAATCCCGAAGATTTCGGCTAAAGGCGTTGACCCAGAAGATGTGCGTTACATCCAGGCAATGGACCCAGAGCTGCCTAACTCTGTGTGGGACAAGGCAAGGACCGGAACGGCAAGGGATGAACTCAAGCTAAAAAAGCTAACTGAAGAGCTTGCCGAAAGGACTGGCCTTGAGCCAGAGGTTCGCGGGAAGAGCATCAAGCAGTTGATTTCAGCTCGCGACTTCACGGCAGTTAAGCGGTGGATGCTCGAAGCCAAGTCTAAGCTTGAAGAGCTTGCCCAGGCAAAGGTTGCGGCTGAAGACACCCTTGAGGTGGCTAACGAAATCTCTTCAAAGAAGAAGAAGATTACGGCTCGACAGCAGAAGAAGGCAGCTAAGACCCTGGAGTGGATTGACGGGGCAATCTCTGACCTTGAGGACATCGTTAGAAAAGAGCTGATTCTTGCTCGGAGGCAGGGCAAGAAGTTTGGAAGCGCCGCTGCTTACGATGAGCTTCCTGCTCTTCGGGACATGGACATCGGAGGAGGCACTGGCGTTGCGTCCGAAGACGCCCTCTCAGACGCCCTCTCCACAGCCTCCAGGGCTTTGACTGGCGTTGAGCCTAGGGCTAAGGCCACGCTGCCAAAGAAGGGCTCTGTGCGAGCCCAGGCTGGAAAGATTAAGCGAAAGATCCAGGCGCTTGAAAAGAAAGCTGCTCCGCTACAGCCGTCTTCTCTTGAGCGACGAAACATCGAAGATGAAATCAAGAGGCTAAGGCAAAGCGAGCGCGACCTTGAGCTAAAGATTGCTCCGGTCAAAGAGGCCGACCGCCTGACAAAAATTCTAGAGCAGTACCCAGAGTTCTCTAAAGAGCTTATGGCTACGGCAAAGCTCTTGAACTACGACTTCAGAACTCCTGGTCAGGTTTGGCGTGAGGTTATTTCTCTCAGGAAAGAAGCTCGTGCTTACGGCGACTACGCTGAACTGCAAAAGCAGGTGGCGGTCGATACGTTTAAAAAGTCTCAGGCGGCAGACATTCTGAGGGAGATGACCTCTGATGAGATTCAGAAGATCATGCGCCTTATCAAGGACCCGAACAAGCGCCTCTACGGGGTCGGCAAGAACGCTAGCCCAGAAGCTAAGCGAATTGCTGCAAAGCTAGGGCTTGTCGGAACCGAGGACTTGCGCCTTGGCCTCAAGGCGGGCAAACGCCGAAAAGAGGCTGGCCGATCAAGGGTTGGAGCAGCTTTCTCTAAGGATGAGATTGAGCAAGCCTTGCAGGTGGCAGAGCTTGTCGATGACTTCCTGGGCGAGCAGCTAAAGAGAATGCAAGCTGCCGGCAAGCTGGTTAAGACTGTTGACCCGAAGGTCCTCAAGGAAATCCAGAACCTTCGGAAGCAGGCAAACGAGCTTGATGAAGGAACCAGCGCTCGCGAAATCCTCGAAGAGCGAATTACCTACCTAAGAGAAAACAAGCTGGAGAAGCCCTGGGGCAAAGAAGAGTTCTTGTCGCGAGTGAACCTTGCCGCGTATGTCCCTCATATCTTAAGCACCACAACCAGAAGAAAGGTTGCCGTGCTGCGAGGCCGTGGCCTCATGCCGAAGGACGCAAAGCTTGGGTCGGAGAAGTTCCGAGCAAAGGCTTCGTTCCTGGAAGACATCAATGAAGTTGCCAGGGACGACTTGGCTACGGAAATTTTGTACCACATCGCAAGCACAAAGAGAGGCCCAGGGTGGGGCGACAACGGGCCGTTCCAGCGTTTCGTTTCAGTCCAGCAGCTTGATGAGCTTTCGGCTGCGGTAAACAGCAACGACCTAGAAAAGCTCTTCTCTCCAGAAGAGTGGTCCGAAGCAATCAAGTGGGCCCGAAAAGAGGCTGACCTCAACGAAATCTACGACTTTTTTGAGACTGACCTAGGCACTTTGATTAAGCGTTACGGCCAGCAAACCAACAAAGCGGTGGCTGACGCCATCTTTATCCGGGACATGCAGGACCTTTTCCCCCTGGGGAAGGAGATTGCTCGGCTTGTTTCGGAAAACCCTGCTTCCTGGTCAGAGATGAAGGCTAAGGAGTATGGGTACTCTCGGCTTACGGCAGAGGACACGATTGCAGCAACGGCGCGAATGGAGCTTCCTTCTGAGCTAAGAAAGTTCAAGGAGCTAATCGTCACTAGGCTGGCTCGTGGGGAAGACCCTGGTCTTATCGTTCGCTCGCTTCGCCAGCTAGGCGTCAATGTAGATGCAAACGTTGTCAGGGCCTTTAACCTCCCTGATGTCTATCTGCCAACGGCTGCCGTGGAATACATCCGGTGGATGAACTCTCCAGACCCGGCGTCTGGCAGCTACTTCATGGGCGTTTTCGACGGCCTTACCGGAGTGGCAAAGAGTCAGGCCACCATCGTAGGTCTTGCCCATATCGGCATGAACTTCGCTGGCAACTACTTGTCTATCCTTCAGCAGCTAGGACTGGGGTCTTTCAACCCTGTTAATCACATGCTGGCTATGGGTCTGATGATGGACTACAGCTCAAAGGGCTGGCAGCTCGTCAAAGACAAACCGCTTAGGCTTGGTGGCCGCGTAGAAACCGTTGCCGACTGGCGAAGGATTCTGGAAGAAGAAACGGCTATTACAGAAAGCCTTCGAGGATCTGCCTATGCAGAAGAGATGTACGGAGCGGCGAGAGAGACAGACGTTCCTCTGTACCAGTCTCTTATTGGCGGCGGTGTTGGTGGTGGGCTCGGCGCTGCTGCCGGTATGGCTGCTGCTGGGCCTGCTGGGGCTGCGGCTGGCTTCTTCCTTGGTCAGGCTGCTGGAGCGCTTGGGACAGAGGTCCTTAGCTCTGGGCTTCGCAGGGGTCGTTCGATTCCGAAGGGAGTTGCTACTGGCTTTAGGAAGGTTTGGCAAAGCGAAGTCAGCGAGTTCATGGAAAACGCCGCTATCCCAATCGGCAAGGACAAAGAGAACCCCAAGAACTTCATCATGTACTGGGGCGAAAGGGCTGTCGGCCTAACCACATCTGCCGCGATTGCATCGACCTTTGGTGGGCCAACGGCGGCTGTCACCACGGCAATTGCCGGCATGTCGTTCCCCTCGTACATGAGGATGATGGCTAACCTAAACTCAAGCATCGAGCTACAGGCGAGGCTCACTCTTGGCGTTGGCCTCATGAGAAAAGGCAAAACGGTACAAGAGGCTTCGACTCTTGTTGATGACGCCATGAGGAACTACGGCCACCTCACTCCGTTTGAGCGGCACTACCTCCGAAGGTTCTTCTTCTTCTACACCTGGGATGCAGGAAACATGAGGTTCCAGCTTCGCCAGATGGTGAGGAACCCACGGTCTTTTGTTGTCCTCAAGAGCTTCATCAATGGAGTTGGCAACGGGCAATTCACCGAAGAAGAAATCCAGGCGATGCCCCAGGAGATGCGGTGGCAGGTTGTTGTCCGCACCGGGCTAGGGAGAATGTTCCGAGTTCACGGCATTCCGCAGCAGGCTGCGATTGAGTTCCTAGCCAGAAAAGACCACGGCTTTATGCCGATTGGTTCTCTCACCCGAATGAACCCAATCCCTCTGACGATGGCAGAAGCCGCGTTTAACAAGTCCCTTTACTATGGAAAGGGCTGGGAGCAGATCAACAACATCCGGGCGTACAAAGACGCTCCTCCGCTTCTTAAGTGGTTTATCGGAATGGAAGTTGACGACGATGGCAAGGCTGTCCCGACAAGCCGGCGAAAAGTCTACAACAAAGACGGAGAGTGGACCGGCAAGTGGAGGAACGAATACAGGTCTAAAAAGCCCGCGCAGTTCTACCTTGTCAGCAAGCTCCCTGGCTTCCGGGTAATGCGAGAGCACATGAAGCTAGTCCAGGACACGTTTATGTCGAGGTCAGTGGACATGGGCGACACCGATGCTCTTGCCACCGACAGGGAGCGTGCCCTTGCTTACTTCCTGGGCCTAAAGCCAACAGCTCTGGACTTTGATTCAGCACTGGCGATGTACGAATACCTGATGCTCAAAAGGCTCAAGGAGATTTACCGCAACCAAGGCATCCCGATTGATGTGCAGATGGACCGACTGAAGAAAGAGCTTTATGTCGGCGGTGAGGAAGCAATGAAAGTTTCGCCCAAGAAGGAAGACAGCGACGAACTCCCTAGTCTTTTCTACATCCCCGATGATAAGTAGTAGAGTAATCCCATAACCCCATAGACCCACCGGCTATCTGTCGCTTAATAGCCGGACAAGGGGCAGGAGGAAGCGATGGCGTATAGCACAAAAGAAATCTGGGTTCCTGTAGCCAGAGATTCCTACACTGGAGTTGGTGATAACTCCACTACATCCATTAACCCGGGGACTGGCGTCGGGCTAATCAAAACGGGAACGCTTGCTTCTTCGGCTGTCCCTAGAGGCTTAATTCATGGCTTGCAGCTTACAGTCAGCGCAAGCAGCGGTGCCTCCCACAAAGCTACGGTCAAGGTATACAGCGGAACTACCACCGACTATCTCCACTATGAGGTAACTCTAGACCTAAACCCGAACACCCAAAGCAGTGACACCCTTGCTACTCCGATTCCCTTCTTCGACGGAGCCTGCTACACGATTACCGATGTGGCTGGAGGCGGCGGCAAGAACTACACGATTGTCTTCTATGTGAAGGGAATGGCGTAGTTGTGGCTAAGGCTTTCCCAGGAGGCTCTGGAGTAACCAGGGCTTTTCCACCTGCCCTGTCTGGGGGTGGTGGTGGCGGCGGTGATCTCAAGTGGCAGGAAGCCATCAGTGTAAACTGGGCCTCCCAGTCACTGCATGACTTTACTTCAGACGCTACCGTAGACATCGACGGGATTGAGTGGAAGTGCCTCAATCACACGGCTGGCATCCAGACAGACGGCCTTCGCATAGATGGCTCTGCTGGGCTGAGGATCTGGCCTGCCGGGTCTCAGAAGATTTGGGACACGGATGTCTCGGCTCCGATTGTCTCCGTCTTGGTCAAGGATGCAGTTGGAGCAAAAACGACCTACGCCATGAACAAGCACGCCGTTTGCTTTCAATGCACGTTCACAGCAACTCAAGACATAGCAAACAGGTGGGACCAAATCGGTGCCATCGCGATGAACTCTGAGGTTGGGACGAGCAACAGCAATGTGAGATACCTAAACGCTTGCGGCTTTTCCGACAACTACACCAGCTCTCAGTACAGGTCTATCAGGACTAAGAGCGCGGAAGCTCATATGAGTAAGAACCCAACGGCTGACACAGCGTTGGCAGATAGGAATTTCTTCCAGCTAATTATCTGGCCTGGGCAGAACTATATCGGAACTATTGTTGGTTCCATTGGAACGATGCCAGGAAGTGGAGACTTCCCCGATCCTAACGACTGGTCTCCTGGCCTTACAGGTGCTCTGGACCTTTGCACCAAGTCGGATGGCTCTGCGTTCACCCTCGCCAACCTCCGAGTTGGGATGCACGCTGTCAGCGAGGGAAACCCCACAGACCCCAACCCCATCTTCACGAAGTGCCGGGTTATGTATACGGAGATGCTCTAATGGCTAGATCGTTCCCAGATGGAAGCAAAGCGACGAGAGCATTTCCTGACCCTCCAGAGGCCGCTGCCCCTGCATCAAACTGGACTGTGGTTTACGAAGCTGACTTCACAACGGCTTTTGATAGCACTCAAACTTTGTCTGACACTAATACTCGCAGCATTTCCGGCAAAACTTGGACTGCAAAAATCCCTTCGGGAAAAGTGGATAGCGTTGAAATAATCAGCGGCACTGGTTTGAAGTTTTCTTACGGAACTGGAAACGACTCGTCTGACCTCCAGAAAGACAACTACTCTTGTCCCCGCCTACAGGCGTCTCTCCCTAGTCTTGTTGATGGACTAGCCATCGACGACACTATTGCGGTTCAAGTTCTTCTTTCTAGCAGCACGCTAAACGACAACTGGCAATGCTATGGATTGCATATTTCAGACGGCGGAACAGCCAACAAATGGTTTGAGAATTCAACTGCGTTCATCGACAGCATAAACACAGGTTCTCCGAACCTTTGCACCGAAGTGCAGGCAGGCACTGCTGGAGCAGCCCACGTTAGCCTCGGCAGCAACCCGGCCCCCGGCATGCGAGAGTTGGTTTGGTATGCTGGTTCATGCGGTTTTGTGGCGTCCCACGCTCAGGCGTCAGAGTTCGTTGACCCCCTGACTTCTTTAGGGGAGATCTCTGGGGTCCTCAGCGAAACAACAAATGCCGCTCCGTCGTCAACCCCCACGCTTAATGTGACGATCAGCAACGCCACTCTTTGCCTGCACAGCTTTTACAACAACTATACAGGCGGGCGGTCATCGTGGAACTGCACGTTCTCAAAGCTTCGTGTGCTGAAAAGAAACAAGTAAGGAGCAAGTCATGGAAGAGTTCGGAGGACTAGGAGGGCTTAGCGCAACCGGCATCCTTATCGTCATGGTCCTCAAGGTAGTCCTCGACTACTTGCAGAGCCGGGATGAAGCTGACAGCAAGGCTGACTCTGGTGCGAAGCAGGAGCAGTGTGATGAGTTTGAGCAGCAGCTTGTGCTTATCCGCGAGGCTCA
>CEUO01018968.1_pt1 | contig 12477 bp, 15 predicted proteins | sample 531391 | NCBI WGS metagenome assembly CEUO01 (sample SAMEA2622799, study PRJEB7988) | marine metagenome | isolation source: saline water (ENVO:00002010), including
CGCATAGTTATGGAAAAATCACCATACATAGCAACGAATGTTCTAAAGAAATTGAATTCGGATAAGACAGCGGTTGTTTATGCTTTTGGTGAGAAGGATGCTGGTAGGTTAAAATCGGGAACTAAGAAGGATGGCAGCAAATCATACTATCAGGATTATAATAAGAATAAGAATGATTTGGTTGGATTTGAAAAGCATGGATATTTCATAACAGCACCGCAATCAGGCACTGTTAGCGGAACACAGATGAGAAAGATTTTAGGAGATCCTAAGATTGATGATGATAAGAGACAGAAGTTATTCAAAAAATCTTTTGGATATTATGATAAGTCCATTTATGATATGATGACAAATAGCTTTAAAAAGTTGTTTGAAACCTACACCCTAACAAATGAACTCATAGAGGAGTTTTTATTAGAAGCTACAGCAACTCCGCAAGGAAACTTAGATGACGGACCATCAACATACTATAGGAGTTTAGAAAAGTATAAGAAGGATTCTACGGATTGGATAAACTCAATATATGGTGGCGCAGGTTGGAAGGTTTTGGATTATATTGTTAATAAAACAGCCATAGACCCAAAGAATAATGTAGCAAAGGCTGATGATGTTCATAAGAGAAGAAAGGTTGGTGAGGAACATTATGTATCAGCTCCTCTAACATTTTTAGATCACGGTGAACAGAAAAGATCTAAACGTGCCATAAATAATTATAAGAAATGGATGACAACTGTTGTAGAACCTTTGGGTTGGCAGATTGTTGATTGGATGGGAACAGAGGCAGCCATAGATAATATCATAGGTGATTTGATGTTAACAGGTGCTGATGGTGATGCTTATGAAGTTACAAAAAATACATTTTATGAGAGTATTAATGCTAGAAATATTTTAACACAAAGAAATAAAGGAAAGGAGTTACTGCTTATGGGTGGTGCATACGGACATTTAAGTCATCCGTTTGACAACAAAAATCTTACATTTTCAGATTTCAGAACACTAATTATTAATACGCTACAAGGCAATCTCAGCAGTGAGGGTGCTGTTACAGAAAAAACCGATGGTCAGAATATTATGATTAGTTGGAAGAATGGAAAGCTCATAGCTGCTCGTAATAAAGGACATATTAAGAATTTTGGAGCAAACGCACCTGATATAAAGGGTATCGCTAATATGTTTGCTGGTAGGGGTGATATAGAGAAAGCCTTTGTATACGCTATGAGAGATTTACAGATAGCTATTAAGGGATTGAGTCAAAAACAAAAGGATAAAATATTTGCAGAGGGTAAGAAGTTTATGTCGTTAGAGGTTATATATCCGAAAACAGCAAATGTAATACCTTATGATAAAGCATTATTACAGTTTCACGGCACCATAGAGTATGACGCAGGTGGTTCACCTGTTTCACAGGATAGGGGTAGTGCTAGAATGTTAGCTGGTATGATAAAACAAATAAATCAAAATGTTCAAAAAACCTATAGCATAACAAAACCATTTGTTTCTTCATTACCGAAGGTAAAGGACTTTTCTGCTAGACAAAATTACTTTTTAGGTAAATTGAATAAATTACAAAAACTATATGGATTAAAAGACACAGACACATTAGCAGACTATCATCAGGCTTATTGGTATGAGTATATTTATAACGCAGGAAAACAAACAGATAATCCAAATGTAACGAATAATGTTATGGGCGGACTTTTGAAAAGATGGGCTTTCTTTGATAAATCATACAAAATACCACAGATAAAAAAAGATTTGAAGGATTATCCGAAGTTTTTAGAATGGGTTTTAACAACTGATAAAATGGATCACGCTAAGTTACAGAAAAAACACATAAGGGATTGGGAGGTGCTTTTCTTTGAATTAGGTGCTGAGGTATTAAAAAACATAAAAGATTTTATAGCAGCTAATCCTGATAAAGCTGTACAGAAGATAAAAAAAGATTTAACTAAGGCTATCGATGGTATAAGAAAAGCAAAAGATCCAAAACAGATGGGACTACTGAAAACACAATTAGACAGATTAAACGCTTTGGGTGGATTTGATGCTATCATACCGAGCGAAGGAGTCACATTTATGTTCAAAGGAAAGTTATATAAGTATACAGGCGCTTTTGCTCCTGTTAATCAGATATTAGGAATATTAAAGTTCGCGAGGTAATTATGGGTTATAGTAAAGAAACAGAAAGACAAAACAAAGTATTGGGTGATTTATTAGCTGGTAGAGAACCTGAAAAAAGAGTAATGGTTGGATATAGTAAACCTAAAGAAAAAAAGAAAGATAAAATTTCTAGAATGACAGAAATAATGCAAGATGTTAGAATGCCTTGGTTTTGTCCTAATTGTAAAAAAGTTATGAAGCAAAAATTAGATGATAAGATGTGGAGACTTTTCGGACATTGTTTTGATTGTCAGATAAAAATAGAAAATAAACTTCGTATTGAGGGTAAATATGAGGAATGGGAAAAAAATAAGATAAAACAAAACAAAATATCTTTTATAAAAGATTCTATACAGAAGATAGAGGAATGGAAAAATATGAAAAGTCCTGAATTTTTTAATCAGGTTGGTGTGAACTATCCTGAATTAGAAAAGGAAAAATGGGATATTGATATGTCAAAAGTTCGTAAAGAGGCTGATGAGGCTATACAAAAATATGAGGAAGCCTTGGAAAAATTGGAGAAAGAGTAATGAAGATTTGGAAATTAGTATTAGGTTTTTTAGGTTTAGTTGGTGGACTTTTTGCGGCTGGTGCTGCTAAGAGTAAAGAAGTTAAAAAATTAAAAAAAGTTATAAAAGAAAATAAAAAACAAGAGAAAAAAGTTGAAAAGCAAATTAAGGAATTAGAAAAAGCTAAGACTGCTTCTAAAAAAGAAGTCGGTAATTTAAAAAGAAAACTAACTAACAGTAAAAAGAAAACACAGAAAATGCAAGAAGCTTATGATAATGATGAGGTTGAATCAGCTGAGGATTTTCTTAGAAACTTTGCTAAAAGTAAGTGAGATTAACTATGAAGATATTAAGATATTTTGTAATTTGTTTTTTTGCTCTATCCTTAATTAAAGGTAACGGAGTAGAAATAAAAAAAGATGGTGAGAAACCAACTACTTTTACCTATGACGAAGCATTAGAAATGTTAAAAGCTCGTGATGCACAGTGGGAGGGTAAATTAGCTAAAGCAGATACATTGATAGAGGATTACAAAGTTATGCTTTCTGAAAGTGACGAATTAATTGAAGAATTACAAGAGTATGCTGAAGTGGAAAAAGTTCTATCAGAAGCAAAGAGTAAACAAATCACCTTGTTAAAAGAACGTGAAAAAACAAATGAAGAACTCATAAAAACACTTCAACCAAAATGGTATGAAAACACATATCTTTGGTTGGGTATTGGATTTATTTTAGGAAAAATATAGTGAAACCAACACCTATAAAAGATGTAATAAAAAAACAGTATCTAAAATGCGCTAAAGATCCTGCGTACTTTATGAAAAAGTATTGTGTGGTTCAACATCCTATGAAGGGTAAAGTTCCATTTCATCTATATGAGTATCAAGAAAAATCATTACAGACTTTTGAAGAACATAGGTTTAACATTATACTAAAAGCTAGACAGTTAGGATTATCAACACTAACCGCTGGATACTCATTATGGATGATGACTTTTCATCAAGACAAAAACATACTGGTAATTGCAACAAAACAGGATACTGCTAAAAACTTAGTAACTAAAGTTAGGGTAATGCATGCTAATCTACCGAGTTGGTTAAAACAGAAATGCACTGAGGATAATAAACTCTCTTTAAGATATAGTAATGGATCACAAATAAAGGCTGTATCAAGCGGTGAGGATAGTGGTCGTTCAGAAGCATTATCTTTACTGATATTGGATGAGGCTGCTTTCATCGATAAAATTGAACCGATATGGGCTGCTGCTTCACAGACACTATCAACTGGTGGACAGTGTATCGCACTATCCACACCAAATGGTATTGGTAATTGGTTTCACAAAACTTGGGTTGGTGCTGAAGAGGGTGAGAATGATTGGAACTTTATTAAACTACATTGGAACTTACATCCTGAAAGAGATGATGAGTGGAGAACCGAACAAGATAGACTTTTAGGTCCTTCATTAGCTGCACAAGAATGTGATTGTGACTTCTTAACTTCTGGACAAAATGTTATAGATGGTGTTATACTAGATGAATATAGAAAAACTCATGTTCAAAATCCGTTAGAAAAAAGAGGTATAGATAGTAATCTTTGGATATGGCAACCAGCAAATTATACTAAGGATTATGTATTAAGTGCTGATGTAAGTAGGGGCGATGGAACAGATTTCTCTGCATTTCATATTATGGATGTTGAGACTATGGAACAGGTTGCAGAATATAGGGGTAAAATATCTACAAAGGATTTTGGAAACCTCTGTGTGAATACTGCCACCGAATATAATAATGCATTATTGGTTGTTGAAAATAATAACATTGGTTGGGCTGCTCTTCAACAGTGTATTGATAGGGGTTATGAAAATTTATTTTATATGAGCAAAGATTTAAAGTATGTGGATACACAACATCAAATAACAAATAGATACAGAAATCAGGATCGTAATATGGTTGCTGGATTTAGTATGACAATGAAAACAAGACCATTGGTTGTTGCTAAATTAGAGGAATATTTTAGAGAAAAGACAGTAATTGTTCGCTCAAATAGATTAATTGATGAACTTTTTGTATTTATATATAACAATAATAAAGCTGAGGCTATGCAGGGTTACAATGATGATTTAGTAATGAGCTTTGCTTTAACACTATGGGTTAGAGATACTGCATTAAGGTTAAGAAATGAGGGTATAGATTTACAAAGAAGAACATTAAGTGGTGTTTCTTCTCAAATGATTCCTCAAAAACCAACTAATGAGAATAATAGTTGGGAATGGGAAGTAAATGGACAGAAGGAATCATTAGATTGGTTAATTAAATAAGGATAATATTATGGCTGATAAAGATTTATTTTCAAGACTAAAACGATTATTTTCTACAAATACAATTGTTAGAAATATCGGTGGAAAAAAACTAAAAATAGTTGATACAGGACAATTACAATCAAATATTCAAACTAATTTAGTTGATAGATATCAGAAATTGTACTCTAATATGATGCAATATGGATACAACGATCAACTTTTTGCTCAACAAATGAGATTAGGATTATTTAGAGATTATGAACAAATGGATTCAGATTCAATAGTATCCTCTGCTTTAGATATTTACTCTGATGAATCAACAATGAAAAATGAATATGGTAAGGTTTTAGATATAAAAACAGATAATAATCAAATATATGATATATTACATAATTTATTTTACGATATTATAAATATAGAGTTTAATTTATGGCCTTGGATTAGAAATATGAATAAATATGGTGATTTCTTTTTACAATTAGAAATTACAGATAAGTATGGAATTACAAATGTAACACCTATGTCTGCTTATGATGTGGCTAGATTAGAAGGGCATGATGAAACAAATCCTCAATTAGTTCAATTTATGTTAACACCTCAATCAGGTGATACTAATAAACATACATTAAAAAAGCAGGATTCAAAAACATTTGAAAATTATGAGGTTGCACATTTTCGTCTACTTTCAGATGCCAATTATGTTCCGTATGGCCGTTCAATGTTAGAGGCTGGTAGAAAAGTTTGGAAACAATTAACTTTGATGGAAGATGCTATGTTGATTCATAGGATAATGAGAGCACCTGAGAAGAGAGTGTTCAAATTAGACATTGGAAATATACCACCTGCTGAGGTTGATAACTATATGCAACAGGTAATTAATAAAATGAAAAAAGCTCCTGTTATTGATGAGAAAACAGGTGATTATAACCTACGATATAATATCCAAAACCTTACAGAAGATTTCTTTTTACCTGTTCGTGGTGGTGATAGTGGAACAAATATAGAAAGTTTAGCTGGTTTAACATATGAAGCGGTTGATGATATTGAATATTTAAAAAATAGATTGCTTGCTTCTCTCAGAGTGCCTAAAGCTTTCTTAGGGTATGAAGAAGGGTTGGGTTCAAAAGCTACTTTAGCTGCTGAGGATGTTAGGTTTGCCCGAACAATAGAAAGAATTCAAAGAATTGTAGTTAGCGAATTGACAAAGGTAGCTGTTGTTCACCTATACGCTCAAGGCTTTAGGGATCAAGAGCTTGTTAACTTTGATTTAGGTTTAACAAATCCATCCACAATATATGAACAAGAAAAGATTGAACTATGGAATAATAAAACATCATTAGCATCATCTATGTTAAACGATGGTTTGGTTTCATCTGAGTGGATTTACAAAAATGTATTCAGTTTTACAGATGAACAAATAAAAGAAAATGATGAGCAGATTATTTTTGATTATAAAACAAAATTTAGAAGGCAACAAATAGAGACAGAGGGTAATGATCCAGCTAAAACAGGACAGTCTCAAGGCACACCATCCGATATGGCTATGGGTAGAACAGGTCATGAGTTAGATGATAAGGGTGGTTCAGAAGAAGGTGGACAGCCGGGTGCTGGAAGGCCTAAGGAAGCTAATAAATATAGTAAGGACAGCGGTGTGAGGGGTAGAGATCCATTAGGTGCGGTTGATAAAAGTAACGCATATGGTAAAATAGCTAAGGCTCACTATGAAAATCTGTATAAATATTTAGGAAACAACGCAAAATCTTTAATTTCAGAGTCAAGCGAGGTTGAGGAACAGTATAAGGAAGAAGTTTCTTCTCTTAATACTAACAAAAATTAATTAATCATATATTTATATATGAAGAATTGTATAAATTGGAGTTTAATATGAGTTCAAAGACAAAGCACTCAAAAATTCGTAATACAGGGATATTATTTGAATTATTGACACGCCAAATAACAGTAGATGTCTTAAATAATAATAAAAAAGCTGAAGCTGCTAACATTTTAAAGTCTTTTTTTAATAAAAAAACACAATTAGGAAAGGAATATGATTTATATAGGGTTTTAACAACAGAAAATTACAAATCAGAATCTAAAGCTAATCATTTAGTAGATGCAGTGATAAAAGCACATCAAAAATTAAATAGTTCATCATTAAAAAGAGAAAAATATAACTTAATTAAAGAAATTAAGAAAAATTACGATGTAAATGATTTCTTTATGGCTAGAATATCAAACTATAAGGTTAGTGCGTCAATTTATAAGCTATTTGAAGATAAAAATACAGAAAGTCCAGCGGATAAAACACAAAATCGTTTTACAATAGTTGAACACATCACCAGAAAGAATATTTCAAACAAAACAAATGAAAAAAAGCTTGTTGAGGGATATAAAAAGCAAGAAAAGGACTTACGATTGTTAGCTTATGGTATATTGGTAGAAAAATTTAATAAAAAGTACAAAAATTTAAGCGATTCACAGAAAAAACTTCTAAAGGAATACATAAATAACATTTCCAATACAAATTCTTTAAAAGAGTTCATAGAATCTGAAACTGTAAGGGTAAAGAAAAAACTCCAATCAATTCTTCCAACAGTTGATGATAAAGTAACAAAGATTAAGCTTAATGAGGCTGTAAATCAAGCAGATACCCTAATGAAAGGTAGGATAGTTGAGGATAAACAGGTTGTCACGCTTATGAGATATTATGAATTGGTTAAGGAGCTAAAGAATGTCAAAGCTGGATAAGCTAAAAGAGATTATTCGTGAGCTAATTAAAAATGAGCTTGAGGAGGCTTCAACCTCTGCTAATGTGCCTGGCTATCAGACACCTTATGCTTTCAGAGGTAAGAGAAAAAAAGATAAAGATAAAGAGAAAAAGATAGCTACCAACTCTACAGGATATGATAGGGTAAATGAGGGTTCATACGAAGAAAAACAAATTATGAATCAATTAAAAGGCGAGGACTTAACATTACAGATTAAAAGTAGTAAGGGTAAGACTAATTTCTTAAAACTTACACCTGAAGCTGCTAAGAAGATAGCAAAGATTATGAAAACTATGATACCTGAATCTATCAATGAGGGTAGATATCACGATTATAGAAATGATAAGACTATGACTCCTAAGCAAAAAATTGGTAGATCTATGAGAGAGATAAGAGATTCTCTCAATGAATTGAATAGGTTGGTAAAAATGAATGTGCGTTTAAAGAACGAATTGAACGTGGATTCTAAGTCATATTGGAAAAATACACATAAAGCTTTAAACAAAATAAGTGAAAGGTTAGTAAAACTAGCAAATAAAGTAGGTCAGTTACAATAACCGAGATTACTATGGCGTTTGAGGATAAAAAGAAGTCCTATATGGACACTCTTTTTAGTATTTCAACATTGTTAAAGAGATGGCAGATTGAGATACAGAAAAAAGAGATAACAAAGAATTATATGTTAACAAGACTCAACCAATGGATAGAGGAGTTGGAGAGTCTTAGAACTGAAATTATGATGGAGAAAGATTAATGATATCATTATTGGAGTTAGCAAAAAGTATCACCGAAATAGATGATGATAAAATGATTAAGTATAGGGATAAGGAAGGCGATTCTCAAGAGATGCCAGCCGGTTCTGCAAAAAAGCTTCCTAAAGACCATCCGGCAAAGATAGCTTATGATACAATGACTAAATATGATGATTATCAGGACAAAAAAGATGGTGGTGAGGAAAAGCCAAAAGGTTCATCTTTAAGCGGTAGTGATTTCGATAGAGATGGAAGTGAAGATGATAATGATAAAAGTGATGATGTAGAAATATCAGATGCTAACTCTGGTCCTATCGATAGAGAAGATATTATAGATATGTTAAAAAACGATTCTGAGATAATGGATAAGATAGGTGGTGATGATATATACTGGGATGGTATGGATTTGGTAAGTTCAAAGTTTGATGATGCTACAGTAGCATCCATACCCGATGATTCTAATATGACTTTAGGTGATTTGAAACAACAGATATTGGATTATGAACCAGAAGATGATGGGGATGATGAACCAACTCATGCAGAAATAATGCAATATATAGAAGATGAAGGGTATGGTGGTGATGCGATAGGACCAGATGGTAACCCAACACCTGAAGCATATGAAGATGCTAAACAAGAGTTGATGTATCAAAAACAAAATGAGACAATTACAATCAATGGACAAAAATACAAACCAATCAAAGAAGAAAAGAAAAAATCTAATCCTCATATACTAAAAGAAATTTATGATAGAACATTTAGGAGTCTAAAATGAAACAATTAATAGTAGATTACCTACCATTTGAAATACAGGCCGATCAGATAAATGAGGCTATGAAGGAAAACAATGGAAAGCTCGTTGTTAAGGGTGTTTTACAGAGAGCGGATACCAAAAATCAAAACGGCAGGGTTTACCCAAAAGAAATACTGATGCGTGAGGCTAAAAAGTATTCGGAAGGATTCGTAAAGCAAAAAAGAGCGATGGGTGAGTTAGATCATCCAGAATCATCTGTTGTAAACCTAGCCAATGTATCTCATAATATTACAGAGATGGCATTCAATGGAGATGATTTGGTTGGAACTGTTGAGATACTAACCACACCAAGCGGAAATATTTTAAGAGAGTTATTTAAGAATGGAATAAAGCTTGGTATCTCTTCGCGTGGTATGGGATCGGTTGAATCCATAAATGAAAATGGTGCACAGGAGGTGCAGGATGATTTTGAACTAATCGCTTTCGATTTTGTTTCCAATCCATCAACGCATGGTGCTTTTATGTATCCACAGGGTATGAATGAGAGTGTGGATAGGAATGCATCTGTTCGTGATTCTAAATATGGTAGGGTTGAAGCGGTGATTAACGACATACTTAGGGGATAGATAATGAAGTTAACGGACTTATTGTTAGAAAAGGTCGAGTTGGACAAAAGAATAATTAGCAAAATTGAAAAACTTACGGATTACAATGACCATAATGGGGCCAGAATTATGTTGGCTAAAGAGATGAAATTGAAAAGTTTGGTAAAAGGATATGAGGCAATTAGGGTATTACATGATATGTTTCGTCAAATGAATGAAATGATGGCCGCTAGAAATAAACTAGACGGTATGTTGATGGATGCTGCTAAACGAAAGTATAGTAACTTTCAAGACATATACATGGCTTTCTAAAATGCCTGCAGCTTCTAAACAACAACAAAAATTTATGGGTATAGTTAGGGCTATTCAAAAGGGAGATGCTCCAGCGTCAAAGTTTTCCAAAAAGGCTAGGGATGCTGCAAAATCAATGAGTAAAAAGTCTGTTAAGAAGTATGCTCAAACAAAGCATGATGATCTACCTAAAAAGGTCAGAGAGGTTAGTATTGGTGATAGGATGGCTAACAGAAGAATACAACAGATAAGAAAATATTTTGACCAACAATATAGAAGAATTAAAAACGCTGTTGAAAGAGATGCTAGAACTGGTAGTAAAGAGTTTAGTTATACCGATAACAGAGGTGAAAAATATAAGTTATCAGTTGTTATAAATAGATTAAAAGAATTAAGAAATAAAATATCGAGAAAGGATAGGGGATTGGCAGATATGTTTACTAAAAATATAACTCCAATTGAAAAAGTAAAAGATAGGATGAAAGAATCCGTAAATGAAGTTTCCTCTATGATTAATAAAATAGCTAACAACCATATGAATAAGTTTGATAATGATATAAAAACTTCAATTAAGGATATCGGAAAAACAGATAAGAAAAAAGCTTTAGAACTGATGAAACTCTATAAAAAACATTGGGTAGAGTTTTCCATAAAGGCTAAAAAGGCATTACAAGAGGGAACCTGTGGTTATGGTATAGATGGAAACCTCGGAGAACAACCAGCGGGACCACACCTTTTGAAAAAGAAAAAGAATGGTGATCTCAATGAAATGAAAGATCCTCAGGTTATTAAGGATTTAAGGAATGTTTTAAAGAAAGGATACTCATCGGTAAAAGATCCTAAGTTGGGTAGAAAGATGAAGGTTGATACATATACGGCTTCCGCTATAACTCAGGTTTATGATGCTATAAACACTGCTAATAAAAAGAAATTTTCAAAGTTATCGATTGTGGGAATGTCGAATATAGCCTTTAAGTTTGTAAAATCATCGAGAGGTATGTAATGTTAAAGTTAAAAGATTTAATATTAGAAAACCCAGCAGACTATGTAGATAAAGATGTTGATAAGATGGATATGTTATATAGAAAGAAAAAGTATAATTTTTATGAAGCAGATGACCATGAGGGTAAGATGGCTAAACAACAATTAGAGAGATCTATGGAGTATGCCAAGATGATTTATAACATAGTTGATAATGTGGGAAAAGGCGGTGAAGTTAGCATGCCTGCTTGGGTTCAATCCAAACTTACAAAATCTATGGATTACTTACAATCTGTTTATAACTATTTAGATGGTAAGGATGGTTTAGATGATAAGTTTCAGAAATAAAATTTGAAAGGTAGATATTTATATCTGAGGAGATAATATTATGGCTAATATAAAATTAAAAGATTTACTAAAAGAAGTCAGAGTTGCTGGCGGTGTTGTTTCTCATAATCCATGGATTAAAGAAAATGAAGATACGCCACAGATAAATGTTAAGGAATTGGTTTCTAAAATCGGTAATTATAATTCCATAGGTGAAAGTATCTATGGTAGCGGAAATCTTAAAGAGGTAGCTGAATCACTATCAGCAATCGCTGAGGGTGCTGCACAACATACACTATCAGAGACAGATGATATGTTTGATAAGGTTACAGTTAGTCGTAATATGAAAGAACTCACAGGTTTATCTAAACAATTTGGCAAAGTGGCTATGGAAGCTAATTCTCTTCAAGAGAGAATGACAGGTCTTTATGAGGATATGGGCAACATATTGGGTAGATATTATAAGATAAATGAAAAGCATGTGTATGGTCATGACGATGATGATAGGGATGTCAGAAGCGATATGGATGAGGCTGATAAGATGATGTTCAGAGAGGAAGATGATTATAAAGCATTCTTTAAAAAAGCTATGAAAAAATTTAATGTATCCAATGTAGGAAGTATGAGTGATGAAGATAAAAAAGATTTCTTCAATTATGTGGATAGAAACTACAAGGCGAAAAAAGAAACAGATTAAGAGGTAAGTATGGGTATAAAGGTTGTCGTAAAGAATAATAATATTGACAAAGCTCTCAGTGTATTCAAACGAAAGGTAAAAGAATCAGGTATGATGTATGAATTAAGGGAGAGAGAGTTCTATAAAAAACCATCCGATATTAAAAAAGAAATGAAAAATAAGGCTAAAGCCCGTAATTATTGGAAAAAAATTAAACTTTTAGAGGAAGATTCACGCAAAAAGGGTAAAAAATTCTAATTTCTTATATTTATATATATCAAAACTAAAAACACCGTTCCTATCGCATACGGTGTAATCGAAATGTAATAATTCTATTATAGTTCCCAATAACTATA
>CEUO01014760.1_pt1 | contig 12465 bp, 19 predicted proteins | sample 531391 | NCBI WGS metagenome assembly CEUO01 (sample SAMEA2622799, study PRJEB7988) | marine metagenome | isolation source: saline water (ENVO:00002010), including
CGAGATGTCGATCTACTCGTCCCTACCTGAGCGTGGATACAACGTGGCCATTTGGCCTGCCCGCTACCCGGACGAGAAGACCTCCCAGTCCCTCGGGGACCGATTGGCCCCCAAGATCCAATCGGACCTAAAGGCCGATGGTGAACTCGTCGGCAAGCCCACGGACCCGCAGCGGTTCGATGACATTGACCTCATGGAGCGTGAGGCGTCATACGGTCGCACGGGCTTTGCTCTTCAGTTCATGCTCGATACGTCGCTCAGTGACCAGAACCGCTACCCACTGAAGCTCAGTGACCTTATCGTCATGAACCTGAACCCCGATAATGCTCCTGAGAAGGTGATCTGGGCAGCCAGCCCGGATCTCGTGGACTCCGATCTGCCCAACGTCGGCTTCAACGGCGACAGGTACTACCGCCCCATGGTCACCCAAGGCGAGTGGCTGCCTTACAGCGGGTCGGTGATGGCCATTGACCCTAGTGGACGAGGGCAGGACGAGACGGCTTTTGCCGTCGTGAAGATGCTCCACTCGCAGCTGTTCATCTTGGAGGCCGGGGGGCTCCAGGGGGGCTATGAGGAGGAGACTCTGAAGGCCCTGTCGGCCCTGGCCAAGAAGCAGGATGTCAACAAGGTCATCATCGAATCCAACTTCGGTGACGGCATGTATACGTCCCTGCTGAGGCCCGTGATGGCCAAGATCCATCCGGTCGAGATCGAGGAAGTTCGCCACTCAATCCAGAAAGAACGCCGCATTATCGATACAATAGAGCCAGTTTTGAGTTCCCACCGTCTGGTGGTCGATAGGCGTCTGATCGAGCAGGACTTCCAATCCACCCAGCACCTCCCGCCCGAGAAGGCCCTCAAGTATCAACTGTTCTACCAGCTATCTCGAATCACCAGGCAGAAGGGTGCATTGGTTCACGATGACCGCCTGGATGTCCTGTCGATGGCTGTGGGCTACTGGGCCGAGCAGATGGCAGCTGACAGGGACCGTCTGATGAAAGAGGCCCACAACACCAAGCTCCGAGATGAGCTTGAGAACTTTATGACCCACGCTCTGGGGAGACCTAAGAGAGGCAACACATGGATGCAGACCTAACCCATGAGGAAGCCCTCCGTCTCCTGGATGACTACAAGACCGCCTACTGCGATCTGGTAGCCAGGGCATACATCGTCGTCGCCACCTACGAGAAGTACCTCCTCGACAAGACCGACCACCTGGAGCTGGCCGAGGAGATGAAGGCGATGCTGGATCAGTTGCCAGAAGACATCATTGACGGTAGACCTCCAGAGCTTCCTCCAGAAGAGCCTGAAGAGCCTCCTACGCCCTTTTGGGACTCATTCTGACTCCCCACTCATTGAAAGACGAAAAGCCCACAGAGAGCCTGTACGGGCCTCTCAGGGCCTATGGGCCTTTAAGACCCCCTAAACAGGGGTAAGACGTCCCTGAAAGACACCGTCTAACGACCCTAAAAATGAGGTAGGTGACCTATAGGGGAGGACATATAAGACTAATTAGACCCCCGAGACTGGAAAAGAAGAAAAGATGATAGGGGTAGACGAGACGATAAGCCTATTAAGTCTCTTAAGACTAATAGGTCATATAGACTAATAAGCTAATACTCGGAAGGAGCCAGTGATGGCCGAAAGAACCAAACAGGTAGCCACGACCGATAGGCATGGCAACACCACCTACAACACGGTCACCACCACCGTGAAGAAGGGCACCAGTGACTCCAAGCGACGTAGGCCCCGAGGCTACGGTGACAGACACCTGGGCTACTCCCATGGACCCAGAGGCGGAGGCAGAGGCCGAGTAGGTCACCTCATGAACCCCTGGGATCTTAAGATCCGTGATCGCACCAAGGGCTGAAGGCCGTGAAGGTCGTCCGCGTCGAATGGCAAGACATCACAGGGCACGATAAGCCGTGGTGGGAACCTGAAGACGTAAGGGCCTTGAGACCTGCGGAAATAACGTCGATAGGGGTTCTAGTGTCCGAAGGTGAAGGCTACGTCGTAGTGGCCGGAAGCTGGGAAGACGATGGGGCCCTGCTCGGCAACGTCAACTGTATCCCAACCGGGGTCATCAGGAAGATGGAGGTGATCCACGATGACAATGCTCCTATGGCCCCGACTGATCATCATAAGTGACATAGCCTGGTCCGTGGTCTGCGGACTTTTGGGCTGAAAAATCTGAGTGCCTATATACGCATAGCGTAGCTGCTATTTGACCCCGTAGGGTACCCTCTCTAGGCCATTCTAGGCCACTGGGAGGAGGGCAGTTTGCCACTGCTGGAGACTGAATCAGCCTCTACAGCAGCACCACTGCCGATCAGCACCGGACCTACGATCCGATGCAGCACCATCCATCCATCCGAATGCTCGAATGATCGAGGCGTCTCCCTCTTGTGGGACGTCTCGATTCTTTTTGCAAATCGGTTGGGTTTGCCTCTTGACATCGGACTGGATGATCCGATGATGCATCACATGCCCCGGTGGAATGGTCCGCTGGGCGAACAGGAGCAACACCATGACCACCGAACCGATGTACGCCGATTCCGGCATCTACCGTCCCATCGTCGCCGATGCGCCCTACTCCATCCGCAACGCCGCCGGCCACTACTACACCGGATGCACTGGGGAGCAGGCCTGGAGCCCCCACCCGATGGACCGATTCCCCTACACTCTCAACGGAGCCCGCACCCGCATCCGGTCCAATCGGATCGCATTCGAGGGCTGCCGGATCTCGTTCAACTGCAACTGACCCGACGACCGGCCACCTGCCGCCCTACGGGGCGGTGGGCTGACCGGCCCTCGATTCCCGAGAGCCCTAACCCATGAGGATGAAACCATGGATATTCAGAAAGTCCAGACCGAACTTGATCCCCAATCCCGTTCTTTCACGTTGACCCACAAGGGCGACCTGATGATCGACACCGACCCCGACACCGGCGAGCCGTACTTCCTGACCTTTGCGGAAGCCGTTTGGGAGCTAGGGGACGTTCGCAGGAACAAAGGGGAAGATTTCATCGCCAGCGATTGGGGGATCGTTGCCATCGCTCCAGTGGGCTTCCACAACATTACCGTGATGACTGGAGGTGCTGCATGAACCCCACACCGATCATCATCGTCTTCCTCGCCATGCTGCTGCTCGTCGCCCTGTGCAAGTGGCTGGAGCCCCACGTAGAACGTCTGGACGAGGAGTGCAACGGCGACGCACGCCGCGAGTCAGAACGCAAGCGGAACAAGTGACCCCATACAATCGAGGATGAAACCAATGAGAATCTACAGCGATCCAGCCCGAGAAGCAGACCCCAACGCGCTGCCGGATGTCGAAGTATTCTGGTGGACTGACTACGATCACCACGTCGATGATCCCTCGATGGAACCGGGGTTCTACTTCTGGTGGTGCTTCCCGGGATGCTTGCCGGAGTCGTCACCTTTCGGACCTTTTGAAACCGAATCGGAAGCTGTCGAAGCCGCGCAGGACTATCACTGATTACCCGAGCCCGTACCGGAAACGGTGCGGGGTCGTTTCAGCTCCTCAGCTTGTCGCCGGGGGGTAGGGGAAACGATCTAGCCAGCCGAAAACAGCATCGGCGCATGGCCGTATCAGGCCAAAAACACCATTCACCTTTCGGCCCCTGGGCCGGAGCACTTCAGGAGAAACCACGCATGCCAGAATCAGAATGGCCATTCCGCTACTACATCGTATTGTCCAACGGGACGATTGGAACCGTAGGCCGCAGGCCCGACCGAAATGAAGCCGCCTACGTCGCTGATGGCAAGTACGGGGCGCATCGTGTCGGTGCGGTCCTCACCCCGACTGAAGCTCAGCGGGCCCTCCGAGGCCTTCGGCGGCACCTTGGCGAGACCGAGCAGCCAGGAGGTGACGCATGAGCACCGGAACAATCGTAGTATTGGACGACGGGGAAACTTGGAGTGATGCTCATGGGGCCACCTTGCACGTTATTAGTCAAGAGCAGGGTGATGCGATTTATGAGTGTGGAGACTTAGCCGACCTCCCAGGTACTCCGATAGGCACCTACAACATCGCGGCCTTTCGTGATCTTCTGGACGAACTGATCTACATGGTCCACCTGTTTGACGAGTGTGGTAAGGAGCCCGAGGATAGATACCCCGAGGAGGTGTGGGCCATTTCTACAGCCCGTGCCGCCATCGCCAAAGCTACCGGAATACCCAAACCCGACGATATCATGGAGTTACTTACAGGAGGTGACGCATGAACGAGTTCGAAATCGTCGAACGGTCAAGTGGATTTTGGGTTGTTGATGGTCATGGATTTATTGACGGTCCATTTTTTGAACTTGAAGATGCCGAAAAAAGCTTGGAAAAATGTTCCGAGGAATCTGTGGACTGCCAGGCAGGAGGTGACGCATGACTCCTCAAGACCTAAAGAAGCTGACGGGCGAAGATGTCGCTGCGATCTTGCGGCTATGGAAGGATGACATCATTATCTTCGCTGGCGTAAAAAACCAACACTGCATCACCCCGGAGATCGATTCGATCTCAATGAATGGGGGATGCCCCCAGATCAATACAGGCGATATCAACGAGTGGAACCAGTATGGTCAGGTAGGGGGTGACGCATGATGACGAACCTCCTAGCCCTGGTGGGCATCATCGCCCTGATCATGGTAGCCTTGGGCATCATCCTCCCCGAGGACTAATAGTTTCTCCTGTTGCCCCGGTCCGCTTGTCATCCTCAGCGGGCCGGGGCCTTTTCACTGGGGCATTGACTTGTGGAAACGGTGCGACTCATAATCATTCGCATTTGTAAATGAAGCGGTGGGGCGGCGTATGCTGGTGCGTTTACCTTTCGGCCTTGGGCAGGCTTGGTTTGACTTTTCCCATCCACCGGCGCATGTATTGGCATGGCGGGAGGATGGCGAATGGTTCCTTCGGTTGTGGAGAATCAACTTGATCTGGACACCTAATGAAAAACTTATTGGCCTCAATCGAGGCGTTCCGTCAGCTGGACCCCGAGATCCAGGCACAGACGGTGGTGACGTTTCTGCTGGTAGCGGAGGCGGACCCTGACCCAATCCCGATGCGGGTGCTGGCTCAGCGTAGCGGCCTAGCCCAGTCCTCGGTCTCTCGGAACGTATCGGCCCTCGGGGCCTGGAGCAGGCACAAGCGGCCGGGGCTCAAACTTCTCGAAGCTCACGAGGACATCATGGATCGACGACAAAAACTGGTCAGTCTCACGGCCTCTGGCCGAAGACTAAAGACGACACTGGAGAACCTATCTGATGACCATTAGCGCAAGGGACAAGGGCTTCCAAGCCACGGTGAACCACAAGGGTCAGCGGTGGCGTAAGCAGTTCAAGACATACGAGGATGCTGAGGTCTGGGAGGCCCAGGCCAAGGCCGACGTAGTGGCTGGTCGGGTGCCGGACATGGGAGGCACCGAGCGTGGCTCCGATGAGAGGCCCAAGACCCTGGGACAGATGATCGAGTACGTGTCTACTCGGTACTGGTCGGACTCGAAGTCTGGCAGTGGCCTCAAGCGGAACGCTGAGATTGTCGGCGGGCTTATCGGCATGGGGACACTGGTGCGTGACATCGACCTGTTCGCCATTGACCGAGTGATCTTGGCCCTCAAGGACCACGGGAACTCGAATGCCACGATCAACCGGAAGCTCGCTTCGCTGTCCAAGTGCCTGACGGTGGCCAAGGACATCGGGGTGATCGACTCGAAGCCCAAGGTCCAGCGGCTGCGAGAGGGGGTCAACCGTCTGCGTTGGTTTACCGACAAGGAACTCAAGGAGATGGTGGCCTACTTCGACCACCTTGGTCACCCGAACATGGGGCACTGGGTCAGGTTCCAGGCCGACACTGGGCTCAGGGTCAGTGAGACCCGTGGTCTTGAGTGGCGTGACATCCAAGGGGGCGTGGTGATCCTGTCGGACACGAAGTCCGAGAGCCCAAGGGGAGTCCCCCTGACCCAGGCGGCTCAAGCTGCGTTGGGTGCCATGGACTCCTCGGCCAAGGGGCCTTTCGAGTGGACGACGAAGCACCATCTCAGGAACTACTGGGACCGGCTCCGTCTTCACATGGACTGGCCAGCCACTGGGCAGGAGGTGATGCATGCTCTGAGGCACACGTTCTGCTCACGCCTGGTGCAGCGAGGTGTCCCGATCCTGACGGTGAAGGAACTGGCGGGGCACAAGACGATTGAAGTCACGCTCCGCTACGCTCACTTGGCTCCTCATAACTTGGTGTCAGCCATCGGTTTGCTGGAGCCCAACAGATCATCTGGTCCCATGCTCGACGTTGTGGCATAACCATGTGGCAAGGGTCTGCGGGCGTGGTGGAAGTGGTATACACAGCAGACTTAAAATCTGCCCCCTATCAATGGGTTGTGGGTTCGAGTCCCGCCGCCCGCACCACTTGCATCAGTCTTAAAATCTCTTTACGATCCATCCACTCCTCCAACTTTCCTTTCTCAAAGGGAGCCCAAGGGTCACAGCCCTTGGGTTTCCTATTATGCAGATAGATCCACTGGGGCAATGGACTGCCTCATTTCAGTTATTGTGGCACGGCACACTGCCACGTTCATGGACGAAACAAGAACATGAGACAATCCGACCTCGAAGCTGAGATGAGAGAACTCGGTCGCCATAGGTATTGGAAGCACGTTCAGCGAACGACTGAGCACAACGTCGAGAGTCAGAATCCATTGGGCAAGAGGCTCCTGACGGAGTCGGTGGATCGACTGGCTGATGAGATCAGGTCGTGGAAGAAGCAGGTTGAGCGGCAGCCGGTGGGCAACCGGAACTCAACGCACCCATACATCGACATCCTGGACCCTTCGATCGTTGCGGCCCTCACGGCCAGGACAGTGATCGACTCGATCTCGATGCACGAGCGGCTGACCAAAGCATCATTCAAGGTCGCCCGGATGATCGAGGATGAAGTCAGGTGGCGGGAGATGCGGGACAAGCACCCGGACATCTGGAAGCTGAACGTCGAGCAGGCCAAGAAGATCCCTGGCTACGAGTCGAAGCGTAAGTTCCTGGCCAACAGCGAGAAGTTCATCGACCTTCAGTTCTCGAAGTGGCCGAGGAACATGCGGCTCAAGATCGGCATGACGTTGATCGAGCTGATGCGTATCTCCACTGGGATCATCGAGATCACGACGCGGCGGGGACTGCTGGGCAAGTCGGAGACATACGTTCACGCCACCGACGAGCTGACGGCATGGATGAAAGAGGCTCATAAGTATTCTGAAGACCTCTCTCCGTTGTACCTGCCTATGATCGAACGGCCTGCCGATTGGACTGATGTCTACACCGGGGGCTACCTGACGGAGCACGTTTTCCCTCGGCCTCTGATCAAGACAAACGACCGTCAACACCTTGAGCACTTGAACGCCATTGATCTTTATGAAGACAAGGCGGCTGTCAACCAACTTCAGCGGGTAGCCTGGGAGATCAATGAGGACGTCCTCGATACTTTGAGGTACTGCTGGGAGCAGGACATCGAGATCGGTGACATCCCTTCACCTGTCGGCGAGAAGATCCCATCGAAGCCTGCCGACATCGGGGAGAACGAGGAGGCCCGTCGGAAGTGGAGGAAGGCAGCGGCTCGGGTTCACGCCGAGAACCGAAGTGCCGAGTCCAAGCGGCTTCAGATGACAAAAATATTCTGGATGGCCGAGAAGCTCAAAGGCCGCCCGATCTACTTCCCCTGGTACATGGACTTTCGTGGCCGGAAGTATCCCCGTGTCTACTTCTTGCAGCCCCAGGGATCAAAGGTAGCCCGCTCGATCCTGCGGTCGGCGTCGGCTAAGCCGATCTGGACTGACGAGGATGCCAAGTGGCTCACCATCCACGGGGCGAACTGCTACGGCGAGGACAAGGGCACACTGGACGAGAGGATCGAGTGGACCCACGCCAACCGGGAGATGATCGAGGCCATCGCTCAAGACCCTCGGGGCACGACGTCGTTGTGGGGCAGGGCGGACGAGCCGGAACTGTTCTTGGCCTTCTGCTTTGAATGGGCCAACTATATGAAAGAAGGGCCGGGCTTTGTGACCCAACTGCCTGTGTCTGTCGATGGCTCCTGCAATGGCCTGCAACTTTACTCGCTGCTTATGTGTGATCCGGTGGGAGCTTTGGCTACCAACGTCCTGCCAACCGCTCGGCCCCAAGACATCTATCAGGATGTGGCCGACGCAACCATCCGTCGTCTTGAAGCCGACGGCAGTGACTTGGCTCGGGCCTGGCTGAGGTTTGGTGTCGATCGTAAGGCCACCAAACGCGCTACGATGGTGGTGCCATATTCAGGTACTCGGTGGGCCTGTCGAGATTATGTGCGGGAGTGGTTCCTGTCGGAGCTCAAGACCAGGGGCATGGATAACCCCTTCGGCTTTGAGGAGACGTTCAAGCCCCCTCACTTCCTGGCCGACCTCGTCTGGGAGTCGATCTCTGACGTCGTTGGTGAGGCCCAGAAGGCTATGTCTTGGTTCCGAGATGTGGCTCGGATCTGCATCGACAACGAGGCACCGATCCGGTGGACAACTCCGACCGGCTTTGTGGTCAAGCAAGCCTATGAGACTTGGCAAAGCCAGAGCGTGAAGACGGTTATCGGCGACGTCATCCGGCAGCACAAGATCAGATACGGCAGTGGAAAACTCTGCAAGCGTAAGGGCTGCAACGGTGTGGCTCCCAACCGAATCCACTCGGATGATGGGTCGATCGTGACCAAGACAACTCTCAAGAACTCAAGCAGTGGGATTATGTTTCAGAGCTTTATCCACGATGCGGCTTTGGGCTTATCGCCCGATATGCCCATGATGGTCGAGCACCTTCTTGAGTCGGTGATCGAAATCTACAGCCAAGATTTGATGCAAGATTTTCTATCGGAACTCACCCACTACTTGCCGATAGGGGTTACGTTGCCTGAGCCCCCGGAGAGGGGTGATCTGGATATCGAACTGATCAGGCAGAGTCAGTATTTCTATTCGTGAATTGATCCACTGAGGCATGAAAGGAGATCACATGCAAGCACGCGGAATTGCGGTGTACCCGCATCTCAACGAACCGGACACCAAGTTTGATGACGATGGTGTCTACCAGCTCCAGCTGAGTCTCGGAGCCAAGGACAGCGAGAAGCTCATCGAGAAGATCGAGCAGATCCGAGATGAAGCCTACGCAACTGAATGCAAGGAACGGAAGAAGCCCAAGCTCAAGAAGGCAGACCTGCCGTTCCAGGAGGAGTACGACGAGGACGGTAGCCCCACGGGCAACTGGCTCTTTCGTATCAAGCTGAAGGCCAAGACGGCCAAGGGCTTCGACCAGAGGCCTACCCTGGTTGACGCGGGATGCAACCCCATGACCGAGAACATCGGCTCAGGCTCCGAGGTCGTCGTTGACTTCGATCCTCGCCCTTGGTTCGTCGCTGCTCTCGGTGTCGGAGTTACCCTCCGGCTCCGTGGTGTGCAGGTCATTGAACTCAAGGAGTTCAGTGGGTCCAGCGTGGCCTTCCAGGCTGTCGATGGATTCGAGACAGCTTCCACCATGATGGCGGCGGAGAATGACAACGCCGTCAACGGAACGGGTGAGGACGAAGACGACTTCTGATGCTCACCTACCGCCTCAACATCAACCCGGTCCCTGCTTCCCGCCCGCGTGTCTCCAAGTGGGGCACCTACTACGGGAAGCGGCACCAGGCCTTCCGCTCGGAAGCCTTGGCTCTCCTTGGTGGTATGCGGGAGGAGGGACTTCTCCCCGAGGCTCCCTTGAGTGGAAGGCTGTTGGTGTGGGTGATGTTTTCGGTGAAGAAGCCGAAGACAACAAAGCTCCCCACACCTAGAGGCGACATTGATAACTACCTGAAACTGCTCCTCGACTGCTGCACTGGGTACATCTGGGAGGATGACCAACAGATCGTAAAGGTCTGTGCCTTCAAGGACTTTGCGGCAGAGGAGGGGCTTATCGACTTGGTTGTCGAGGAGATCGACGATGACAACAAAACAGATGGAGCTATGGAAGGCTCCCAAGAAGATGACCCAGGCCCAGTTAATCCTTCGCCACTTGGAGACGAAGGGCTCCATCACTGCGCTGGAGGCCATGTCTTTATACCGCATCTACCGGCTTGCCGCCCGTGTTGAGGAACTGAGGAACCAGGGCCACGACATCGAAACCGAAATGAAGACTGACCTGACGGGTAAGCGGTATGCCTCTTACTCACTCTGATCAGGACAGCAACTTCATCGCACACGAGCCCTGCCCCAGCTGCAACAGCAAGGACAATCTGGCTCGGTACGATGATGGGCACGCCTACTGCTTTGGCTGTGGGCACTATGAATCCGCTGAGGGTGAGGTCACTGCTCCGACGACTTCTCCCTCGGGGGTTCTGCCTATGGACTACCGGGACTTGAGCAAGCGGCAGATCACGGAAGAGACCTGTCGGAAGTTTGGGTACGGACTGTCTCAATGGAAGGGTCAGACAGTTCAGGTCGCCAACTACCACGACGATGATGGTGGCCTTGTTGCCCAGAAGATCCGCACCCGATCCAAGGAGTTCAACATCCTTGGCGAGGGCCGCCGCCTTGGCCTTTGGGGCAAACGCCTCTGGGGCCAGGGGGGCAAGCGGATCGTCATCACTGAGGGGGAGCTGGATGCGATGTCTGTGTCGCAGGCACAGGGCAACCGATGGCCTGTGGTCTCCGTGCCTTCTGGGGCACAAGGAGCTGCCAAAGCAGTTCAACGCCAACTTGAGTGGCTGGAGACCTACGAGCAGGTTGTCTTCATGTTCGACCAAGATGAGCCGGGACAGAAGGCGGCGGTCGAATGTGCGATGCAACTGTCGCCTGGAAAGGCGGCGATCGCCTCCCTCCCCCTCAAGGATGCCAGCGAGATGCTGGTGGCGGGCCGGTCGAAGGAACTCATCTCTGCGATGTGGGAGGCTCGACCGTACCGCCCCGATGGTGTCGTTCCAGGCGAGGAGCTCTGGGACAAGATCATCGAGGAGACCGAGGTGGAGTCGGTTGAATACCCTTGGGCTGGGCTGAACGCCAAGACCTATGGGATGCGGCAGGGTGAAGTCGTCACCCTGACGTCCGGCACCGGCCAAGGCAAGAGCAGCGTGATTAGAGAATGGCAACTGTGGTTGCTGAATCAGGGACTCACGGTTGGCGTGGTAGCCCTGGAAGAGAATGTGAAGCAGTCAGCCCGTGCCCTGATGGGACTCTATCTCCAATGCCCACCACACAAGTGGAACGAGCAGCGGATCACAGAGGAACAGAAGAGACAGGCGTTCGAGGCTACCGTCGGGAACGGTCGGTGTGTCTTGTACGACCATTGGGGTTCTCTCGATTCCGAGAATCTCCTGAGCCGTGTTCGGTATATGGCTCGGGGGATGGGCTGCACTCACATCTTCTTGGATCACCTCAGCATTGTGGTGTCCGGGATCGGCGATGGGGACGAGCGGAGACTGATCGACAACACCATGACGAAGCTCCGCAGCCTGGTGGAAGAACTCCAGATCGCCCTCGTCATTGTCAGTCACCTCAAACGACCGGAAGGACGATCACATGAAGAAGGCGGTCAAGTCTCTTTGGCCCATCTGCGTGGCAGTGGGGCTATTGCTCAGCTCAGCGATATTTGCATTGGCCTGGAGAGGGACCAGCAAGACGCAGACCTCAAGAACACAACGAGTCTCCGAGTTCTCAAGAACCGATACACAGGAGACACCGGCCTCTGCTGCTCCGTCAAATACAATCCACTCACAGGAAGGTTGTCAGAATGGGACGAACAAGATGTGGATGATGTTCCCTTCTAGGTTGGCAGACGCCATCACTCAGGTCGAGACCGGGGGGCACCCCGATCCCACGAACGCCGTAGGGGACGCGGGAGAGATAGGCCCCATGCAGATCACATGGGCCTGCTGGAAGGATTCAACTGATCACGATGGGGGAATCGGTGGGACGTATGAGGACTGCAAGAAACTGACCTACGCCCGGCGAATCTTCTGGGCATACCTCGATAGATGGGCACCCAACGATGACTACGAAACCCTCGCCCGAATCTGGAATGGCGGACCCCAAGGAGCGAATAAGGCCAGCACTGATGCCTACTGGATTCTCGTCCAGAGAGCGTTGGACCTGGACGGAGATCATGGACTATCTGGCTTTAACGACCGGGACGCCGATCAGCCGACAAAGAGTACAGGCCATAGCCTATCAGGCTCTTAAGAAGCTGCGGAAGGAATTGGCAGACGACCCCCTCGTTCGGGACTGGCTGGAGAATGTGGGCCTACAAAGGCCGGAAGATCCATGAAGCATAAGGTTCTTGATTTGTTTGCTGGGATCGGGGGGTTCAGCCTGGGCCTAGAACGCACGGGCGGGTTCGAGACTGTCGCCATGTGCGAGAAGGATGAGAAGGCACAGCTCGTGCTGCGGAAGCATTGGCCCGATACCCCAATCTATGACGACATAAA
>CEUO01081052.1_pt1 | contig 12462 bp, 11 predicted proteins | sample 531391 | NCBI WGS metagenome assembly CEUO01 (sample SAMEA2622799, study PRJEB7988) | marine metagenome | isolation source: saline water (ENVO:00002010), including
AAGGTTAAAAAGGGTATTCGAATATTCAATAGCGAAGGTCTTGGCTCTATGGGCTTTGGTGTGCCGTCTGCAATTGGCGGTTGCATAGCATCCGGCAAAAGACACACTGTATGCATCGACGGCGACGGCGGATTTGTGATGAATGTTCAAGAACTAGAGACAGCTAAGAGATTAAATTTGCCAATTAAATATTTTATTTTAAACAATGGTGGATATGTCTCAATAAGAAATTCTCAAAACAAGCATTTCGACAAGCATGTAGCTAGCAGTGAAGAGAGTGGTGTAACGCTGCCTGACATAGAGAAGGTTGCCTTATCATATGGCATTAAATATTATAAATTAGAAAATCACATTGGCATAAAACAGAAAGTTCAGGACATTTTAGATGAAAATGAAACTGTTATATGCGAAGTAATGATGCTTGATACTCATGAAAGTTTGCCAAGAAATTCAACACACAAAAGAGAAGATGGCACCTTTGTGTCTCTTCCAATGGAAGACCTTCTGCCCCTCTTGGACAGGGATGAATTTGAAAAAAATATGAGCGTTAGCGATGAGTAAGAAGATATTAATCACTGGTGGAAGGGGATTTATAGCTAGAAGTTTATATGAAAACTTAAATAATTGTTATTTTGTTCCATTGGAAAAAAATATAATCTCTCACGGTCGCCAAGAGCTTGATTTGTTGGATTCTGAAAAGGTATTTAATTTTATTAAACAAAACAATTTTGATGTTGTGATACACTCTGCAACATATGACGCGGTACCAGAATTTACTAACAAATCTGCTTCCAAGGTTTTGGAAAACAACTTGAAAATGTTTTTTAATCTTGCAAGGTGCAAAGATTATTTTGGAAAAATGTTGTATTTTGGGTCTGGAGCCGAAGCTGGTCGGCAAAATTGGATACCAAAAATGAACGAAGAATATATTGTCAACAAGGTACCAGATGATCAGTATGGCTACTCTAAACATATAATGAATGAATATGCCAGCCTTAGTAAAAATATATATAATTTAAGATTGTTTGGTTTATTTGGAAAATATGACGATTGGAGATACAGATTTATATCAAATGCATGTTGTAAAGCAATATTGAATAAACAGATTGTTATAAACCAGAATGTGTTTTTTGATTATATGTATATAAATGATTTTTGCAATATCGTAAAATGGTTTATTGAAAACACTCCCAAGCAACAAAGCTATAATGTCTGCACAGGGGTCGCTCATGATTATGTTGGTATAGCAAATATGATTAGAAAAATATCTAAGAATAATATTGAAGTTGAATTAAAATCTGAAGAGATGAGAAAACAATATAGCGGCGATAATAGTTTGTTGCAAAAAGAAATAAATTATGATTTTCAACCAATTGAAGATTCGATTGAAGAGTTGTATGGTTGGTATAAAAAGAATAAAAATATTATTAGGGAAGAGAATTTTCTTTATTAACTGGAGTATTCATGAACTGTAGAGTGTGCAATTCAAAGCTAGAATTGCTATTAAAATATGACAATATGCCAAAAGCAGCGCAAAATTTCCCAAATGCTGACGATTTGAACGATGAATGTGGGGAAGATCTTAGAGTGTGTGAGTGTGTTTCTTGCGGACTTGTACAGTTAGATAACGAACCGGTGCCATATTATAAAGAAGTTATAAGAGCGTCTGCATTTTCAGAGGAAATGAGGCAGTTTAGGTCAAATCAGTTTAAAGAATTTGTTAAAAAATACTCTTTAAAAAACAAAAAAGTTATTGAAATAGGGTGCGGAAAGGGAGAATTTGTATCTTTAATGAGAGATGCGGGAACAAACGCATATGGAATCGAATATTCGCCAGAATCTGTAGAGGAATGTCGCAAATCCGGCTTAAATGTCACAAAGCACTATATTGAAGATAGTAAAGAAAGGCTCCCAAATTCTCCATACGATTGTTTTTTTATAATGAATTTTTTTGAACATCTGCCCGACCCAAATTCAGTCCTCCGAGCCCTGCACAACAGCTTATCAGACGACGGTCTGGGGCTGATAGAGGTGCCTAACTTTGACATGATTATTAGAAATAATCTTTTTTCAGAATTCATTAGTGATCATTTGTTTTATTTTTCCAAAGATACGCTTCGTCTTACATTAGAGAGAAATGGCTTTGAGATAGTGGAATGTGAAGAGGTGTGGCACGACTATATCATTTCCGCTGTTGTTAGAAAAAGAAAAAGAACGAGCTTAAAAACATTCCAAGACCAACAAGTAAAAATAAAAAACGAAATTCATAAATTTATTGATAATTATGGGAGTAAAAAAATAGCTGTATACGGAGCGGGTCATCAAGCTTTGGCGATTATGTCCTTAACAAATATGGGTAATAGGGTAAAATATGTTGTAGATGATGCACCGTTTAAACAAAATAAATACACACCGGCAACTCATGTACCAATAGTACCAGAGAGCAGGTTAAAGGAAGACCCGGTAGATGCTATAATTGTTATGGCTGCAAGTTATTCTGATGAGGTTGCTAGAAAGTTGGAAAAAAAATATAAACATATTGACTACGCTATTTTAAGAGATTTTGGACTAGAAAAAGCGGGAATTAATCCCCCAAATGACTAATTAGTAAATGGAGAGGACGGCTTCTTATGGCAGGTAAAAAGAAAGAATTTGTATCAGATGTTACTGGAGAGGAGTGGCACAAGCATAATTCTAAATCTTGGAAAAAATGCATAAATCAGGTTGGAATTATAAAAGAAGATGAAGTTCATGACGGCAAAAATGGCACGAAAGTTGTTTTAAAAGCCGGGAGCGAAGTACTCATAGATGACATCAGGGGCAGAATTTTGCCCCAATATAGAGTTAGAGATAAAAGCGGAAAGGTATGGTTTGTCTCTGCTCTTAATGTGGAAATACAAGTAGGTGACGAAGTATTTGACGATCAATTCGATTATCGCGGCGGCGTAAGACATGACGGTACTGCTGCTTCAAAATACCGTTATGAAGTAGAAAAAACAACAGAACAAGAAATACAAGAGGCGAAAGAGGAGAAGAAGAAAAATGGCTAATTCGCACGATACCATGTTTCAAACACCACTAGAGGGAAACAAGCATGACCATGAGCTTCCATGGTCAGAAAAAGAATTGCAAGATTTAGTTGGTGATAAAACACAAGAAGAACTTGATGCTATGGCAGAAGGTAAAGTCATGCAGCACACTACTGTTAAAGACGAAAGTTTGAGGCAGAATTGGTTAAAATCTCATAAGCCGATGGTGTATGAAAAGATGATGAGGTACCCTGAGAAGATTGCTCGTGGCGAAAGCATCGCAATCATCCAGTTTCAGTATGACTATCTTTGTAATTTTGACTGTGAGCACTGCTGTATTGATAAATTTTATGTTCCGAAGCAATGGGAAAAAGCTAGCGGTCGTAGAAAATTTGAATTAGAAGATGTTAGAAAACTATCTCAAGAGGCTCACGACATGGGTCTTGCAAATTTTGTTATTACTGGCGGCGAGCCTCTCATTCTAAAGGAGTATGATCAACTTGTCGAGGCGATTGACCCTGAAAAGTTTTATCTTGTTACGGACTCTAATGGTTGGCATTTAGATTTGGAAAGAGCAAAACATTTAAAAAAGATCGGAGTTGATAAGGTTCAGTTAAGCCTTGACGGTGCCGATGCAAAAAGCCACGATACTTTCCGTCGAGCCGAAGGGTCATTTGACAGAGTGATGCGAGCGGTTGATGCTTGTAAGGAAGCTGATCTTCATGTTATTCTCTCAACTGTTATCTGGAAAGACCGCATCTATACAGATGAGTGGAGAAATTTCCTAGATTATGCCCAAGCAAAAGAGGTTGGAACCTATGTGGTCTATGCCAAGCCCGTTGGAGCCTACGAAGGCGTTACAGAACAGATGATGACCGAAAAAGAAGGAAAAATACTTCAACAGTTTGAGGAAGAATATGATATTTTTACACACATGACGCCATCATATGGTAGAGATATTGGTTGCATCGCTGTTAAAAGAATGGTGCCAATCTCAAGGTATGGTGATGTTATGCCATGCCCATACCAGCACATTTCACTTGGCAACTTTTTTGAAGAGCCCTTAGCTGATATTATTGGCAGAGGATTAAACATTAAATGGTTCGACCCTAGAAAGAATATGCCATGCATATGCGGTGTCGACAAAGGATTTATTGAAAATGTTATTTCCGAGTCCTACGGAGATTCAGAAGTGCCGGTACGATACGATAGGGTATTTACATCTGACGACTTCCTTGACAAAGGAAATATGGGGGATGTTAAGCCTGATAGTGGGTGCGGCAAGGAAGTTGAGACTTGGGAAAATGCACCTCTTATCACAATTAAGGGCAAAGAAATTAAACCTTTCGATCCAATCGAGGAGTCAATCCGAGGAGCTTAGACATGCTAGATTTTACAGAAAATGCTATAAAAACTTTAAAAAACTCTGTTGAGGAATCTGATTATTTGCGTATTGCCGTTAAGGGAGGAGGCTGCTCTGGCTTTATGTATGATATGCAAATAGAAGAATCTCCAAATGAAGGAGATACAATATTAGAATTTGATGGCGTAAAAATATGTTTAGATAGAAAAAGCTCCTTTATGCTTACCGATACCACAATAGACTATGAATCAACCTTAACCCAATCTGGGTTTAAATTTGTTAACAAAAAAGCTACCGGAACCTGTGGATGCGGCTCTTCTTTTTCCTGTTAATAATCTAAAAAATACTTGAAAAATAGAAATAATTTTGTTACAATATTCGCATGGATAAAAAACAAGAAATATTAGATTTAGTAAAAGATTATGTTTTAGAGAAGCGGAAGAATGATTCATGGACGCCTGGAGAAGACTGGGTTTCATACTCCGGACCCGTTTTTGATGATAGAGAATTTGTTGCCGCAATTGACAGCCTTTTAGATGAATGGCTTATTTTTGGTAAAAAGTCGCGTGAATTCGAACTTGAATTTCCCAAACATTTAGGCAAAAAACACGGCTCCCTGACAAACTCGGGAAGCTCGGCTAACTTGCTAGCCGTAACTGCCGCTAAATCACACTTCAAGTTAGACGACGGCGACAAGTTTATAACGCCTGTTGTATGCTTCCCTACAACTGTTAATCCTTTACTGCAATGTAACTTAAAGCCGGTTTTCGTAGATGTAACTCTACCAGATTTAAATTTGGATTTAGATGAGGTAGAAGCTATTTTGGAAAAAGATCCAAGCATTAAAGGGGTAATGTTTGCACATGTTCTTGGCAATCCACCCGACATGGATCGACTAATGGGTCTTGTTGAGAAATACAATCTGGTGTTTATAGAAGATGCTTGCGATGCCTTGGGTTCATTCTATAAGGGCAAAAAACTAGGCTCCTTTGGGCACATCTCGACATGCTCGTTCTTTCCGGCACATCACATGACAACTGGTGAGGGAGGTTTTGTAGCAACCAACATAGGGGGTTTGCGAAAATCCATAGCTAGCTTTAGAGATTGGGGCAGGGCATGTTATTGCAATACAGGGAAGCCGGGTTGCGTGGTGTCAACAACCGCATGCGGTAATAGATTTCAGGCATGGCTCCCAGATCTTCCCGACTTTACCTATGACCACCGCTATGTGTTTGATGAAATAGGTTATAATCTAAAGCCTTTAGAATTACAAGCAGCTATGGGGCTCGAACAACTCAAAAAGCTTCCGATGCTTGACGAGGCTCGGAGAGTAAATTTCACTAAATTATATAATATTTTTGAACCATACGAAGAATATTTCCACCTTCCGTTAGCAAATGATGATTCGGATCCAAACTGGTTTGCGTTTTTGCTGACAATAAAAGAGGATGCACCATTTTCTAGGCACGATTTTGTCTCATTTTTAGAGAAAAATAAAATCCAAACCAGATCATATTTCTCGGGCAATATTCTATATCACCCTGGATATGCCCACTTAAAATCAGACTATAAAAATATTAAGGAAAGGTTTGAGAATGCACATCTAATCACTACAAATTCTTTTTTTCTAGGCACATTTGTGGGGATTACTGATGAAAAATTAGAATATATTGAAAAGGTGGTTAGAGATTTTTTTAAACAAAAATCACGACAACTGAATGTAAGAGGTGCCGCATGAAAATTGTGTATATAACCGGATGTTTAGGGTTTATGGGATCCCACATGACCAGAAAAGCCTTAAAGAAAGGTTGGGCTGTGTATGGTGTAGATAAGATGACATATGCAGCAAATCCCAAATATCTTGAGGAATTTGAGAAATATCCAAATTTTAAGTTTGAAAAATCAGACATTAGGGATATGAAAAGAATTTATGATTGTGATTATGTTATTAATTTTGCTGCGGAATCTCATGTTGGAAACAGTATCATCAATAGCCATGAATTTATCGAAAGTAATGTTTTGGGAGTCAAAAATCTTTTAGACCTAGTTCGGTTCAAGCCAGTTAATTGCAATGACAGACCAATATTATTTCACATTAGCACCGATGAGGTATATGGAGATATTGAGTCCGGAGCGCATGTTGAAAGTGATATTTTAAAACCTAGCAACCCCTATTCAGCATCAAAGGCAGCAGCAGATATGCTGATTAATGCATGGGCAAGGACTTATGATATCAAATATCTTATTTTGAGACCTACAAACAATTATGGAATCGGACAATACCCAGAGAAACTTATACCACTTTCTGTTAAGAATTTGATGCGTGGAAAAAAGATAAACTTACACAATCAAGGCACTCCAATACGAAATTGGTTGCATGCTGATGACACAGCGGAAGCAATAATGACTATAATTGATTCCGGCAATGTTAATGAAATTTATAATGTGGCAGGTGGTTTTGAGCAGGCAAATATAGATACAGTTAGAAAGATTATTAAAGCCTATTTTGGTGACGATAATGATTGGGAAAGCCATGTTGATTTATCAGCAATCCGCCTCGGGCAGGATGTTCGATATGCACTAAACGACAGAAAGCTAAAAAATCTTGGCTGGAGACCTACGAAAATATTTGATCAAGAAATAAAAAACATGGTTGAAGATTTTAAGGAAAACTGGAGATGGTGATCAGCGAGGCAATGAAGATAGTACCAGTTTCTTCATATTTTGAGATTGCTAAAGTCGTAAATTTTCTTACAGCTATCATCTCAAGAGAGCAAATACAGATAAATAATAATTTTGTCCCCTTCGTTGGGATATTGTGTTCTGGGATTAACTCTGAGGATCTTAGGGGATATAAGTGTAGAAGCAATTATTATCTTAAAGACTCTCTCGGTGTAGATAACCTACCGCCAATTGATATTAATTCTGAAAAAATCAGTCCCGATTCTATACTGAGGTTGTGTAATGGTATAAATGATAACCTATCACACCCTCCTTTTGACCCTTACAATATGCAACATGCTGCCCAATATGTGTGCAGTATAGTCCTTGATGTACTTAGGGAAGCGGGTGAGATAAGGGGTCCTGACAGATTTCTCATTTCGCAACATAAGTCATTCTTGGAAGACAACGGGTATTTAATAATTCCTTCGGTACTTCCGAAAGATAAAGTAAAGGGACTTAGCGATCTCACTTTAATGATCGCAGAAGAAGAGGATCGCGCCGGAGAATCTTATCGATATGGAAGCGAAGACAATAATCTCCAAAGAGTCTACAATTTAATATCAAAGCATCCGGTATATTTGGAGTTGTTAAAAATGCCCCTCGTTAGGGAAATATTGGACTTTTATTTTGCCAGAGACAACCTTCATCACAAATATGTTATGAGCAGTTTTCAATCAAACATACTTTATCCCGGCGCACCCTCCCAACAACTTCATGTCGACGGATGGGACTTTACAGCAAACCCATTACCCCGTTCGGTATCTCGATTGAACTTAAATTTTCTCTTGACCGACTGGAACTCAAGCAACGGTGCCACTATGCTTTTGCCTAAAAGTCATAAACTTTTTAGAGCACCAAAGCCCGGAGAAGTCTCAGACAAGGATCTTACGAAGGTGATTGCGCCAAAGGGATCTTTGGTCGTGTGGACAGGGCATACATGGCACAAAAGTGGTCAAAATAATTCAAAAAAGCCTAGATTTGGACTTTTCTCCTGCTTCGCCGCTTCCAACCTGAAAGAGCTTTGCACAGAAGAGGAACACCTGTCCGTAGTAGATCAGGAAATCACAAAAAACTTATCCCCAGAATTTAGATTTATGCTTGGTTTAGATCGAGGCATAAAAAGAGGAGCTAAGTATCGTTGTGATTTCAAAGGTACGGAATTTGAAGATTTTTCACTGAATGGAGGCGTATGACAGAGAGGGTTGCAACTTCATGTGTTTGCTGCGGGAGTGTTGATTTAATTTCTTCTCCATCTTTCCTTATGCCATTTATTTCCCACAGAGCGCTCGGAAACGCACCGGTAGAAATTCTTCCGGAATGGGATTTGGAGCGTTATGGTTTTAAGTGTGGAATTGTATATACAAGGTGCAATTCCCTTTTTTGCAAAAAATGCGGACACTTGTTTATGGATTTGAGATTTAGTGATGGGGAAATGTCTAATTTATATTCAAATTATAGAGATGAGGAATATGTTACTTTGCGAGATTATTACGAACCAGGGTACAAAAATAAAAATAATAATTTAAAAAAAGGATATAACTATGTTTCTGATATAGAAGAATTTATTCGCCCCCTTTTGAATGCAAGCAAATCTTTCAATATTTTGGATTGGGGCGGCGACACTGGCAAAAATACCCCTTTTTATGATGAGTGTGGAAAATTATACATCTATGATATTTCAAGAAAAATTAGTAATGGAAAGGCAAATTTTTTAACTTCTAGTGATGTCGAGGACTACAAGTACGACTTAATCGTGTGCAGTAATGTTTTGGAACATGTTCCGTATCCATTGGAGACTCTTAACAAAATTTCAAAAAATATGTCTGATGAAAATATTTTATATATTGAACTGCCATACGAAAATTTAATTAGAAAATTTGAGGAAGAAGGTAATTTTTCGGATATTGTTTATAATAAAAGGCATTGGCACGAACATATAAATTTTTTCACAACCAAATCAATTGAAGAATTAGTTAAGCTGGCAGGTCTAGATCTTATAAGGATAAACAAATTAAAAATATCCGGGGAAACATCGAATTATGTTTTTCAGGTTGCTTGTAAAATACGGACAAAAATCAGGGGGTAGTGATTATTAAATGAGTGTTTTAGTCACCGGAGGCACTGGCTTCTTGGGTTCTCGCCTGCGTATCCACAAACCAGATTGGATATATATATCATCATCTGATTATGATTTGCTAAATTATGTTGAATGTGAGAGGATGTTTAAGGATATTTCCCCCTCTTCTGTGATTCATCTCGCTTCTGTCGTAGGCGGCATTAGGGCTAATGCTGAAAACCAAGCGGACTTTTTCACTAAAAATTGTTTAATTAATACAAATGTTGTCGCATCAGCTTACAAATTTGGAATAAAAAGACTTCTCGCTTCACTTAGCACCTGTGCGTTCCCGGATCATCTAACGACTTATCCCTTTGATGAGTCTGAAATGTTCAATGGTGCACCTGCAAAAACTAACTTTTCCTACGGATATTCCAAGAGAATGTTGCAGGTTATGATTAGGTCTTATAGACAACAGTATGGCGTAAATTATTCAACATTTAGCCCATCTAACATTTACGGGATAGGGGACAATTTTGATCCGTATACCTCTCACTTTGTACCAGCAATGATAAGGAAGATACACGAGTCAGTAGCTGGCGACAATGTTGAATTTTGGGGAACTGGAAAGCCCCTAAGACAGCAGTTGTATGTTGATGACTTGGTGAGGATAATCCCTTTTTTATTGGAGAGGCATAACACTGATTTGCCTTTAATAATATCTCCCGACGAAAACCTATCTATAAAAGAAATGATAGAAATATTATTAAAAAATATACAAAAAGATGTTAAAATAATTTTTAATAATAGACTAGATGGTCAATACAGGAAAGATGGCTCTAATAAGAAATTTAAAGAACTTTATGGAGATTTCAAATTCACCAAATTTGAAGTCGGGGTCCTGAAAACATATGAGTGGTATAAGCAAAATAAATAAAGTTGCACTTATAACCGGTATTACGGGGCAGGATGGCTCTTATTTGGCAGAATTGCTGCTAAAGAAGGGGTACAAAGTTATTGGTCTCAAAAGAAGGACATCTCTCATATGCACTGATAGGGTGGACAACCTCTTCAGTCATCCTAATTTTAAGCTAGAATATTTCGACCTTAACGATGCAGGGTGCATTTGGTCTCTAATCAACAAGTACAAACCAGACGAGATATATAATTTAGCAGCGCAATCCCATGTTAGGGTTTCTTTTGATATTCCGGAGCACACCGTTGATGGCATTGCCATGGGGACATTGCGACTTTTAAACGCCGCAAAAGAACTGGTGCCAAATTGTAAAATTTATCAAGCATCCTCCTCAGAAATGTACGGAGATAATCCAAATTATCCTTTTGATGAGGAGTCGCGCTTAATGCCTGCAAGCCCATATGCTTGCGCTAAGGTTTTTGCTCATAACCTTGTAAGAAATTATAGAATGTCATATGGTCAATATGCATGCAGTGGCATTCTTTTTAATCATGAATCACCACGAAGAGGTGAGACTTTTGTAACCAGAAAGATTACTATGGCTGCCGCAAAAATTAAACTAGGTCTTCAGGATAAATTATTCTTAGGAAATCTTGATGCAAAGCGTGACTGGGGGTTTGCTGGTGACTATGTGAAACTCATGTGGATGATGTTGCAACAAGAGCAGGCAGATGATTATGTTATTGCAACAGGCGAGACTCACTCTGTAAAAGAGTTTTTAGATGCAGTTTTTGACCAAGCAGGTCTTGGAAGTGCCGATAAATATGTTGAGATTGACCCAAGGCTTTTTAGACCACAAGAAGTCCCTTATCTTCTTGGAAACTCTACAAAAGCAAAAGAAAAATTAGGTTGGGAACCCGAGGTGACATTTGAAGGTCTTGCTAAAATGATGTTTGAAGCAGACTTGGAATATTTTAAAAAACGAACAGGAGAATAATATGAATTTACCAAAAAGGCTGTCCCCAGACAATAAAACTGCATGCCTTATCCACTCGTGGGGGGAGAAATACTCTTCTTTGAGCAAAAACTCCTACAATAGTTTTGTAAAACATCACCCAGATGTTGATGTGTATTTGTTAGACGAAAAGGAGATAATTCCATTTTTGTATCCCGAAATATATAATTTTGAAGACGAAGATGTAAGCAGAGCACTTCCTCAAGCAATAAGGGCTTATGTGGCATGTAATTTTATGATTGATAAGATGAAATATGAAAAGGTGATAAAACTAGGAGGGGACACTATCACGACAGGCAGGCTTGATGAATTCATGAGGGATATTGAACAAGGGGTACCTCTCAAAGAGAGGGTTCCCGTACTAGCTTCTCTGGACTATTATGGATCCGCAGAATATCCATTTTTTGAGGATGAATTTTGTGGACATGATGTAAAATCTGGAAAGGTTAATCGTGAAGAATTATTTGGCTATGATAATCTGACACTAATAAACACTAATGCTCATTTTAATAAATCTGCTGAAGGGGACTATAGGAAAGCTTTGATGGAATTGGGAGGGAAGTCAAACACTACCCCCGAAGAGGTTATCAGCAATATGCGGGACAAGATTATATCTGAGTCTTTTGATGAAGAAAATTATCGCGAGGGATATGCTAAGAAAGATTTGAAAATGGAAATACATAATTTAAACGCGGATGTAATTTGCTTTAATGGTGCAGCCGGCGTATCAAAAATTATTGCAGTTTTTGAAAAGTACAATCTCTTGCAGAATAATCCCACTGCATTAGCACATATTGCAATAAAGACTGATAAGGAGCTGGGAAAGGCTATACTTCCGGATCGTTTTAGTAGAGAAACGGTTGAAATTTTGTTATTATTGATAGCAGAGAAAAATAAAAAATCTGTCAAAGATATTGCCGGGGCATTCTACCATAATTTGAATGAACAAGGGGCATTGAACATATTTGCTAACAAATATCCCTCTATTAATGTGTTTCAGTATCTGGAAGACCAAGCGCTCGGCGGATTGAAAGATCCAAAAGATTTGAGAGATATGCATAGTAGGGGCGAATTTGAAACTATACCTAGTGTGGAAATTGTTGACCTAACAAATACAACAAATGTGTGCTATAATGTTAGAGGCTTCGGAGAGTTGAAACCCGAGAATAAAAATAAAAATCTAAAAGATTTTTATGTTAGAGACAAAAAACTATATAATCATACTGGAAGGGAAGTGAAGGTATTTCATTATTGCGATGCAATTGGCTCAAAAGAGGAATTGCATAATTCTAGTTTGGTAAAAGAATACTTGGACGAAAAATTTCATAGTAAATTTAAAGAAGATGTAATAGAATATTT
>CEUO01022974.1_pt1 | contig 12458 bp, 13 predicted proteins | sample 531391 | NCBI WGS metagenome assembly CEUO01 (sample SAMEA2622799, study PRJEB7988) | marine metagenome | isolation source: saline water (ENVO:00002010), including
AGTCAATCCATTCTCAATAGCTAACTGTCCAAACTTCTTTGTACCACCCTTTTTAGCAACCTCTGCTCCTAAAGTTCTAGCTAAACCTTTACCTGCAACACCTGAGAACCCACCTGTTCCAATCATTACAGCAAGGTCTACAGGAAATGTAAAAGATAACATACCTGCATACAACTCTTTTAGCATACCTGGTTCATATTCACCTTGCCTTACTGCTTCTGCAACTTCAGGATACTTATCTTCACCTGTAGCAATTTTATATGCTGCACCTGTCATAGAATTATTGACTGCATATTGGTGTATTTTAAGTGATTCTTCGTTAACAAAGTAGTCTGATACATCACTAGCAAAATCACCTAACTTATTTATAAAGCCAGGAGATGTATCTACTTTATTTATATCTTCGGATTGTGTAAACTCTTCTACGTTTACGTTTGGGTATTGTCTCTTTGCACGATTATAGACTTGCTCATCTGTCATTAGATCAAATGCACCTAAATACTTTGTACGATTTGCATCTCTATATCGTTTTATAAAATCTTTTGATGATATAGCCATCAACAGCCTCCTTATCTAAAAGGGTTATTTACTCTTCTGATTCTTTGTATTCTTGAATAAATTGGTATATGTCTTTAGCAGCTATTCCTGTTCCAACCAAACCTGCAGCTAGTGAAAGATAACCTAACCCACCTACAACACTTGGAATTATTCTTTTTGCTGCAGCTTTTCCAAGCTTGTCAGCTAACATTTGTTTGCCTTTTTTTGAACCAAGTACTTTTACAAGCTGATCATAGAATCTACTAGCTGTTTTTTGGACACCCTTACCTATAGTAACATCTGCTGCTACATTACCAAACTTGCCTAAAAGAGTATCATTAGAATCAAAGTCTATGTCCATAGCTTGTCTAACAAAATTACCTGTAATCCATTGACTGCCCAACTTTACAGGCATTGTGTCTTTTGATTTGCTTACCATCTTTAAAATTCTACCTATATCATACTTACCTTTAGACTTTATAAGTCTACCTGCATCAATCTCACTAATTCCATATTTTTTTGCTATACGTTTAACTATGCCTTTACGTGCTCTTTCAACACCTTCTTTAATTTTTTTCTTAGCTACTCCAGGATCTTCTCCCACTCCTCGTGTAGGTTTATATTTAATTTTCTCTGCTTTTTCTAATTCTTTAGACAAAGAACTATTTACATTAGCTACATCTCTTAATATTTTTGCAATCTTTTCGTCACCTACATTTAAAGTGCTTTTTAAATATCTAACAGCTTTTGCAGTTTCTTTAACGTAATTCTTTCCAACATTCATTAAATCAGGTGCAACATTTGCTGCTCCTATACCTACTCCTAAACCAAACAACTTACGTAAATCTTTATCCTGAGATACACCTTCTAAAAAAGAAACATCATCATCTTTAGCTTTGGGTTTTTCTGCTTGTGAAGTTTGTTGTGTAGTAGCTTCCTGTCCAGGTCTTGCAACTACATATACAGGCATACCTTTATTACGACCTTCATCAATTATATTATCTTTATCTAAATCAGCATATAAATTATCACCTACAAATTCAGGTTCTAAATAAAGCTTTTCTCCTCTCCAAGCTTCATTCCTTCTACTAATACTTCTCATATTACCTTCATAACCTTGAATTTTTTCAGTTAACAAGTTTACAAATTGCTGAGGTGTTGTTACTCCTGTCATATCCATACCATCAGGACCTGTAGATCCATATGTAAATATATCTTCTTGCTTAGTTTGGCTTTGCATAAAGTTTGTAAGCACATTATTTAAAGAATTATATCTTTTTTCAGCTATTGCATATTGTGAATCAATACTATCTGTTGCTGCTTTCCTTGCTTCTAAATATCTTTCTCTATTACCTGACGATATAGCTTTCCATTCTTCTTCTGTTATATCATTACCTGTAATTAAAGCATCACCAATCATACCATAATGATCTGTTTTAACAGCAAATTTTGCCTGTAATTCAGGAGATAAATAGTTAGCATACTCAGGGTTGCCTAGCTCTATTGCAAGTTTATTATAGTTATTTATTATATCAAACAAATCATCAGCATTAACATCAGGCTTCTCATACAATTGCCTATCTATATTGTCAAATGTATTAAATTTTTCTTCTAATCTTTTAACTGTGTTAAGCTTTGCTTGATTGTCTTGCAACTTAGACATAGTTATAGCTTTGAAAGAATTTATATTATCATCATTAGAGTCTACTGTATTTAAGTTGTTTAATGCTCCTGTAATTTGCTCTTGTGAAGTAAAACTATCAGCATTACTAAATATATTATCTATAGTCTGTTGATCTTTACTAAACTCAAATCTTTCTTCTTGTTGCCTCATCTGCTTTCTACGTAAACCTAAGTCTGCTATCTCAGCAGGAGTGAGTATTGTTGACTTGCCTTGTCCTATTATATTCTTTAAATCTATTGCCATTTACATACCATATGCTTGTTTAATTATTTTGTTTAACAAATTGCCTTCACTCATCATACCACCACCTTGTGCATTTCGTACTTTAGTAGCTACATCTTTAGAGTATTTAGCATTCTGTTTACCTTCTCTTGATGCTGTTCTTTTCTTTTCATTCTCACTAGCTTTTTGTGAAGGTGTTAATGATGCCCTTACAGACTCAGGTAAGTATCTACCTCTTTCTGATTTAGGTTTCTTTTCATCACCTTTAGATATATAATCCCAATTTTGTTCACCCCAATTCTTTAACGATTGCTGTGGTGCTTTCATGCCTCCTTGAGCTTTATATCCACCACCTGCATCTTTATAAGCTTTAGCCAACATTTGAGCCTTTCTTGCTGACCATTGTCCTGGATTACCACCCTTTCCACCTGCTTTAATTCTATTAAATATTCTCTTTCTCATACCAGGCTTAGTATAATTACCTGCTTTATTAACAGTACTACCACCTTGTAAATTCATATGTATATCAGCACCTGAATGCTTATCACCAAACAATGCATTCATCATTACTACTTCATTATCATCCATATTTATAGCATCTATAAGTGATTTATGTTTATTATAACTTGTAGCATTTACAACAAACTCTCCACCTTGTACTTCAATATTATTACCAACATCTACACCACCTGCACCATGATGTGGACCTTTAATATAACCACCATCACCTTTTTCATCAAAAAAATCATGACCTTTTGTACCACCTTTAATATTTGGATTATGTACTGCACCTGCCATAGGACCTTTTTTAGGATGTATATGATACTTTGATCCTTTTCTTATATCTTTTTTAGTTCTTCTATTAACAAACTCATCTTCTTTTGCAGATAAATTAGTTGTTTTTCCACCTGCTTGACCAAACATACCACCTATTAAAGAACCACCTATACTACCCAATGCTTGACCAAATGGGTCTATACCTTTTCTAGCAGCTTCTAACTCAGCTAAGTTTTCTTGAGCATTTATAAGTGCTTGTCCTTTGTCCAAATCAAGTCCTGAAAGAAATCTTTCTGCCCCTGTAAGCATATTTTGAGCTTGTCCTTGTTGTTGTGCAAACATAGGTATAGCATCTGATGCTGTTCTTTGAGCTTGTGACAATGCACTTCTTGTTAATAATTTTCTCATTGAAGGATCTGTTGCACCAATATTCTGTGTCAACCCTGATCCTATAGTTCTTTGTAAATTACGTGACATTATTCCTGTATAAGGATTGTATTGATCTACAATACCTTGTGCTCTTCCAATTGCACCTTGAGCTCTTTGCATAGCAGGAGAATACATATCAGAAATCATAGATGGTATATTTCTAGCTACACCAATAGCTGAATCTAAAGCTCTTTGTTGATTTTTTGCTTGTCTATATGCACCAAATCCTTGCAAAGCTACACCAATACCAGGTATGGCATATTTTGAAAGAATTGAAGTTAAAGGATTGCTTCCACCTACATCTCCCATAGAAAATGGTGTAGAACTAATATTAGATTGTGGTAAAATTGAACCTGCATTTTGCATACCAAAACCAATATTTTGATTTGGCATTAAATTTACATATGGTCCACCAAGTTGTTTCTTCTTATTATTTCCGTACATAATTAATCCCTTCGTGCATAGAATATATCATTTAAATATACCATCGTACTCTCGACAAATACAATACAATTATTTATTGATAGCATTTAATATCTCGTTAATTTTATCTGTTAATATTTTAACATCACCTGTATATGAACTTAAATCATCCGTAGTAATAGTTGATACATTTTTAAGCTTACTATCTACAACTTTAAGCTTACTATCTACAACTTTAAGCTTACTATCTACAACATCTATTTGCTTTAGCAAATCTTCTGCAACACGTCTTGCATTATTATCTGTTATTCGTCTAGGTGTTCTCATAAATTTTGTTTACTATTTGGTAGATTTCTATAAGGTATTGATATAGAATCTACTTCTAAATTAGGATCTTCAGAATCTATCTTTATTTGTAATGACTTTGCTTTTTTGTTAATATTTAAACCCTCTATAAACTCACCTTTATCAACACTATATTGTAAAAACTCTTCATCTGTATTAGAATGTGTTTTAACTTTATAATACTTCTTAGATTTGTTGTCTTCACCTAATGTAATTTGTTTAGATACCCATTCCCATTTACGTTTATTATCCTCATCAGTTGCATATTTGAATAAACCCTGATCAGTAGATATAATTATATCACCATTTTTATCAGCAACTATTGCCTTAGGTGCTTTTGATGGAAGCTCCCATAAATCCCATCTTTTTAATCTTAAATTATATACCCAAGCAAAATATGGAGACAGTCCTTCTATAATTTCAAATACACTTAAATTATCAGGATTACCTGATTCTAGTATTTCTTCAACAATAGCATTTATTTCATCATCAGATAAAATATTCTTTTGTCTAAATACAACTATTAATGAATCTCGTTTACTATTAAAAGCAACTAAAGGATTAAATGTAGGTTCTCTTTCTAGCCATCCTATATTATTATTAGACTTTAATATCGAACTAGCAATAGGTATGGTATTTTCACCTGTATAATGATATATATTAGAATTATTTGCTGTAAACATACCAAACTCTGTAACTACTACAGACTCTTGAGATAAACAACCAATACCCTCTAACTCGTCTTCTATTATCATGGCATCTGTATTTATAATAAACATTTTGTTTTCTTCAAATGCAAACAATCTACCATTAAATCCTTTTATAGCAGTTGGCTTAGACGGAAGTAATAATGTGTTTAATTCATCATCTATTTTAAAAGAATTATATCTACCTGGTAAAGATGCAAACAACCTATTTGGCATATTTCCTTGCTCTATAGTAAAACAATGACCAATTATGTTTTTGTTATTTATCGTAGTAGATATACCATAATTAGGCAAAGTAGTTAAGGTAACATCATTTAAAGATAATCCTGATATATCTTGATATAATCCTATTTGTTCACCTTGATCAAATATAGTTTTAGAAACAAAATTAGTTCCTGATATTTCTGACCATCCTGATAATAAAGATATATCATTCATAGCTAAATGATACTGTGTTTCCTTGTCACCATTTGCATCTATACCACGTCTATAAAGTTGTAGTCCTACTGCTCTTGGTGATATGTCATTTTTATTTAATTTAAACACTATTTGAATACTTTCTACATCACTACTACCAACTACATGCTCCCATTCTTTTAGTGACAATTTAGAAACAGATCCATTTTGAAATACAACAGCAACTTTATAAAATAATTTTGAAGATGCAGCAAAGCTTATATTAGATGTAGAAGCTATATCGGTAGCAACAAGACTTGCATATGTAGCTGATATTTTTTGTACAAAATCACTATCAAATGTATTAAAATCAGCATTACTATCAACTAAATTTTGTATACCATTTCTATAGTTTTGAGAGCCTTGAGAGTGTAATCCTAATTGCCATATTCTAAAGTGATCTGTCCCATGACCTCCATTTCCTGTAGCTGTATTAAAAACAGGAAATATGCAAGATCCTCCCAGGTCAGATGTAACTTTAGGACTTTCAAAGGTATTTGTATCGGTTTTTATTAATAATAAATTATCTAATCCTGTTGGCTTTAAATTAGGATTGCCATCTGAAAGAAATCCAAAATTATTATCTCCACCATTTAAATTTATTGTATCAAAATCTATGGGAATTAAAACGTTAGAGTCTATACTGTTTGAACCACTACTTTGTCTTGATAAAGATAAAAATCCTATATTGTGATTTGCAATAGGATCGTAATTGGTAGTTGTTGTAACTGCATTTCTATCACCAAATCTATCTAATCCTATTGATTCTACTAGTAACTGATTATTAAAAAATGTTTGATTCGTAATACTACCATTAATTGTTTCATCTGTAGTTATTGAAGATATAATAGCATGTCCTATTTCATTATTGTCTTCTCCATGATTAGTGCCACTAGGCACAGAAGAGGCATAGGCTATATCCGTTGGACTATCTTCAAATATTTTGTTTTCATAAAATGGTTTATCTTTTAAATTTGCTTTAACAGATATAAAAAATCCTCCACTATAAAAAACTTGTTCATGATTTAAAATGCCTACAAATTTATTTACACCACCTGATGTAATATTCTCAAACAAACCTCCTTTAAAGACATAATCTTTATCTGAATAAGCATATAAATGAACTTGAACATCTGTTTGTGTATTCGAATCTGTAGATATTAATCCAAATTTAGCAACGTGTAATTTAAATCCTGATAAAAATCCTAAATTTCTTCCTAAGTCATATACCTTACCACTATCAGCAGAAGTTGCTTCTAAGATATTAAAATTATCATCATTTTCTAATATCCCTACCATATGATTATTACCGTTAAAACTATCAAGATTTAAATCGTTATAATTAAATTCATTTTCTGTTTTGTGATATCCGTCTATTTTAGAATAAAAAAAAGTTGAAAACCCTCCTTGAAAATCTGAATTGAGCAAAGTAGTTTTACAATTTTTTATATTATTAAAACCATTAGTTTTTCTTAAAGCTAATGTTCTATTAGCATTTTCTCCTGTCTCAACTAATTCTACATCATCAAATATTACAGATACATCTTTGAATAAAAAATTACTATTATAAAATCTTGTTATAATCTCTGTTTCACTTAAAAAATTATTAATATTATCTAAAGACTCTCCTTCTATTACTGTGTCTGAGCTATCAAAATTTATTATTTTTCTGCTGTACATATAACTATCACGTGCAACAAAGCCTTCTTCTTTATAAAAAGAAATAACTAATTCAGATGCAGTTCCATCAGAACTTTTAGCTTCAATTATATCACTTAATATTGCATCTTCAGGTGGTTTTTTATTGTGTTTATTAAACTCTTCTGCATCTCCATTTTCGTCATCTTTAAGATAAAATGGAACAATTTTACTTTCAATTGTTATGTTGTTAGTAGATGAATTTACATGAAGCCTATATATATTTTTATCTTCTCCTGTTGCCCATAGCATGTTATTTTGAGATATACAAGTGGCTATACTTACTATATTAGTATCAATATTTTGTCCATCACTATCTTTAATAATATTACTTATTTCAATAGTGCCTGCTGTAGCACTTTGATCTACAGTAAGTTTGTATAAAAATTTATCACCATTGCCCACACCCCAAATATATTTTAACTCTTCTGATTTAGAACATCCAAAGCTATCATCTGACGGTATTGTAGTTGCTAACTTTTCAATTTTATAATAACTACCACGAAATGATTTGTTTTCTGCATCTTCTATGACTACAGATTCAGAAGTAGTTCCTGTAATATTTGAATTTAAAACTTTGCCAACAAATTTAGGAGAATCTGCACCTATACCACCAAGTCCTACATAAGATTCATTATTATAAACAACTATAGAGGGATTTAAAACATTGTCTATATTTGTTTCTTTAAAATCAGTAGGTTCATTTATATCGTGAAAATTATCTAAAGTTAATATTTTACTATCACTAGCTCCAACTAACAGTCTTTTACCATTAACGTTAACAAAATCCATAATTTCAGGAGTACTATCTGCTTGATTGTCAACTATTTGCTCATCACCACCTATACTTTGTAGTCTACCATCGGAGCTTACAGGGTCTATATTTAAACTAGACTCTGCAGCATCCTCAGGTATATCTTTAGCATCAGGTGATGACACTATGCCTGTTAAAAAGGTCTTTATATTGTGTATGTTTTTAGGCACTATTCACCTTTTAACTTAGTAGTGTATATTCTGCCTTGCCATGGAAAAGTTTTTTCTCCTCTATCCCTAGCTGCTTTAAATGCCTGTCTAAAACTTTTAGCAGATTGAGACTTCTTTTTCATTACAGGGAATTGATCTCCTGATTTAGTTGTGACAACTTTCTTCTTTCTATTAACAGTTTTAGTAGTTTTACTTCTAGAAACTATAGGAGAGTATGTGTCAGTTGTAAACTTAGACTCTTTTTTAAATGCATCTTTTTTCTTCTTAGCCTTAGCATCAGCTACACTAATTGGTTTAAACTTACTAGCTACACTTTTAGCTTTAGCTTTTAACCTTTGTAATCTAGTTGGAGGTTTTGGCTTAGATGTTTTAATAGTTTTTGTTTTAACTTTTTTCAATTTATCTTCTGTAGATTTTGTCATGCTTTTACCTAAACCTGCTAGTTTAGAAAACACTTTAGACTTTTTAAACTTTCTTTTTCTCATCTTAGATTCATTTTCTAATAAATCTTTAGTTTGTTTTGCTGCAGATCTTGCTATCCCTTTTGCAAAGTTTTTCTTATTAACATTAGACACAGCTTTTACAACATCTCTAACATCTGTTTTTTTAGTTTTTTTAGTTTGTTTAACAGTAGACTTTCCATACTTCTTATCGTATGCTTTTTGACCATATCTTTTTAAATAACCTTTTTGAAATGCACTCATCCCTTGCTGTGCTTTAATCTTATCACCATACTGCATTATTTCATCTTGTATGTTACCACCTTTTTGTTTGTATCCCATTTTATTACGAACATCCTCAGGTAATTTAGCTAATCCAGGGTTTTGCATAGCATCAACTTCTTTTAGACTCATACCACCTATTTGCATATTTGAACCCCTATTTCTAGCATCTGTCATCATACCACCACCATACATTTCCATATCCATATCATGCTTACCACCATGAGGCATTTTCTTTTTACCATACATACCACCATGACCCATCTTATATTTACTACCACCCATCATTTTGTCCATATGAGGACCACCATGCATCTTCTTCTTCATTTAAAACTCCTTTATAATTAACACTTACAATTCCATTTCCTAAGTGCTTTATTGATTCTTGAATTAGGATCGTTAGCTGTCTTTGCAGATGTTAATCTTTTTTTCATACCACACATTCTAGCACAAAAAGACTTTCTACGTTTATCACTTTTACTGCCTTTTTTAATCTTACTAGGTTTAGTAGTAACAGCTGTTTTTAACTTAGATCCAGGATTTTGTTTTCTATAAGACTCTACACCCTTCTGATTTAAACCACCTTCAGGGTTCTTGCCTTCACTACGTTGCCATGCAGGAGTTTTTTTGCCTCCTGCAGACATACGTCTAATCCTTGCATCTTTAGTTGGATAATCCATTATATTAATACTTTTTTTATAACTCCACTTATAACATTAAATATTACTGTGAATATTTTTTCTTCTACTGCCTCTGATATCCAAGGTATATCTATAGCATTGTTAACTTTCTTAATTATTTCTTTTTTACCCTTTTCATCGTCTAGATAATATAAGATTTTATCTTTTATACTTGAAGTAGTTTTTTCTTTTACTTTATTTAATTCTTCTTTAAAAGAAGATTCAGCTACTTTTACTGCTTCTTTTAATTCGTCTAAAATTTCTGTTTGATCAATTTTTTTTATTACACTATTTAACTTACTTAAATTCATCTTCTATATCCTCTTTTATATGTTCATGCTTAACTTCACAATATGGTGGACAACTATAATCCCCCATCTCTTTACCAAATTCTAATATATAATGCACTAATATAGCACATACAATAACAATAATATCATTGTGCAACTTATCATCTACTTTCTCTCCACTCATTCCACTTAATTCTAATTGCTACCCAAACCATCATTATAGGTATACTAATAAATATAGACTTTACAAATGCTATTAAAAAGTCCACTATCTTTTCTCCCAATATGCTTTTCTAGCTTGTTTTTCAAAACAGTTATCAGTAGAGTCTATTTTAGTAAGTATCCACTTACCATCTTCTTTGTAAAAATCTCTGTCTTCCCAATTACAAAAAAAGCCTTCACTACTATATCCAGGCTCAACTCTAGGATATTTACAATTATAATATTCACCAACACCTACTGTAAAACTAACCATTGTAAGCCAACCTAGAAATAACATTACTTCCTACCTTTCTTTTTAATTGGTTTATCATCTCCCCACAAAGGATTCTTAGGTGTTTTAGAATCAACCTTGACACCATTGCCTCCTATCTTAATTGTGTTTCTATCCATAGATACTTCCATATCTTTCTGTGCTTGATCCTGTAAATGATGTACTAAATCTTTTGCAACTACAGCCAACGGATCTTCAGGTGCAGGTGGTACTACCATGCCATTGAGAACGTTGATTAAACCTATCGTTATGGTCGAAATAAGACCTGTTACTACAGCTAACTGTGACTCACCAAGGTAATAAGCTGCACCAATAAGCATACATGCCATAATTAGTATTGTAGGTACACTAAATACACCTACCCAAAATCTAAGCTTGTCTATCATAAGACGTTTAGCTGCTGCTCGTTCTTTCTTCTTTGCTAGTATTTCTTCTTTAGTTAACTCTGACATTTTTCTTACCTTTGTATGATGTTGTCCAATATGATTTAGGTAACTTTACTTTGATAGGATATCTTACTATACCATTAACACTTACCATCTAATAACTCTCCCCAAACTGTTGTACGACCTTTTATTATTTCAACTACTTCTACTTTAAAATCTCCATTCTTAAACCAATCAATTATAGCAAATGCATGATTCCAATTGTGCAAGTTACCTTTTAACCATTTATTCTTTTCACTACTCATATCTTTGAGACATCCCAAACTCCAGGCTGACTGTGTACCTCCAAGTCCTGTCTCTGTAAATCTTTGTAAGTCATGTGTATGTCCATACATAATATTCTCTTTGTATGAACTTAAATGCTTTTTAGCATGATGTATTGGAACATAATCACCATGTGTGAAGTTTAATTTACCTATTTTTAACTTCTTGTTAGATACATACTTCCAATACTTATAACCTCTGTCTTTTAGTTTTAAAGCTTTTTCTGTTTTATACTCAGGCAAATAAGGATGTTTATTAACAAAGTTGTCTAACCAAAGTTCGTGATTTCCCTGGATAAAATGTCTTTCTTCACAACCTGCTATGTCTAAACTTTTATCTATAATATCCATACCTTCATTTACTAGCTTTACTTCTTTATTCAACATTGGTATCAAAACCTCTAGTGGAGGCTTTTCTTTATTCTTCCAATGATGACTACTAAACAGTTCCCATTCTCCTGTATCACCTAGATCTATATATGTATCAGGCTTTACTAACTCTATTGCTTTACAAACAACATTTATAGCTTTTATATCAGCTATAGGAAAGTGTTTATCAGGTGTTACAATAGCTCTTTTAACAACACCTTTATTCATATTTTACCTTTTACTTTAGTTCTTTATTTATCTTTATCAACATGTATACTAATGTTGCTAGTGCTGCTAATGCACTCATAATAGGTGGTACATACTCTGTCCAATGTAATGCACTACCTGCTATTCCAACTCCTGCTGTTTTTAAAGTATCTAACATTAGACCTCCAAAGATCTTTTAAACCAACCGTACCAATATTTTTCTAAGGCAGGTTTTTTCTTTATCAATGTAGCATAATACATAACTCTATAAGACTGTGCTCTTTTATGCTCTACTTTTTCTATAGCTTTAAATGTATTTGGACCTAAGAACCCATCAACTTCTATGTTTTTAGAATTTTTATTATTAGCAGCATTTTGCAATACCTTTACAGCTGTTCTTTGCCCCATATTTATACACATATCAAAATATATATATCTTAATTGACTAGGTATAGAATCAGTTTTTGTTTTATCCCAATAATCTTTTTTATATATTGCTTTTGCATCATCTAAAGATAAATTTTTAATATCAACATCAGGGTAAGCTTTTTTGCTTATTCCATATTTAGTTTCACCACCAGGATCAGTTGGATCATTTACATATCCACCTTCATGGTTTAAAACCTTGTCTATTATTTGATCAAACTTTGTAAGATAACCTATTATCATTTATTCTCCTGTAAATGTTGATGAGTTTGCTAATGTTTGTGCTTCTGTTTTAGTTAA
>CEUO01049155.1_pt1 | contig 12449 bp, 22 predicted proteins | sample 531391 | NCBI WGS metagenome assembly CEUO01 (sample SAMEA2622799, study PRJEB7988) | marine metagenome | isolation source: saline water (ENVO:00002010), including
CCGCGATAATCGGGGTGCCAAGGCACGAAGACGACGAGCCTGTCCCCGTCGAGGCTCTTCACCTCAATGGAATCACGCTCGGGATGAATCCCATTGGCGTGAGCGGCGGCATTGGCGGCGGTGTCGAAGAAAATTTCAAAATGCATAATAAGCTCCAAAAAACAAAAAGGAAAAACGTAACGCTATTGGCCTAGCAATCGAACATGCAATCGCAGTCATGCTCATAGTGAGGCTGACCAACGCCCATCATGATGCGCTCCATGCGCCATTGATGGATGTCAAGCTGTCGCTGAGCTTCAAGCTCCTCGCGCGATGCTTCGAGCAATTCGCCGTGTGCGTATGCGGTGGATTCTTCGACGTGTGCGTGTGAATTGAAATCGGCCATGTGTGTCTCTCCTGATAAGTGAACTTTGTTATGCCTTAAGTATATCATATATATCGACATATAACAGGAGATAAATTACATAATTACACAAATAAACACATATTTTTTTTATTAAAAATAATCAATAAAAATAAGCACATTCTATTGACACAGCGGGCAAAATCGCCGCCGCGATTTCTACCTTATTGAGAACGAGTCTCATTAGGGGGCTTAGCCGTCCGGCTTAGCTGCGACGGGGCTAGGCTTGTGTGGCGTACATGGTCACGAGCATATGGCCATACCTATAGGCTTCACCCTTATCAGCGAATGACCTATCACTGCCTAGACTTCTTGGTGTAGTCGTGACTATCCAATGCTGTACGTCCTTGCCATCTATACGTACTATATGGGGCTTTACTATAACCTTCATGATTGTGATGCTCTCACCCATCCGTCCAACGCTGGGTTGGTTACTATATAAGTTCTATTAGGCGCACCGTCTTCATCACCCAGTGCAATGTAGTATATAGCATTATCATAGTCTAGGTATTTCATTACAGTAGGTAAGTCTTTACTTACTTGGGTTGGTGTGCATGTGGTACACACTTCAGTACCATTCTTTGCAAAGACAACAGACAGCTCTGGATTCTCTTTTCTTTTCATTTTGCTAGACCTTTGGGTTGAACTTACTACTACGCTTGGCATATCTATATGTACCATACAAGTCTAACGCTTGAGCAAACAGACATATCAATAACGGTGCTACTACTATAGCAAAGATAACTATCTCAATAACTAACATACTTAACCCTTTCAATATAACCAGCTTACCATAAACGCCTTACTACTACAACTATGACCAAGATAGTCTTGGGTAGTTGTATCCGTCACTTGTCTTATCAGTGACGTACTCAATCATACAGCTATCCATAGCTGTCCACTTGAATCGCTTGAACTTACTGGATATCTTACCATTGACATCCTCATAATCTTTACGCTCAGGGGTATACTCTAGGGTCATATAACCCTTATCCCTATATCGTGAGACTATCTCTACTACCCTACCTTTACGCTTTAATCCGTTGTAGGTGAACGAAACAGCATCGCCACATTTGACATTGCTAGCAAACCAGTGTTGATTGACAGTAAACATTCTCATAATCTTAATCCCTTAGTGAAACTTAACTTCTTTACTATTACTATTATCGCATACCGCTGTGACACGTTAGGTCACTTAGACCGAACAATTTTCTAATTTTTTATGATAATTTATATATCTAACAATTACGTCCTTCCTATCCCATAACAATTCCAACTCATCCATTATCGCAGTTTTCTTTTTGCGCGATGAAGCATTGGCGTGTTCAGTGACCTTTGTCTCGATTTCACGATTGACATTAAACAATTCTAGTTTGGCATTTTGTTTTGTAAGCTTCATTTTATTACCTCGATTAACTTTCTTATATTACTACTATAGCATACCCTCGTGACACGTTAGGTCACTAGGATGCATTTTCTTTTTGTTTTTCTTGTTCTTTATCCATGAGAATCATGACGTCGATGATTGCATTAGTTATCTTATTCGATACCTTTGCTTCATGTGCCTTATAGATAACATCCCATAAGTCTGATTTCATTTGCTTGCTTGTATAACTCATTTCGGCATCCTTAATAACCATTAACTTAATACCTTAACTATAATATACATCGTCCAGTTTGTCAAGCAATATTTACTGTATTAACTTTGTTTTCAGGAAAAAAGTCATATATTTTTTTATCACCCCCTTGGGGGGTTTTCTAAAGAGCCGCCACCCCTTCCCATACTATTAAAAAAAGGGGGGTGGTTCAAACGAAATTAGCCAACACGGAAGGTGTTATGTATTACCTAAACCTAACCTATTAGCCCCATTCAGGTTCTTCGGATTCGTCTTCAAACCCGTCATCCCAGATGAAATCTGATACGTTGTTACCCAAACGCTCGATTTCCGTTGCTGCAAGATACTGTATCTTCGGATTGTTGACAAAGTGATAATCCGAATCTCTCTTGTCCATTAAGAAAGGAAACGTAGTTGTTTCCAATGTATTAAGATGTTCCGGTGAGATACACCAGAATGCACTTTCGCTATCATATGATTTATCGTCCTCCCAAGCATCGACTTTGGCGAGGACTATAAAAATCCTACCGCTAGCAATGGTATTAACTCTGTCAATAAAGACAGCACGGACGAAATAAACTAAGTCGAACTGGCTAATCATCTTCCAGCTCGCACTTGCCGCGACCCCTTTTCTTCTTTACACCAAGCTTATACCTTGCTTTACGTACCATATCCACACTAACGGAGTCCGATATGTCTGATTCATACCGTATTCGCGTTAATTCGGTTGCCATACGAGCATCTGTGTAAAAAGAACAGGTCTCTTTTACATATTCTATTTCTGATTTTGTAAGTTTCATGGTTTTTTCGCTAGATAAGTGTATAATACTTATGTTGGCGACTTTTCTGTTAAGTATTATAAACATTATTGGGATAAAAAACATGTCTAAAGAAATAGATAGCAAACTTTATGTTAAAGCTACTGGAAAATTGGAGCTTGAAGTGGAAAAAGAGTTAGAAACTCCCGACCCAGAGAAGGCTCAAGCAATGAGGATTTTACAAAAGGAAGAGGATGAAGATACCCGCAGGGATGACTGAGAAAGATGTCATATCCACCATTGAACGGGTAGCGGAAAGATACGCACATAAGTTTAAATTTGGTTTTTACACTCACGAGGACATAAAGCAAGAAGCCTTCATGATAGGCATGGACGCTCTCGACAGATATGACGAAAAGCGACCCCTAGAGAACTTTCTTGCTGTACATGTAAAAAATAGATTAAAGAACTTCAAACGCGATAACTACTATCGTAAAGAAGAAGTAGATGAGCATGACGCACAGACAGATAAAGAGCTGAAGCGCATGATGAGAAAAGAAACCAGAAAACACTTAATGCAACCTATTGATATAGACTCTGTTAGACAAGAGGGTGAAACAAACATGTTCTTTACAGTGGACATGACCGAAAACTTGTCAAACAAAGAGATTATAAGAATCATTGACAGGGAGTTAGGTATGTCCTACAGAAAGGATTACCTCCGCATGGTCGATGGTGTATATGTCTCGAAAGCTCGTCGAGATGAAGTAAAAGAAGAGATACTACGTATCCTTAAGGAGAATGGCGTTGAAGAAGGGCCGTTTCACCAAGAGTGAACAAAAATTTATAAAAGAGAACCACGATATTCTTTCTGAGGAAGAAATGGGTCTACGTTTAGACCGTGACCCCGAAAGTATATCTAAGTATATTCTTGATAAAATTAAAACCGCCCCAAATGACGCAGAACTACAAGCTTCATACGATTTACAACAACGCCCCTATTGGAGAGAGCTAAAACAGCAATTCTCTGAAGAAGAGCTGGAAATGCTTGTCTACCACTGGGGCAGAATAATTTCTCAATTCCGTGATGACGTTCTACCCACGGAAGAATTGCAAGTTATTGATGCGATAAAGCTCGAAATACTAATGAACCGAGCCTTGATTACGCATCACCAAACCTCTGAAGAGGTTAAAGACTTGGAAATACGCATACAAGCCGAAAAAGACTTAGGCGACGATGGAGACCGCGATTTTATACTAAACCTTGAAAGACAGGCTGGTGTACTTCGTGCAGCAATCGAAACCATAAGTAAGGACTATAAAGATTTACAAGCTAAGAAGAGCGGTATGCTTAAAGACTTAAAAGCTACCCGTGAACAGCGTGTAAAAAGACTAGAAGACTCCAAGACAACTTTTATTGGTTGGCTTAGGAGGTTGATGGAGGAGCCAGAACTCCGCTATCAACTAGGGGTCAATATGGAAAAAATGAGACTCGCTACCGAAATGGAGCGAAAAAGGCTGACAGAATATCATAGCTATGAAGATGATGGCGTAGACCAACCGTTTTTAACTCCAGAGGATGTAAAGGACTAATGCAAATCTATTCTTGCTCTACTCAACGTAGTGGGCATAATGCAATACTCTACTGGCTTCTGCACCAGAAGAATGTCGTTAAGCAATTTGTGCGTGTAAAACAGTCTAAGCTTACGTATAGAAATCCAAAGCCGAGAGACAGACAGGTAACATACGGAATAGCGACAGATGTTATAGAATCTAACCTTTATCTAGGTGTGACTATTCATAGCCCACCAATTCCGCCCGCCTTTACTAAAAACCCAATCGTAGAAGAACTTGATTACGACCTAATAATCTGGAATCTGGTAGACAATGAGCCTGAAAGACTGCATGAAACGATGCAAACACATGGTCAATACAATCCAGACAAGAAGATAATCATTATAAGGGAATTTAAAAACTGGATTGCAAGTCTGGTCAAACATATGCAATCAGATGAAACCGCTAGTAAGACACAAGAACAAAGGTCTTTGATGTACATCTATCTCAGAACCTATCTAGAACACGCCCAATACTTTTTATCATCTAATGACTATACCACAATCTTATATGATAAGTGGTTTTCTGATGAAGACTATAGAAAACAAATAGTGTCTGAACTGGGCTTAGAATTTACAGATATGGGACGCGATAAAGTCTCCAAACACGGTCGTGGAAGTTCATTCGATGGACTTGACTATAACGGCAAAGCTTTAGAAATGAATGTACTTGAACGCTATAAAACCATGATTAATGATAGCAAGTATATAGAATACATTAGTAATAACCAAGAAGCATTAGACCTTAGTAACCAAATAGTCAGGAGTCTATCATGAAAACTGCCGTAATACTCGGTGTAACAGGACAGGACGGTTCATACCTAGCAGAACTATTACTTGATAAAGGATATTACGTAGTAGGTATTGCTCGTCGAGTCTCTACAGACAACACCAGTAGAATCTTTCACCTGCTAGACAATCCAGATTTCGAGTTAAAGTCCGGTGACATTACCGACCCATTCTCACTGTATAACATTCTGTCCTCCTACGAGCCGATTACAGAAATATACAATTTGGCCGCACAGTCTCATGTAGGTACTTCCTTTGACCAGCCTAGCCTTACATGGGACGTTACAGCAAAAGGAGTCCTCAATGTTCTCGAATATTTGGCATCAACTGACTCTTCAGCGAAGCTTTACCAAGCTTCTTCTTCCGAGATGTTTGGCGACTCGTTTTCCACACTGGACGGAGAGAAGTTCCAAGACGAGAACACGGTCTTTAACCCTCAGTCCCCTTACGCCATTGCTAAGCTTGCTGCTCACCATTCAGTTTCCCTTTACCGTAATTCTTACGGGATTCATGCTAGTTGTGGCATTTTATTTAATCATGAGAGCGAACGTAGAGGCGATAACTTCGTTACTCGGAAAATTACCAAATGGATAGGCGATAACTATGAGAGTTTAGGTGAGAATTTGCTGTATTTGGGCAATTTATACGCAAAAAGGGACTGGGGACACGCTGAAGACTACGTTTATGCCATGTGGTTGATGCTTCAACAGGAAGAACCGGACGATTACGTTATTTGTACAGGTGAGACATATAGTGTCGAAGACTTCTTAAATGAGGCTTTTAGGTGTATAAATATATGGGACTACAATCAATACGTTAGTATTGATGAAGAATTATTGAGACCTTCTGAAGTACCTTACCTACGTGGAAAATGCAGTAAGGCAAAAGAAGTGCTTGGATGGAAACCGAAAACCTCATTTAAACAATTGGTCGAACGAATGGTGGAGTTTGACTTGGGAAGGAGTCAGGTTTATGTCTAGGTTAAAAAATGCTGTACAGAGTACACATAAATATAGAAAATTTACAACCAAAGCTATTAGAAGCTGGAGTGGACATGTATGAAACATCTGGGTCGGTTTTGAAGGTCTTTATGGCCGGAAAAGACCCGGATGACGTTTGTCACAAAGCAGTTAAGAAGCTTGTAGCGGATATGACTGCGTATAGAAGAACATCTAGGGTTCTAGAATTAGCTAAAGACATTAGCAATCTGATTAGAGTTGTTAAGTTAGAATTTAGTTATCCTTTTCCATAGGTGTATCATGAAAAGATTGTTAAAAAGATTTTTAATATTGGCTTGTTGTTCAGTAGCGGTATTTGCTCCTAGCTATTTTTATGTCGAATACAAGAGTAAGCAAATAATGGAAGTTGTTATCGAACAAAATAAATTAGTTATGGAAAACAGGACTAGGACAGAGATACTAAGAGCGGGCATAAACTATGTCCTTGGTGGACTAGACCAGCTAGCCAACGAAATAAAAAAGTATCATAAACCAGAATTAACCACGATAAACAAGGAATTCATCGCAGGTAAATGAGTGCTAAAAACGAGTTTTTAACCAGTATAGATTTGTCACTTTGTCTCACTTTGGATAGAGAAGAAGCGGAGGTTCAACCCTCAAGTGAGGCGATGTTTGATATGGTTCATAGCAACTTTCTTGAAGTTGGTGACATATGGCTTGACAGATTCATAGCAGGAAAAGGTGAGGATTGTCACATCGTTGACACAGACGAGCTTCCTCCAGACTTGGAAGGCTCTTGTCCAAGAGAAAGCTGGAGAGCTAGACCTAATGCGTATAACGCTTGGAAGGCTCACAGAGAGATAATTAAGAATGGTATCCATCACAATGCGGAGAATCTTTTGATTGTCGAGGAAGACTGCGTTCTTAGACCTTCATACTTTGACTGGGTATTAAACGGAGCATCTGAATTCTTGATGACTCAAAACTGGGATATGATTTACTTTGGTTCATATTACAGAAAGAGTGGCAGTATAGAAGTACACCCTAATGTAATAAGAATGGCTGGCGAAACTGGTTGGCACTGTGTACTGATTAATAATCGCATGTTCGATGTTTTGCTTTCATTGCCTGCTTTAGGGCCTATGGATTGGTTGTGTGCAGATAGGATTCATCAAAAGCATATTTGTTATGGATTAACTCCTAGCGTTGCATTGCAACTAGAAACATATAGTGCAGTAGAAGATAAGATGACTAACTATAACACGCATTTAGTTTGAAGTGTTGTGCCATGAATGAAAAAATTATCATGAATAACTTTTCAATATCTAGTTCTGAAGAAGACGCTAGCCTTTTTGGTCCAAAAGAAGATTTGGTTATCTTGGATTTAGGACCAGCTTTTTTGACAGGCCCAACTCATCATAGTTTTGAGATGGCTAAAAAATATAGAGAAGTTACGTTGTATCTAATTGAACCACATCCAAATTTTGCTAGGTTTTGTAAAGAACAAGCTGAAGGTTATGAAAATATAATTGTTATACAAAAGGCTATTTCTGATTATAACGGAACTGCGCAGCTTAAAGAATGCAATAATTCTGAGTGTAGTTCAATATTAGATGTGGACATTGATAAAATTAAAAAGTTCGGCTGGCCACAACCGCAATGGCTTGAGCTAAGTGAAAAGATTTTTGATGTTGAAGTTTGCAGGTTAGACAAAATTATAGAAGAATATGAAATAAAACAAATAGACCACATAAAGATAGATATTCAGGGAGAAGACTTGAAAGCGTTGCAGTCTGCGGGAAGACATCTGGATATTATAAAGAAAGGTGTCTTAGAATCGTCTATAGAAGAAGAGAGAAGTTTGTATAAGGGTCAACACACCCAAAAAGAATGTGTTGATTTTTTAGAATCCAAAGGGTTTAAAATAACTGATATAGAACCTAATGACTCTATTGGTGTGGAGGTCAATATACATTTTGAGAAACTTTAATGACCCTATTTATAAAGACTGGCGAAAAAAAGTTTTAGCTAGAGACAAGTATAAGTGTCAGATGCCTCAGTGTAAACGAAGAGGAAAAAGGATGCAGGTGCATCATATTAAAAAGTGGAGTTCTGCTTCATCATTAAGATATGATGTGGACAACGGTATAACTTTATGTTGGGATTGCCATAACGAGGTGAACGGAAAAGAACAGCACTTTGAAAGACTGTTTATGGAAATACTACGAGGAGGAAAGTAATGCTACTCTCAAAGAAAAAGATGTTTTTGTTTTTTAAGGTTTCTAAGGCTGCTAGTACAACAGTGGAACAAGCACTACCTTTGGAGAATTGTAGAAACAATGAGGCGCTAAGAGATTTTTGGAAAAACTTCTCTAATGCTTACGGTATAGAATCTGGGTATAACCACCCCTCAGTAGCCTCACATATTAACATGCGTGTAATCAAACACCATGACATTCTGCCAGATTCCGTGTTGAGCAAATTAACAAAGTTCTGCTTTGTGAGAAATCCGTGGGACAGAATGGTATCTGAGTATCACGCTAGAGGAGCGCAAGAGCCTTTTGAGGACTTTATTCGTGCTATTCCAGAGATGGTGAATAGCCTCTATCAAGAGCAATTTTATACAGACTTTGACCACTACTCCAAGGTGGAGCATTTCATCCCACAGTACGACTATGTGTATGACGCTGAGGGGAATAAGATTCTTGACTTTGTTGGTAAGTTTGAAAATTTAAAAGAAGACTTCGACGAAATCTATAACAAAGTCTATGGGGAGCAGTGTTCTATTAACGCTGTAGCAAATAAGATTAACCGTAGTAATCACGAGCATTACTCTAAGTATTACAACGAGGAAACTAAGGGTATTATCGCTCAGGCATACGCTAAGGATATTGAAGCTTTTGGGTATTCTTTTGAAGAACCCGCCAAAGGGTGGACAGAGACGGAACGATTATGAGGACTAGACGTGGAAGAACCAGAACCACAGCCTTTACCTGCTGTGGATATTCTAGGAACTTCTTTAGAACCAAACGAACCATACGCTTAAAATGTCACAACACAAGTATACGATTATAAGAGATACGAGAGAGAAGAACGGCTGGTCATTTGACTTTTATGAGACCTGTGAAGCTGTAGTTGACGAAGGTCTGAAAACGGGTGACTATACAGCGAAGGGTCTCGAAGAATTGCTTGTAATTGAAAGGAAAGCTTCGAGCGGAGAGATAGCATTAAACTTAGGCAAGAAGCGAAAACAGTTTGAGGCCGAGCTTGAACGTATGCGAGAGTTCCGGTGGAGATACATAATATGTGAATTTTCCGAAGATACGTTGCGGATGTTTCCAGAGGGTTCGACAATCCCCAAATCAAAATGGAAGTATCTAAGAATGAATGGAAAATTTATGAGAAAACTGCTTTACGAGTACGAAGAGAACTACGAAGTAACGATTATATTCACGGACAACAAGCAGGAAGCGGAGGAGGTTGCAATAGGTTTAATCAACGAAGCCTACACTACTTTAGCACAAGAGAGGTAATATATGTCTTGTGATTATTCTTTGCTAAACCAAGTACAAAATCATGGTTTAAATGCAGAAACTGGGGAAATATATTTACACGGCTACTACATAGACGACGAGCAAGAGCCGGGTATTGAATATAGGATGGCAACTAATTTTGTAAAAAATCTACACATACTTAAAGAAAAAGATGTGTTAGTCCACATGCATACTATTGGTGGTAATTGGCATGATGGTATGGGTGTATATGATGCAATGACATTTTCACCAAACAAAATAACCATACTTGGATATGCCAGTGTTTCTTCTATGTCCACAGTTATACTTCAGGCAGCAGACAGTAGAGTATTAATGCCAAATGTGGAGTTTATGATTCACTGGGGTTCTGTCGGCGTAGAGGGGCATTCACTGGTCGTCCAGTCCAACGCAGAGCAAAATTCAAAGTGCAATCAAAGGATGTTGGATATTTATACGAAAAAGTGTGCGAAAGGCAACTTTTTTAAGAATAATAATAAGTATAAAACACCTGTGAGTATAAAAAACTTCATAAGAAAAAATATAGACCGTAAAGGCGATTGGTACATGACAGCAGAAGAGGCTGTGGATTATGGTTTCGCTGATGCTGTTCTCGGTCAAAAGGGGTATGAAAATATAGAGTGTCTAATCTCAAAAAAATAGACGATGCTTGGTTAAACATAGACGTAGACGAGTCTAAAATATTTAACCCGCTGACACATACCTACGCAAACAGCGAAGAAGAATTTCATATTCATCTTACTTGGCTCATGTCACAACCTGAGTATTTTAGTTTTGTTTGCAAGCAAATATTCAACATAGACATTCTTCCAATGCAATCTCTTATATTACACGAGCTTTGGAATAGAAAGTTTCCTATGCTAATAGGCTCTCGTGGTCTTGGTAAATCATTTATACTTTCTCTTTACTCAATGCTTCGTGCTTTTTTTATGCCGGGCAGAAAGATAGTAATTGTAGGTGCTGCATTTAGACAATCAAAAGTTTTGTTTGAGTATATGGATACAATATGGCAAAACTCTCCCCTACTAAGAGATATTATGGGACCATCAAGTGGTCCGAGAAGAGATGTTGACAGATGTGTTATGAAGTTGGGGAAAAGCACTATAACATGTTTACCACTTGGTGATGGTACTAAGATTCGTGGTCAACGTGCTAATGATATCATTACAGACGAATTTGCTTCTGTGCCTCGTGAAATATTTGAAAATGTTGTTGCTGGTTTTGCTGCTGTAAGCTCGTCACCTATAGAAAATGTAAAGAGGCTTGCATCTGAAAAGAAAGCAAAAGAACTCGGTGAGTATCTAGAACTTGCCGATAGTGAAGTAGGACAAGACATGTCAAACCAGATTATTCTGTCTGGTACTGCTTATTATGACTTCAACCACTTTGCAGACTACTGGAAAAAGTGGAGGTCAATAATTAAGAGCAAGGGAAACCCTACAAAGTTAAAAGAAGTGTTTGGCAATGAAGAGGTTCCGAAAGATTTTGATTGGACTCAATACAGCATAATGAGGATACCTTTTGAGATGCTTCCAGAAGGTTTCATGGACGCTGCTCAGGTTGCCCGCTCAAAGGCCACAGTTCACTCAGGAATCTACCAAATGGAGTTTGCGGCATGTTTTACCACAGATAGTCAAGGGTTCTTCAAACGCTCTCTTATCGAGTCCTGTGTTGTTTCAAATGATAATCAAATCAAGCTGCCTAGTGGGGAGGTTTTCTTTTCACCGGCTTTGATTGGAGATTCTCAGGCGCAATACATCATAGGTGTTGACCCAGCTTCAGAAGTCGATAACTTTAGCATCGTTGTTCTTGAAGTTCAGCCAGACCATCGTCGAATTGTTTATTGCTGGACTACAACAAGAAGTCATCACAAAGAGATGGTCAAATCAGGAATAACTTCCGAAAGTGATTATTATTCTTTTTGTGCTAGAAAAATTAGAGACTTAATGAAAAGGTTTCCTTGCAACCACGTTGCTATGGATGCACAAGGTGGTGGTATTGCTGTGATGGAAGCACTACACGATAAAGATAAAATTAAAGATGGTGAGCTTGCTATATGGCCAATAATAGATGAAAACAAACATAAGGATACAGATGACAATCCGGGATTGCACATATTAGAAATGTGTCAGTTTGCTAAGTCAGACTGGTTAGCAGAAGCTAATCATGGACTAAGAAAAGACTTTGAGGATAAAGTTTTGCTGTTTCCATTTTTTGATTCCGTGAGTCTTGGTTTGTCTACCGCTACAGACGCTATAGCAGAAAGAAAATACGACACATTAGAAGACTGTGTTCTAGAAATAGAAGAACTTAAAAATGAGCTGTCTATGATTCAGATGACACAAACAGCTTCTGGTAGAGACAAATGGGATACGCCGGAGATGATTGTCGCCGCTGGTAAAAAACAAAAGATAAGAAAAGACCGCTACTCAGCATTACTCATGGCAAACATGGCCGGTAGAACATTGGCAAGGACTCCAGATAAGCCTATATACAATACAACAGGTGGCTTTGCTAACAACGATAGAATGAGTATGGAAGGACCATCTTTCACTGGGCCAAACTGGTTTACCCAAGGAATGAAAGATATTTATTAATTTTGTGTATAATAGTGTAGACGATTCTATTGCAATACTATTACAAAGGTAATGATTAAATGGCAGAACAGGAAAACAAACGAAGTCCTTTCGTAACTTGGTCTGGAGATTCTGATAAAGCAAGGGCTTTTGAGATATCTGGAGAAGCAATTGATGCTTACGA
>CEUO01040313.1_pt1 | contig 12426 bp, 13 predicted proteins | sample 531391 | NCBI WGS metagenome assembly CEUO01 (sample SAMEA2622799, study PRJEB7988) | marine metagenome | isolation source: saline water (ENVO:00002010), including
TGGAGAAGAGATTATCTTTTGAAATTTTTACAAAATAAAATCACCCCTTGGGAGTTTGAAGATTTAGGTACAATAGAATGTAAAAAAGATGATTATGCGGTAATTTCAACTGCAGGAAACAAACCATTGTCACCACCCGATAACGCAATGGTTCATAATACGAACGCTCTTTGGAGAAATTGGTACAAAGATTTTAAAAGAATTAATTTAAATAATGTATCCTATGTATCAAACACGGTAAATTTAGATACGAAAGTTTTGAAAGACATGATTAAACAAGAACTATTTCCAACTGATGTTGAATTCGGAAGTATTTTCAACAGAGGTTGGTTTCCTATAAATTTGGAGGATTAAATGAAAAATATATTATTCACAACACACCTTGACGATAAATTTATTGATGGTGCATTGGTTATGATTTACTCAATGAAAAAACACGTAAAAGACTTTATGCAGTATCCTATAAGAATTTTACATAGTAATATCATATCAGGTTTGTCAGAAGAAAATCAAGACAAAATTAGAAAAATAGTTCCACACGTGGTATTTGAAGATATCAATAATGATGTTTATAATAATGCACCAGTAGAATATCCAAAACATAGGGTAGCTTTTTTATCGTTAGAGTGTTTTAGGTCTACAGAATATGATAAGGTATTCTTTTTTGATTGTGATATGTTATGTGTCGGTGAATTATCAGATATGTTGGAGTCAGCACCAAACGATTGGGTTTCAGGGTGTGGTGGTTCTAAAAGTGATATAAATTGTGGTCTAATGGTTATTGGTAAAAAATGGCTTGATGATTCTGTATATAATAAAATGGTGGACTCTGTAAGAACAATGGGTAAAACAAGATTATTTACTCAACACATGATTAATTCAGTGGTGCCAGAATTTAATCTAATATCCGATGATTATAATTGGAAGGTCGCACCACATACTGATTCAAGTAGAGTAATACACGAATATGGGATTACTGACCAAACTAAGATTATACATTGGGCTGGTGCTTTACCAGACACAAGTAAGGGTAGACAACCATTTCTAAAACCTTGGGAACAAACAAGAGATTCTAATGTGTTAAGTGAAATGTGGTATAAATATAAAGATGAAATGATTCAACATACAAATGTCTGATTGCATAAATATTATTTGGAAAAATGGTTTAGGTAATCAATTATTTCAATATGCATACGGTAGAATAAAATCTGAAATTAATCAGTGTGACCTAACTTACAGTGGAACGATGGATAAATGGATTGGTGTAAATCTATTTGATTATGGTCTGTTAAATGAAACGCATGAAGTTAAAAAATATAATAATCAAAATATATTACTAAATGTAGATTATAATAAAGTACAGGCATTAGATTTAGAGAATCCACACTTTTATTCGGAACATATAAATGAAATTAAATCTTGGTTTACTAATCAAGGTGAAAAAAACATTGATGATTTAGTGGTTCATTTAAGATTAGGTGATAACGGGCCAAATATACACACACCGTTTGAGTGGTATAAAAAAGCCATTGAGGATAATGAAATTGAGTTTAACAAATTATTTTTAATAACAGATGGTTCAGATTCAGAGGACGCCAAGAAATTTAAAAGTTATTATGATGCTGAGATACCATCATCTGTAAATGTCAAAACAAACCAAGATTGGAAAAAATACTTAGATGTGACAATGTTTGATTTTAATTTTATTAGAAAGTTTGATAAGATTCTTTTTTCTAATAGCACTTTTTCTTGGTGGGCTTCTCTACTAAGCGACGCATCAAATATTTGGTTTAATAAGGAATGGCAACCTAATCATTATAATGGCAAAATACGATTAGGTGAAACTAATTATAGTAAATGGAATCCCATAATACCATTTTCATTAAAGGAGAAATAATGGAATTATTTTATTCAAAGGTAGAACCTGAAAAATTATTACACATTGTTCATAGACGTGATGACTTTAAAAATAAAAGAAATGATATTATAGATGCAACACAATTTTTACAATTGTCATCTTTAGTTTTGAAAAAAAATGACACTTTTAATCCACATAAACATATATATAAGAAAGGCGAAGACCAAGTTATAGCACAAGAGTCTTGGGTTGTAATTAAAGGTTCTGTTAAAGTCTCAATGTATGATTTGAATGATGAATTATTAGACGAACCAATTATTAATGAGGGTGATTGTAGTATTACACTTTATGGTGGACATACTTATACTGCGTTGACAGACGACACTTTAGTTTATGAATACAAAACAGGCCCATATAAGGGTATTGAATTAGATAAGGTTATGATATGAAAATAAATATAGGTTGTGGTTGGAGAGACTTCGGTAAAGATTGGATTCATGTTGATGGTGGGGATTACGCCCATTTGGATTCAAAGGATATCAATTTACCAGAGTATGCACCAGAGACCGTGGATTTAATTTATGCTTCTCACTTAATAGCGTATTTTGATAGAGAGGAAATACAATTAATTCTAAATAATTGGAAACGAGTTTTAAAACCATCAGGTGTTCTTAGGATAGCGACGCCTGATTTCCGAAAAATGGCAAGTTTATATGTTAAGGGTTATAATGATATTGGGTTGGATAGTTTTTTAGGCCCGTTATATGGTAAGATGTTAATGAATAAAGATAACATTTATCACAGAACAACTTATGATTTAAAAGAACTCAAAAAAGTTCTATCTACAGCTGGTTTTAAAAATGTAAGACTATATGATTGGAGAAATACCGAACACTCACAATTTGATGACCATTCACAGGCTTACATACCACATATGGATAAAGAAAATGGAACTCTTATTAGTTTGAACGTGGAGTGTGAAAAATGAGTGATAAGTATCAAGGGTTACATAAAGAGGAAGTTAGAAATGAATATGGGCAGGATATTCACTATACTTCTTGGCCAGTGGGAAAAATACCGAAAGAATTTCAGAGACCAGAGTTAGATAGATTGACTGAGTTAGGTTACGATTGGAGTGACCCAAGAGAAGCTATTGATATGTTTGAACAAAAAGTCGCTAAGTTCGCTGGAAGCAAATACGCTTGTTCAATTGATTGTTGTTCAAATGGATTATTCTTAGCATTGAAATATGTTAATGCTGAAGGTGTTATTACTATTCCAAAAAGAACTTATGTATCACCACCAATGCAGATTATCCACGCTGGATGTAAAGTTAGATTTGAGGACAGAGAGTGGAGTGGTATTTATAAATTAGAACCATATAATATTTGGGATGGTGCTACTAGATGGACAGAGGGAATGTATGTTGGTGGAGATGCTATACAGGTCGTTTCATTTCAAATAAAGAAAAGAATACCGATAGGTAAGGGTGGTATGATACTAACCAACGATAAGAAAGCATATGAGTGGTTTAAATACGCATCTTATGATGGTAGAGATTTAAGTAAATATTATATGGATGACGATTTCTCATTAATCGGTTGGCATATGTACATGACACCAGAGGACGCTGCAAGGGGTATTATACTAATGGATTCAGTTCCAAGTGTAAATGAGGATACGGGTAGTTCAAATACGTATTCAGATTTATCAAATAAAGAAGTTTTTAAGGAACATTTAGGGTGAAAAAAGTATTATTTTTCGGTGGTTATTCTTGTCCCTTTTCTCTTGAAGCTAAGAGACATCTTATTAATTTAGGTCATGATGTAACTTGTCAGTGGTCTTACAGACGTGGACAAAAAGTATCAGAAAAAGCCCTTGATTGGGAGGGTGACCTTATAATTTCATTTCTTAATTATGTTATTTTACCAAAAAAAATATTAACAAAAGCACCTGCAGTTAATTTTCATCCTGGCCCACCTGAACATCCAGGTAGTGGTTGTGTGAGTTGGGCAATGTATGAGAATCAAAAAATGTATGGTGTAACTGTTCATAAATTAACCGATAAAGTTGATAGTGGTGAAATATTTAAAGTTAACCGATTTGATATTTCAGACTATGAATCAAGAGAAGAGATTGATTTTAGAGTTAAAAGTGAGTTACTAAAGTTATTTTACGAATATTTTGAATATACTAATTGGCCAAGAACTGCAAGGATGATTAATGAGGTTGACGAAATATCAAATTTAACTTCAACATATGAATTGGATAATGATGAGTACGATTCGGAAGTTGATAGAAGAATTAAAGCATTCCATACAAAAGAAAATCCAGTGTATATAATAATCGGTAATAAAAAATTTGAATACGTTTCAGAAAGTAAGTGATATGTATTCATTCACAAAATAAATTGAGGTGTTAAATTGAAGAAAAAAGCGTTTATAACAGGCATAAATGGCCAAGATGGTAGTTACCTAGCTGAACATTTATTAGAGTTAGGTTATAAGGTTTATGGGATGGTGAGAAGAAACTCCGTGGCAGAGAATCAACAAAATAGGATAGACCATTTAGTTGGAGAAGGTGTTGAAACTGATTATGGTGATTTATTAGATATCAGTTCAATTAGTAGGATGTTAAGTTTAATTAAGCCAGATGAGATTTATAATGTAGCTGCACAAAGTCATGTCAGAATTAGTTTTGATATCCCACAATTTACGGTTCAAACTAATGCTTTAGGTGTTGTCAATATTTTAGAGGCTTATAGAGTTAATTGTCCAAATGCTAAATTTTATCAAGCGTCGTCTTCAGAAATGTTTGGTCGTGAGGTTGATGAAGATGGTTATCAAAGAGAAACTACTAGAATGGAACCAACGAGTCCATATGGTTGTTCTAAGGTGTTTGGATATAATATGGTCAAACACTACAGATACGCTTATAAATTATTTGCTAGTAATGGTATATTATTTAATCACGAGTCACCAAGAAGAGGTTCCAATTTTGTAACAAATAAAGTTGTAAAGACCGCAGTTCAAATTAAAAAAGGTCTAAAAGATGAGTTAGTTTTAGGTAATCTTCACGCTTATAGAGATTGGGGACATGCTAAAGATTATGTTCGGGCAATGAATATGATATTAAATCATACAGAGCCAGATGATTTTGTTTGTGCCACTGGTGTTACAAATTCAGTTGGGGATATGTGTGAATATGTTTTTAAAAAACTTGGAATGAATTACAAAGACTATGTCAAAACAGATGATAAATTTTTAAGAGCAGAGGAGTTAGATTATTTAAAAGGTGATTGTAGTAAATTAAGAAGAACTTTGGGTTGGGAACCTGAATATACTTTTGAAACACTTATGGATGACATGATTGAACATTGGATGAAATTACATGAGTAATTTGTTTTATACACCTCAAGAGATGGAGAGTGTGTTTAGAAGTAAATCGTTACAATATAAATCAAATTACAGTTTGGATGAATGTGTTCAAAAAATGAGAGAACTTAATCATTTTAAGATTAATGTTAAGGATAAAAAAATAGCGGTAGTTGGAAATTCAGGTAAATTATTAAAAGAAGATAACGCAAATATTATTGACTCTCATGATATCGTTATCAGATGTAACTTAGCTGTTACTGATGGTTTTGAGGATAAGGTTGGTAAAAAAACAGATATCAGATTAATCGCAGGCAAATCATTTTGGAGAGACCTAACTGGTCAGTTTTCATCATACAATAATAATTTTTTAACCAATTTAAAAGACGAATGTTTTATAATCAAAGCAGAACCACTTTATCCAGCTATACAAGGTATAATTAAAAACTATGATACAAAATGTAAGATAGTTTTTCTAAGACAAGAATTTGTTAATCAAGCGGAAAAAACAACATCTTGTCAAGACATCAGTGTTGGATTAACCGCGATAACTTTAGCAGCTCAATGGTCAAAAAAAGTTTCTATTTTTGGGTTCTCTTTTTTTGAAGAGGGTTGGAAAGAACAACATTATTTTGAAAGTATAACACCATATGCAAGAGGACATAATCCACAATTAGAAAAGGAATATGTGAATTTTTTAAAAGAACAAAATTATATAAGGATATATTAAATGTCAAAAATAGTCATAACAGGGGGTTTAGGTTACATTGGTACTCAACTATCTAAACTTTATATTGAGGATAATTTAAATCACGAGGTTCACATTGTTGATAGTAGATTTTTACCAGAGAGAGTAAAAGAATTAAAATCTTGGGGATTTAAATATCATCAAGTTGATATACTTGATAAAGAGTTTTTTCAAGATATGTTGTCGGACGCTGATATAGTTTATCATTTAGCTGGTGTGACTGATGTTGCTTATGTTAAGTCAGAGTCTAATGATGAACAAGATAATAAGATTAAAACGGTTGGTATAGATGGAACGAATAATATAATCCAATCAGTGGGTGAAACTACAAAATTAATTTTTCCATCAACTCATGTGGTGTACGAGGGATTTGATGATACAGTTTTTGAGTTGGAAGAGGATGTAGAAACTTGTCCTGTATTAACATATTCAAAGGGTAAAGTCCAATCAGAAGAAGACTTGAAAAAATCACCTATTAATTATGTCGTGTTAAGGTTGGGTTCTGTTTATGGTTATGGTGGTGATTCTATGAGACTTAATATAATGCCAAATTTATTTTCAAAAATGACAGCAAATAAACAAACTATAAAATTATTCGGTGGTGGTGTTCAATGGAAATCACTTGTATCTTTATCAGACGTTGCACGTTGTATGAGATTCGTCGCAGAGAGAGATGATATACAGAGAGAAACGTTTCACCTAAGAAATGAAAATATGACTGTAAAGGATGTGGCAGATATATGTAAAGATGTGTCACCAGATTTAAATGTAATTGAAACCGATGATGAGATACCAAATAAAGGTTACACGATATCCAACAAAAAATTGTTAGCCGCGGGTTTTGAGTTTAAAAGTAATATTCATGATGATATTAAAAATATGATTGACGGTTGGTCAGATAAAGATTATTCAAATGAAGTGTTAGAATATAAATTTAGTGGTGGTAAAGAATATGTAGATGATAGAGGTCGTATTACAAACTATGAATTACCTGAACCAATAAATTGGATAGGTTGGATAGAATCTAAAAAAGGCACTGTAAGAGCAAATCATTACCATCCGATACAACAACAGAAATGTATTTTAATAAGTGGTAGATATATTAGTGTGTTCCAAGATTTAAAAAAACCAAATGCACCTATGACTACACAAATAATGGAGCCTGGCGATGTTGTTGTTACAGAACCTTTAGTCGCACATACAATGGTTTTTCTTGAGGATTCAATCTTCTTGAATTTAGTCAATGGTGAAAGAGAACATGAAAACTTTGGTAAACACACGATTCCTTATACCTTGGTGGATGAAAAAATGAGAGTTGAATTATTAGAAAATTATAAGGGTGAGTGTAGAAGTTGTGATAATACTAGATTAGAAAGGGTCGTTTCACTTGGTAATACTCCACTGGCTAATAATTTATTGGAGGATAAGAATCAAGAGGATGAATTGTACCCACTACAAATGAATTTTTGCCCTAAATGTTACAATTGTCAATTATCTCACTCAGTTCCAAGAGAAAAAATGTTTGATAATTATTTGTACGTTTCATCAACTACTGATGTTTTTAGAAAACACTTTAAGGACACGGCAGATTTATTGTGTGATGAATTAAGTTTAGATAAAAATTCTTTTGTAATTGATATCGGTAGTAATGATGGTGTGTTTTTGAAACCACTCCAAGAAAAGGGTATATCAGTTTGTGGTGTTGAACCAGCTAAGAACTTAGCAAAGATGGCCAATGACAATAACGTTTGGACGATAGAGGGTTATTTTGAAGATGCTGAAGTTTTAGATAGAATTGAAATGCAAGAACAATGTCCTGAAGCAGATTTAATTACCGCCTTTAACGTTTTTGCACACTCAGATAATCTAAAAGTTATTACACTTAACGCTTTTGATTTATTAAAAAAAGACGGAACATTTGTAATAGAAGTTCAATATTTACTTGATACGATTAGAGATTTAACTTTTGATAATATCTACCATGAACATTATAACTATTGGAGTGTATTGTCTTTGAAAAACTTTTTTGAAAATCTTGGGTTACAAGTTTCAAAAGTTCAACACGTTGATACTCACGGTGGTTCAATCAGAGTTTATGTTACAGAAAAAACACAAAATGTGGATGAATCTGTTGATAAATTTATTACAGAGGAACTTGAGTTTGGTTTAGATAAGTTAGAAACTTATAGAGAGTTTGAAAAAAGAATTCAAGAGTGTAAAGAAGAAACTGTAAGGAAAATTAATAATATGAAAGAAAATGGTGATGTTATAGTTGGTTATGGTTCTCCTGCAAAAGCGACCACAGTTTTGAATTATTACGGAATTGATAATGAGGTTATTGATTATATCATTGAAGATAATGAACTAAAACACGATAAACTTTTACCTGGTGTTAGAATTCCAATTAAGGGAAAAGATGATGTAGTAGCGGACAAAGTTTTAGTATTAGCTTGGAACTTTTTTGATTATATTAAACAAAACAATCAAGATTTAATTGAAAAAGGTTGTGAATTTATAACACTAAAGGATTAAAATGAATACAACAATTATAGCAGAGATTGGTATAAATCATAATGGTGATTTAGATATCGCCAAAAAATTAATTGATGTCGCGTCATTCGCAGGTTGTTCGGTAGTAAAATTTCAAAAAAGAAATCCTGATGTTTGTGTGCCACATCACCAAAAAGGTTTTATGAGAGATACTCCTTGGGGTAGAATGCCTTACATTGAATATAAACATAAAATAGAATTTGGCAAGGATGAATATGATGAAATAGATAATTATTGCAAGGATAAGAAAATATCTTGGACAGCATCACCTTGGGATTTAGATAGTCTTCATTTTCTAACTAATTATGATTTACCATTTGTAAAAATACCATCAGCATTATTAACTGATTATGAACTAATAAAAGAGTCAAGTAAAAATTTTGATGAAATAATACTATCAACTGGCATGAGTACTATGGAAGAAATTGACGAAGCAGTTAAAGAAATAGATGATGATTGTAATTATGCTTTACTACATTGTAATTCCACATATCCTGCACCGATTGAAGATTTAAATCTATCTTGTATAAAAACATTGAAAGATAAATATAATTGTAGAGTTGGATATAGTGGTCATGAGTATGGTTTAACGACAACGATAGCGTCGTTGTGTTTTGGAGCGACTATAATTGAAAGACATATAACATTAGATAAATCAATGTGGGGAACAGACCAAATGAGTTCAGTTGAACCACATGGTTTAATTAAATTGGTTCGGGGTGTTAGAGAGTTGGAATCAGCCATTGGTGATGGTAAAAAAGTTGTGACTGAAAAAGAACAACAAATCAAACTGAAATTAAGGAAGTAAAATGATTTTAGTTACAGGCGGAAGTGGTCTCGTGGGTTCTCATTTGAAAGAAGTTATGCCTGATGCAGTATATTTATCTTCCAAGGATTTTGACCTAAACCATATGAATGAGGTTGATGAAATGATGAATTTATATAAACCTCATACCGTTATTCATTTAGCAGCTAGATGTGGTAATTTATTTGATAATATGAACTATCCTTTAGATTATATAGAATCTAATGTTTTAATGGCGGTTAATCTTTTTAAAAAATGTCATGAGTATAATGTTGAAAAGGTAGTTACTTGTTTAAGTAGTTGTATTTATCCTGAGCAGGTAAATGAATATCCGATGAAAGAAGAAATTTTATTCAAAGGGCCACCACCAATAGGTAATTTTTCATATGGAATAGCAAAAAGATGTATAGCGACCTTAATTGATTCTTATGTAACACAGTATAATAAAAAATGGTTTTACTTGATACCATGTAATTTGTATGGAGAACACGACAAATATGGTGACCACAATAGTCATTTTGTAGCTGCATTGATAAAAAAGATTTATAATTCAGATAAAATCTTAGATGTTTGGGGAACTGGTAAACCTTACAGACAATTCATACACGCTGAGGATTTAGCCAAAGTAATAATGATTTTATTGGAGAAGGACATTTGTGACAACTTCAATGTAACAACACCATATAGTTTTACGATAAAAGAGATTGCAGAAATAGCTTTAAGAGCTACAGGTAAAGATTTAGAAATAAAATTTGATGAAACAAAACCAGATGGACAATACAGAAAAGATACGTCACCAAGTAAACTACTTAAGGAAATAGATTTTGAATTTATGACCTTAGAGAAAGGGGTTAAAAGAGTTTATGATAACTTTAGTAAAAGACACGATAGATAAATATGACATTGACAAATTAATTGATTGGTTAAAAACTTATCCAAGGTTAACTAAGGGTGAATACAACTTAAAGTTTGAGGAAAAGTTTGCAAAATATTTGGGTAGAAAATATTCTGTATTTTGTAATTCAGGTTCGTCTGCAAATTTGTTGATGCTTTCAGTTTTACAACAAGGTGGTTATCTAAAAAATGATAAAGTGGTGGTTCCATCAGTCGCTTGGTCTACTGATTTAGCACCCGTATTACAATTAGGACTAAAACCTCTTTTGTGTGATAGTAATTTAGAAGATTTATCAGTTGATGTTGAACACTTAGAAAAAATATTCCAAGAAGAATCACCATCCGTTTTATTATTTGTATCAGTCCTTGGATTAGTTCCAAATATGCCGAAAGTGGTTGAGTTATGTGAGAAATATGATGTAATTTTGTTAGAGGATACCTGTGAATCAATGGGTTGTGAATATAAGGGTAAGAAACTTGGAACTTATGGTTTAATGTCAACGTTTTCAACTTACTTTGGACATCATATATCTACAATAGAGGGTGGTATAGTAACAACTGATGACAAAAATATTTATGAGATGTTACTATCAATACGAAGTCATGGTTGGGATAGAGACATGAGTGAAGAGACTCAGAAAAAACTTCAAAAAAAGTGGAAAGTTACAGAATTTAATTCTTTATACACTTTTTATTTTGCGGGATTTAACCTTAGAAGCACTGATTTACAAGCCTTTATTGGGATTGACCAAATAGATAAATTAGATGACTGGGGTGCTTGTAGAGAAGAAAATTTTTATATTTATCAAGACCAAATTAAAAATAATTATTGGAAACCGAAAACTGCTGATGATTCATTAACCTCTAATTTTGCATATCCAATTATTCATAAAAAAAGAGATAAAATCGTTAATGAACTAATTAATAATAAGGTAGAGGTTAGGCCGATGGTTTGTGGTTCAATGGGAACACAACCTTTTTATGTAAAAGAATATGGTGAGTTAAAATTACCAAAAGTTACGAAGATAGATAAATATGGTTTTTATGTTCCAAATAATCCTAAGTTAACTACTATGGATATTGATTTTATTTCAACAATAATTAATAGGTTCACAAATGAATAAAAAATATAGCTATGATACTAAAAAGTATCCTTTTCGTGAAATGGTTTGTGATTTGTTCGGTGTAGAAAATTTAGAACAAATACATCAAGCAAAACCACATTGGGTACGAGATGATTACAAAAAAATGTATATTGATACAGAAAACACCACAGACTTTCATAATGTTTTTTATGAAAAATTAAACAATAATTGGATAGAATTATATGATGCCTATGATAAATTTATGCGTGAAGAAATTTTCAAAAGAATTGAAGAAAAGTTTCATTATCAATATCTACCGTCATTTAGAGTTCAATTACCAGATAAAAATCAGGCGGTTCACACTTGGCACTTTGATTCTGACCCATTACATAAACATCCATTAGGTGAAATAAATGTTTGGTTACCACTTACAGAGTGTTTTGGTAATAACTCAATGTGGATTGAATCAGAGCCTTTTAAGTTAGATTTTAAACCCTTTGAAGGTGGGTTTGGTGACTATTGGATTAATAATGCTAATGTTTGTTTACATGGAAATAAACCAAATGACACGAAACAAACAAGAATGAGTTTTGATTTTAGACTAATACCTATTTCAAAATACGACCCAAACTATAAGACTACATCTGCAAATAAATCAACTAAATTTGTTGTCGGAGAATATTATAAAGAATTATGAAAATAGTTAGTCTGATACCAGCGAGAGGTGGAAGTAAAGAAATACCAGATAAAAACATAGTCAATCTAAAAGGTAAACCTTTAATCTATTACACGATTCAAGCTTCAAAAAATTCATCTATTGATGAAACTTGGGTATCAACAAACTCGTCAAAAATTAGTGTTATATCCGAGGGTTATGGTGCAAATATAATAAAAAGACCAAATGAGATATCAAAAGATGATTCAAAAAGTGAGGAAGCTTTAATACATTTTGCAGAGAAAGTTGATTTTGATATATTAGTTTTTATACAGGCAACATCACCTTTATTGACATCTAAGTATATAAATCTCGGTTTAGACATGATGAAAAAATATGATTCTGTTTTTAGTGTCACTAGAGAACATTGGATTCCACGCTGGAATAAAAAACATGA
>CEUO01049482.1_pt1 | contig 12404 bp, 18 predicted proteins | sample 531391 | NCBI WGS metagenome assembly CEUO01 (sample SAMEA2622799, study PRJEB7988) | marine metagenome | isolation source: saline water (ENVO:00002010), including
GTAATTGTCCCCGCTGAGACGGTTCCCGCAGTCGTGCCATCTGTGGTATCAATGTTCGATCCTGATACAGAGAAACTAGAACCAATCCTTTCAGCCGCAGTCGCAGCGGCATTTACTGTAAGCTGAGTGCTTGTAGTAATGGAATGGGTTATATCTGCTTTAGCTGGTGAACCAAGCAGTAACAATAAAACTAAAAGCTTTTTCATACTTCCTCTTTAGGTGGGGTAGGTGGAGTTTCAACTGCTTGAACTACTTCAACTCCATTAATAGTTAGTGGAGTCTGAACTCGAATGACTTGTTCACTAACAGCTTGACTATTCTTAGCCATCATTGCTTCCATATCTTCTTTACTTACTCCATTACTCTTCTTATCTTTAGCTGTAGCCAGCCCAAAGGTCGAAAGTGCTCCTGTAAAAACAGATGCAATAAAAGTCGGATCGAAGGTTTGCTTAGGAATACCGGGCAAATCTACATACGCAAGAGTTAATATAAATCCGCTCCAAACAACAATGCCCAAACGCACTGCTACACCTACGATTGCAATCTGTTCATCCTTATCAGGAGTCATTTCCTGAAGTTTATTTAATACATTTTTTTTCTTTTCTTCCTTCTTGTCTGAAGGAGGAACGGTCTGTGAATTTGACATAAAATAAATGAAATACAATCCAACATTAGCGTAATGAACGAGATATGGGCAGCACTCGTTGGTGTAGCAGCGACCACCATAGTTGTTGCAATAAGCAATAACAGTTCTAGAAAAGAAAGAGATATTCGTGAACTATTCCACCGAGTTGTAACACTTGAGAAGCAAGTGGCAGCATTAAAGCCAAGGAATTGGCGTGGTTAAACCGTTATTTCTTTTGGAAAAACATGGACATTCTCTACAGAAAAAGGAAGAAGTTCCCATGAATTACTTTCACAAGCCGATTCAAATGCTTCACTTGCTGTTTTAGCTAGAACAACAGTTTGATATCCAATTTCATCTAATTCATCGGAAGTAAAAGCTCCCGGCAAACGAACTACAAAATATCTAGGTTTAGTGTCTTCCTGCAAGCGAAAACCATCCTTTACCTGTTCGTCCTGTTTTTTGGAGTTGGTCGAGGGGGATGCCAAGGATTTTGGCGTCAAGCGCCCCCTCAATTTCCCCTTTGTAAGCAGCCAATTCAAGATCCCAAAGCTCTGATTCACGTTCTTTAATAGCTCTGTCTTCATCTATAGCAAGAGATTCATTCCAATATTCAACTGCACCAGCTAATGCGTCTAATCTGTCATCATGTTGTAAACAATTTTTATCAACAGTAATATGAGTTAACTGATGAAATAACTGATAGGCCAAGGCTTTTTCAACTGGATCATTCTCTCTAGCTTTAGAATCTACTTCTATTACCGACCTATTCATTATTAATCTATGTTGATTTAATACAGGTTCAAGTGCATTAATAATTCTTCTTTCCTTTTGAATATTACTTCTGGTTGGTTCAATCGTACAAGGATAAATCTTTCTAAGATATGGTTGTAAAAGACTAGCTAACATCCCTTGTCCAAACTGATCTTCAAGGAGAATTAACTTTACCTTCTGTCTTTTGGCTGCTTGAGCTAAACCTTCTAAAACAGTTTCCGTATAGCCTTCTCTGAAAGAACCAACCTCTAAAACAAATAAATTTCCATTAAGGTGAGCAACAATTGCATAGGCTGTTTCATCCGCTCCTTTTCCAGATGGGTCAATGTGCATGACACATCCTTGGAATTCAATCCAATCACCGTGTAAGAAAGCTGGTCTATGGTAATAATCTCCACTAAAACCTACGGCTGGCAAATCACTAATTCTATATTCAGCACCTGACGACCAAACAATCTTTTCAGGCGCATGATCTTTTATTTCCATCACAACTAAATCATTTAGTCGCAATGGGAATCTTTCTAAATCAGAGAGTGTGGTATCAAGTTGGAACTGTAAGTTAAATTGAGATCGACCATAACTTGCTTCTCTTTCGACCAAATCTAATTCAGAGAAACGATCTGGATCAGTTGGATCACCTTTTCTATGTGTAACTTCTCCAGCAATAACAGGAGCTAACGCATCACCATATCGTTCAGGGTTAACTGGATAACGTGAAGGCCAGATTCGACAGGTATATCCTCGTAATCTAAGCTTGTTATAGATACTTTCTTCAGTTTGAGGAGTCCCAAGGAACATAATTTCTCCACCCGGCTTGAGAATTGCGTTGAATTCACCAACAGATGACAAAAGTTTTTCTCTCATCCCCACTGTCCACGCTGTATTTGGAACTTCCACGTCATCAGCCAGTATCAAATCCGCTCTGGAACCAGTTAATTGGCCAAAAATCCCGACAGATTTTACCGATGGGCTTTGGTCAGGGATCGAAGGACGGACATCGAACCTATTACTCGCACTTCTCTGTTCATCACGGTCGGGATCAAGGCACTTCAACAACTCCATCTCTCGGATCAGTCTTAAACAGAACTGTGCAAAGTCATCCGCTCTCGTCTTTGAAGCCGACACCACCATTATTTTCTTTTGTGGGTCGTTCCTTAATAGCCATAGAACATAGGCCGCTGCCATCCAGCTCTTTCCTACACCACGAAAAGCCTCGATTATTCTTCTTTTAGGCCCCTCCTGCATATATTTTGCAATATCTAACTGTATTGGTGTCGGATCTGGTAATTGCAGGTGCCTCCACACCAACACAAGAAAATATCGAAAGTCATCGCTATACGGAAGCGGTAACTTCTGCCATTTTTTTACGCCCATTACGCTCTACGCTTCTTTAACGCGACTACATTTTCTATATCTGGTAAAACCTTAGCTAATTCTCCAAACTCACTACCTTCTACTGGCTGTGAACTGATCTGATTATCCTTCAGAAACTGCCTCAAGATATTTAATTCTGCTGTACCTAAATTTCCTTCATTTAACCTCTCTAAAAATAAATGAGCCAAGCCTTCATGCAGCTCACTTAATACATCTGTAGTAGTTTTTTTTGCCATGACTTCACTTTAGCCATATATTACCACTCATGCTTATTCGTTCTTCATCACACTCAAAGAAAGGATAAACCACATGCAATAACCTCGAAGGAAATAAGAGTAATTTACCTTCGTCTTCAGGATTTAACGCATATGTATGAGTTCTTGAACGACCCAGTATATCTAGGTATTGAAAATTAAAAGTTGAATTGTATTTAGCATTAGCATTTTGGGAATTATATAGCTTGGCTTGATCTTCAAATCTAGTTGGAATCTTCATCCAGACGACAAATGAATAAACTCCTCCATGATTATGGTTAGGGTTATATTCATATTTCTTCTGGTAATTAACCCAAAAATCACGCAAATAAAATTCAAACGTATCCCATCTACCTTCCCCTTTAGAAGACTGCACATTTACTTCAGCATGATCGTGCCCATATTCTTCTCCATACTCATCACATAATGGCGATAAAACACTATCCCAGAAAATCCTATCCTTATCTGCAATCGTAAAACTGCTATCTATCTGACCTACCAACGTATCTTTACAAGGCTCCTTCTCTCCTGACTCTTTTATACACTCCCACAAATAACTCAACATAGAACTTTCTAGCTCTACTTCAAGCCATCCTAAATTCGTAGGATTAATTGGAGTTATCTTCATAAAGGGGAAGGAGGCCCACCCACCACAGGAGACCTCCTCTTGTTAACCACTCTACTTAACAATGGGGATCTTGGTCGGTTAACACACTAAATCTAACGTACTTTTTCCCTTTTCTCCACATATGAAGAAGTACCTCCCCTATACCATTGGCTCCCCACTGCTCCTTAACCCACTTTTTTGCCACAAAAATCTGAGGGGGTAACGTAAGGGAAGGGCCGAGATCAATCCCCCCGACTACCTTTTTATTTTTGGCTTAATTCGGGGGCATCCTATCCGTGCCACCTTCGCCACCATCGGTTTTTATTGGTTGATCGGTGGTGGTCTCTCTTGGAGATTAGCCGCACAACAGAAGCAAAGGATAAGGGGGAGTTAATCCAATTGTTAATAACTATTAAGTATATTGGTAGTATATCAATGGTATATCTATCATTACTAATGAACACCTACCACTTTGTACTTATGGCGACACTGCACTTAAGAGTCCAAAGGAACTATGGACGCGATGACGTCTACATCGCTAACGACTTTGAAGCAAAGGCAGTAAGGCAACTCACTGGCAAGCTCACAGTTAACCAAGCAGACATAGAGGCTTTAATGGACTTAGGCCTTACTTGTACTTTCGGGGCTGACCATGCCCACACATTCAAGATTGCCGAGGCTATCCGATGACCAAAGCACAAAAAAGAAAAGAGGCTATGTATCAACGCATAGCCCAACATGGGGAAGACTTAAAGACTATCTTTGGTCTTCCTTCTGATACTGATCCCGTCAAGCTTTGCAAAAGGATTAAGAGGCTAGAAGTTAAAGCACACAGACTTTCAACGGCTTGGTGCAATGGCTATTTCTGGCAGTCACAAGATGGCAAACAATACCATGAATGCACTACTGAAGACTGGGAGATACAAGGGGAAGACATCCTCAAGAAAGTAAGCAAGATCCTAGACACTAAAAACAACGGGATCAAGATCACTCTAAATGGAGACGCTAGGGGCTACGCTCTTAAGCTTGACTACGAGTTAGTAAGACAGAACAACTGGAAAATATATAAAGACTGGGGCTCTAATGGAATACTTGCACCTGATCTAACCGAGGAACTATGAATGCAACTTACATTGACAAGCCCGAATTAATCCCTGTCTTGCTGGAGTTGGGCTGGATTGTGGCTGGTAGTTACTGGACTGACTGCCCACAAAGAATTTATTGCACACTTACCAAGGACTCAATCAATGAAACTATCAATTGAGATCAACATGGACAACGACGCCTTTCAGTCTGGAGATTCAGGTATAGAGGTGGCGCGTATCCTTCACAAGATCGCTGTTAAATCACATGAATCAGGTGGATTAGAGATTGATTACTGTGGAGAAGGAGAACAGAACATACACGACATCAACGGGAACAAGTGCGGGCACTGGATCATTACTGACATGCCTGAGTTTGATCCTGCTTGGCACGATTGAGACGGATGAGACTGCTGGCATTCATCATTAGCAATAAATCCTAAGCCAACAGTGGCTGTAAGGTAGCGAACATGATATAAGACCAGCATTAAACCCACTACATTTTATTTGTTATGCCTTCTATTATTTTTTCTTATGGTGACACCTCTAAAGAGGTGGCATTAAGTGAGGTTAATTCTGTTGATGACGTTGCTTCCAATATGAAGGAAGTAATGACAAATGAAGAACTCTCTCTTGATGATTATTTTCTAGGTTCTGATCCAAAGAAAACAAAAGAATATAAAGCTTTATACGGAAAGGAAAAGAAGACTCTGAAGGATTCTCCACATAAGAAGAACACTACCAATGGTTAGCCCATGCAATCTATCGTTATTCTAATCTGCATCATCATCTTACTCTACATATTCTTAAAGAATATTGGAGCATATGGCAGATAGATTATTACTATTCATGTAGCAATGGTATGCCAATGGTGTACCTTTGCTATTTTTAATAAGCCAATGCACTTACAATGACATCAGGTTACACACCAAACCGAGAACTCTACGATTTTCTTTATCGCTGGTATAACAAAACATACGGAAGGGAACCAAGCACACAGTTGGCTATCCTTTTATGTAGCTTTGGTATAGCTTTAAATGAAAGAAGTAACAGTAGAACAGAACAGAATGAGAGCTAGGTATATACAAGTCCTGTTCTTATGGGATCACAGATACCGAGCCGATCATCCTTACTCAGGCCTATTCAGTGGCCTTCATACTAAATTCAAATCCCGCCACGATTATGGAACTAGAAACAATCTATCAACTAAAGGATAGAAAACCAGAAGAACAACACGCCAACAACATAGGCGAGGTGTCTTTCTTTGTACTCAGTGAGTATTCTGTTAAGCCTGCAAGAGGACGCTGGATTAATTACCAATGGAACAACATCCCAGACGATGCAACTCATTGGCATATGTCATACGATCAACCGCCTGAAGATGAACTAGAAGACGTTGACACTGCTAAAGCAGTAGAAGAATCAAACTTTCAAAGACTGTTTAAGCAAGAGTTTCCTGAACCAACAGTCCCTAATCTTTTAATCGAATCAACCCTACGAAAATTCTGGAACCATGGAAGAAACTAACAGCCCAACACCAGCCAAAGTCAAGCACACCATCATGCTTGCACCTCCAACATCTCAGCTAGTAAAAGAACTAGCCAAGGTCAAGGGACTGAGTGACTCTGAGTTATTACGTGGAGTTATCGAAAGATACACAGAATCCAATGAGTTTAGAGAGTCGTTAGCTACACACCTTGAGCTTAAGACTGGATTAACAGACTGATTTAAATGTCAGTCAAATTAAGAGAACTTCTTTGGTATCCCTATGAGGACTAACGCAGAACAAATTGCGTTGGAAAGATGGATGACAACACTAGGCAAGGATCGTTGTCACATCTTTGAAAACATTCAACGCAAAGGCAAGATGGAAAGCTTGTCTAATCATGGTGAAGTGTTGACGGCACATGGAACAGCGACACTAATTCCACATATCAGGTCAGTTCGTAAGAAGATTGAAGCAGGTAAGGCAGGTAAAACCTTTGCCTTGCTTACTCCACTCATTGAACTACCACCTCAACAACTAGCAGCGATAGGAGTAAGGACAATCCTTGACTCATTGAGTGCATCACCAACACTCCATGTTGTATGTCGTGATGTCATGGACAAGGTATGGATAGAAACCATGCTTGACCGTGCTACTAAGGATGAACTGTTCAAGTTCAGTAGAGGTAGGAGTCGTAAGGCACACAAGATGGCAGTCATTAGGCGTATGAAACATACGAATAACTGGACTGCAAGAGAGAAGCTAGCGTCAGGTTTATTCCTAGTTGAACTGATAGCTAGAGAGACTGGACTAATAACAATCGAAGTGGACTACACATACAAACCACCGAGGCGTGTAGTCAAGGCGACTAAAGAATGTATGGACTGGATCAATGACGTAAAGAATAAGCAGGAGTTAATGACACCTAACTACCTGCCTATGTATGTGAAGCCAAGACCATGGACTAGCCCTGAAGATGGAGGTTATCAAACCAAAGCTGTTCAATCTAAGTTACTGAAAAGTAACAACAAAAGAGTAGGAAACCAAACCAATGGAACTGAACCATTCTTTGAAGCAACCAATATCCTGCAAGATACAGCATGGATGATTCACCGATGGATGTTAGGTCATGCTCAGTATGCAGTAGATAAAAACCTAGAGATAGGATGCGTGTTACCTATCAATGGATATCCTGTTCGCCCATATCCAAAGCATTTAGATGAAGATCATCCTGATGTATTGAAGTGGAGGCAACACGCTAGGTATATACATGAGAAGAATGAAAGGACTAGAAGCAAGCGGATAGCACAAACAAAACTCTTATGGATAGCAGATAAGTTTAAAGATGAGGATGAAATCTATTTCGTACAACAATTAGATTTTCGTGGTCGCTATTACTCAAGGCCACCATTCTTAAATCCTCAAGGTAATGACTTGGCTAGGAGCTTACTTGTCTTTGCTCATGGCACACCTATCAAGAATGAGGATGATCTCAATTGGCTACGCATACATGGTGCGAATCTATTTGGATTGAAGTCCACCTTTGATACTCGCATTGACTGGGTAATAGAGAGAGAACAACTAATCACTGGCGCTGGCAATGATCCTTGGATTAACGCTGAGTTTTGGATGAGGGCTGATAAACCTTGGCAGTTCTTATCCTTTTGTCGTGCTTATTCTCTCTTTAAGCAGGAGGGATATGGACATATCTGTAATCATGCAGTGAATTTAGATGCTACTTGCTCAGGCATACAACACTACAGTTCTTTGCTTGCTAATCAGAAGATGGCAAGCATGGTCAACCTGATTAATACTGAACAGCCTCAAGATATATATGGTGAAGTAATCAATAGAGTTAATCAAAGACTAAGAGATCACACTGATGAGAGAGCTAGACGATGGATGGAATTAGGCCCTGACCGTAGCTTGGCTAAGAACATAGTGATGTGTACTCCATACTCAGCGACACGCACTGCCTGTTATTACTTTGCTTATGACTGGGCACAGAAAAGAGGGAAAGAATTATATACACATGGAGGATGGACTACCAAGAAGGGAGCCATGACAACGGTTCACTTCATGGCAAAGATCCTCCATGAGGAGGCGACTGCCTTGATCCAGCCAGCGGTCAAGGCTATGCAATGGTTTAAATCCATTGGTCGTAAAGCTGGCCAACAAAACACCGCACTTAGATGGTGGAGTCCAAGTGGTTTGCCTGTTATTCAGGACTATAAGGACATAAGGAAGACTCGTATTCAGTTGAACTATCTATCTGATGTTCACTTAGATATACGTGCTAATGAGGAGCTAGAAGAATTGGATACCAAACGTATGGCTAATTCACTTTCGCCTAACGTAATCCACTCTCTTGATTCTAGTCACCTTGCCTTTGCTGCTATCCATGCACGTGAAGTCGGTGGTATTAAAAACATAGGAGGTATCCATGATTGTTTTGTAAGTACACCAAGTGAGATGAGTCAACTAAGAGACTCAGTTCGATGGACATTTGCTGAGATGTATAAACGTCCAGTGCTTGACACCATCACCAACACACTCACCAATCAAATCGACACAACTAAAGGGAAAGAGTTACCACCTACTCCAGTAGCAGGTGACTTCGATCCATCATCCGTTAAACACTCAACCTATTTCATCACATGAACCCCAAAGACTTTATAACTCCAGTATGTAACTTGAGTTATGCCTTTATTACTCCACATAAACTATCAACCATTGAGGAGAATGATCCAAGATGGGAGATCACTGGCATCATCCCTCTTGATAGCCAAGGAAAGCCAACTTCTAAAGAAGCAGAAGCCTTTATCTCTAGCCTTGAAGGATACTTTGATGACTATAAGAAGGAACTAAAGGCTGCTAGTCCTGATAAGAAGTTCAAGCTTCAAGAGTTTATGCCCTTTGGCTATAGATACTGTGACGCTAAAACTCTTAAGCTATTAAAGAATGATGAGCTTAGTGACTTTCAAGGCCAACCATTAGAAGCTTACGTTATTAAATGCAAGAGAAAACAGAAGGGAGTAAACAAGAAAGATGGTTCAACCTTTGAGCGCAATGCTCCCTTGCTAGCTGATGCTAATGGAGTAGAGATTTCATCAGAGAAATCAAAGCCATTAGCCAACGTAGATCCCACCTCAACAGGGAAGATAGCTTTCAATGCTTCACCCTATAACCACACTGGTTCAGGCGTAGGACTTGCACTTAATCTAAATGCAGTACAAGTAACATCATTTGTCGAGTACCAAAAACAAGGGGGATCAGCAAGTAATCCCTTTTCCAAAGAAGAAGGTACATACACGCAGGAAGACGCGCCTGCATGCAATCCCTTCAAAGATCCCTCGGAGGGGGACGCATCCACCTTCTAAATATAGAAGCAAGTTTGAGGCTGGTATTGCAGCCAGTCTCATCAAGCGCAGTGTCTCATTCAGTTATGAATCCCTTGTCCTTGACTACAGATGGGAGGGCAAATACAAACCCGATTTCATTTTGCCCAACGGCATCATCGTTGAGACCAAGGGATTCTTTTCACCTAATGACAGACGCAAAATGCTATGCGTGAAGGCACAACATCCTGACCTTGACATCAGGATGTGCTTTCAAAACGCCAAAGAAAAGATAAGCCGTGCCAAGCGATCCATTACCTACGGTCAGTGGGCTACACGTCATGGATTCATTTGGAGTAGCGGCACTATCCCTGATGATTGGTATGACTCCAACAACACACAGTAAACACATCTCAATTAGAGATGGAAAGCAAACTCTTGTTGATGACTATGCACTTATCGAAAAGAAAGATCGAACAAGTCGTGAGGGTAAGAACATTAAGTGCCCTGAATGTGGTCATGTTCAAAGGACATACCACTTGGCATGGTCAAAGTATTCTTGTTCTGGATGTGGACAGGACATCCCTAAGTACAACGGCTGGTTAATCGACCAACTATGAATACTCAACAACGTATCGACTACGCATCCAAGCGTATAGATGAATTGCGTCTACTCATTAAACATTGGAAGGAACATGAAAGAGAAAAGCAAGTACGTGAAGAAAGGGCCATGCCCTGAGTGTGGCAGCAAGGATAATCTTGCATGGTATGACGATGGGCATGCTCATTGCTTTGGATGCCCATATGAATATCAACCCAACAAAAAAGACTCCAAACCTTACACGCCCTACACATTTAAGAAACCAATTATGAATCCCTTCAAGAAAGAGAAGGCAGTTAAACCACTGATCCCTAAAGATCGGATAGTTTATAAAGCCTTACCTAAACGAGGAATTACTCAAGAGACTGCAAAGTTTTGGGACTATGGACTAGCTGACTACAACGGTAGTCCTGTTCAGGTTGCAACATACAAGGATCACACGGGTAAAGATGTAGCTCAACATCTCAGATTCAAGGATAAAAAATTTATATGGCTAGGAGATATATCAAAGATTCAATTATGGGGACAACACTTATGGAGACAGACTAATCAAGGTCAAGTCTTTTGTGTTTGCGCAGAAGGCGAAATAGATGCGATGAGTATCTCACAAGTCCAAGGCAATAAGTTTCCTGTAGTTTCCTTGCCATCAGGTGCGCAAAGTGCTAGCAAATATTTAGTAATGAATGAGCTATGGCTCGCAGGACATCTTCGAACAGTTCTATGTTTCGACAACGATAAAGCAGGTGATGACGCTGCCATCAAAGCAACAGAAGTTTTGGCTGGAGTACCTGTCGCTATTGCACGACTGCGAGAATTCAAAGACGCAAATGAGATGCTCCTTGCAGGAAAGGGAGAAGAACTTAGAGATCTACTTTGGAAAGCTATCCCCGTTAAACCAGAAGGGATAAGAGATAGTGCTGACTGTTGGGATGAGGTAATCAAAAAAGGTGCGGACTCTATCTGTACCTATCCTTGGCCAAAGTTAAACCACATGATGCGAGGGATCAGGCGCTCAGAGATGAACCTGATTACAGCAGGGAGCGGTACTGGTAAGTCCAGTATGTGTAGGGAGTTAGCTCATCACTTCCTAACTAGAGGACTGAAGGTTGGATACATAGCATTAGAAGAAAGTATCCAACGCTCATTGCAAGGGATCATTGCAGTTGATCTATCCAAGCCTATCCACCTTGACTCATCCCTAGTAGAGGAGGAGGAACTAAGAGAATCCTTTGATCGTCTGTGTTCTACACACCGACTACATTTATACGATCACTTTGGTTCAATGGATCCTGATACGTTGTGTCAACAGATTCAGTACCTTGCGAAAGTAGAAGGAGTAGATGTTGTCTTTGTTGACCACATCACCATTGTGGTTAGTGGACTCGACAACGTGGACGAGAGAAGAAGCCTTGACATTACTGTCACTAAGCTCAGGCAAATCGTTGAAGCTACTGGCATAACCCTCTTTCTCGTCTCCCATCTCAAGCGCCCAGAAGGGCGAGGCCATGAAGAGGGAACCAAGGTCTCGCTTAGTCATTTGAGGGGCTCACATTCACTAGCCCAATTATGTGACGGATGTATTTCAGCGTCCAGAAATCAGCTAGGAGACGCTGCCGAGCGTAGTGAACTGCAACTTACTGTATTAAAGAACCGACATTGCGGTTCAACAGGCGAGGCCGACAAGCTTCTGTACTCAGAAGAAACAGGCCGCCTATCCACTCCACTATTTAACTAACCCACCATGACTTTATTAATTGATGCCGACTGGCTTATCTATTCATCCTGTTGTGCATGTGAGCATGACTATCGATGGGATGAGGATCAACACACTCTCCACTTAGATGAGAAGGAAGTACACGAACTGATTCAATACAGAGTTGAACAGTACCAAGGTATAGCTCAGGATGATGGCAAAGTTATCATGTGCTTCAGTGAGTACCCAACCTTTAGACATACACTCTTTCAAGATTACAAAGCAAATAGGATAGGTAAGCGCAAACCTTTAGGATTAAAAAGAGTAATAGAACAAGTCGCTGACTACTATCATTCTGTTGGTTTCTCTAACTTAGAAGGTGATGATGTTATGTCGTTACTTGCTACTGGTGGACGATATGATAATCCAATAATTGTTTCTGTTGATAAAGATATGCGAGGTGTACCATGCACATTGCTAGCTAAAGATGATCTTGAATTAATAACAAGAAAGAAAGCAGATAGGAACTGGATGTTACAAGTATTACAAGGTGATGCGACTGATAATATT
>CEUO01063392.1_pt1 | contig 12386 bp, 5 predicted proteins | sample 531391 | NCBI WGS metagenome assembly CEUO01 (sample SAMEA2622799, study PRJEB7988) | marine metagenome | isolation source: saline water (ENVO:00002010), including
GTTGCCAGAAGCGATTAGGTTTGTTGCGTTGGTGGAGATGTTTGCTGCATTAAGCTGTATCTTAGCACCACTACCGATAGGTAATGAGGCAGCAACGGAAGTGTCATAAGCTTTGTTGCCCGAAGCTATTGCTAAATTTGTATTTGAAGTAATCGCATCTTTATTTGAGTTACCGGAGGCGTTGATAGCAGTAGTGTTGGATGTAATAAGATCTTTATTAGTATTTCCAGAAGCGTTAATCGCTGTAGTATTACTAGTTATCAGGTTGGTAAGCGTTGTAGAAATACTTGCATCATCATTGATTGCCGCTGCTAATTCGTTCAATGTGTTTAAAGTGTCTGGGGCACTATCAACTAATGCTGCGACTTTTATGTCGGTATAAGCTGAGTTGTAACCAGATATAGCAACACCACTAGCAGAGTTAGCCAGCACATCTCCTGAGTTGGCACTACCGCCACCAAAGCTAGAAGAGGCCCACCCGCTAACAGAGGCTGTATAATCTTTATTAATATTTCCAGAAGAGTTTATCGCTACCGTATTTAAGTTACTTAGATCTCTATTTGAATTACCTGAAGCATTAACCAAGTAAACTTGATAACCACTAACATTATTTATCTGAGATTCATTTCTATTTCCAGAAGCTATAATCTGAGAAGCGTTGGTAGATATGTTAGTTGTGTTTGAGTTTATTAATGCTAAGTTTGCGTTACCTGAAGCAATAATAGTAGTAGAATTAGTCGAGATATTAGAAGCCGAAGACGCACCGCTAGCGGAGTTTGCTTGAATTTCTGATAATAGATGATATCCAGAAGCGTGCGGCAATGCGTCTATGCCAGCCGTAGTTAAGCCAGACACACTAATTATATCTAAGGCGTTTTTCTGAATCAGAGATCCGCTGCCCACAGGTAGTCCGGCAGACGTTTGAGTGGTTCCGTCAGAAAATCTTACCGTTTGAAAAGAACCAACACCAGCAACATCAAGAAGATAACTAGGGCTACTCGTTCCAATACCTACTCTGTCGCTTGCAGCATCTGTAAAAATAAGGTGTGTAAAGTTCTCACCCTCAACCCGGAAGTCAATATCGTTGCCTCCAGTATTGATTACACATTCATCTTGTGACGCCTCATCTAGCGACAGGAAGTTGCGACCGCCAGCATTGAAGTCGATCTGGTCGCCTCGGAACCTGATGTAGGTATTTGAATCTCCGTTATGATAAATGTATTCGTTAAGGCCAATATTGCCAGCAACGTCAAGTGCGTAGTCTGGATCATCCGTTTTGATGCCGATTCGTCCATTATTATCGACACAAGACAAGACTGAACCCGCACTGTTTCTCCACTCCTGAATATTCGCTGATTGAGAGGTTGCAGCTTGTAGAATCAAAGTTGGATATGCTGGACCCTGTCCAATAAAAGAAGTACCAGTGGTGGTCGCTGATGTGAATATGGTGTTTCCATTATTTACTAAAGTTAATCCACCGCCGTGTGTCAAAGATAGTTTATTAACACTGTTGGCGTATAAGCCTATGTTACCATCTTCTGCGTGTACGTATGCGTATGTGGGTGGGGCAGTATCAGAATTAGGGTTGTCTTTGATTCCAAGCTTCCATTCTGGAGAGCTTCCCCCATCACTATACAAAGCTATTGTAGGATTCGTGCCCTCTTTGTAGGCGTGAAAGAAATTACCAGCACTGGTGGTTTTCATTGTTAGCATACCACTAACAGTTACGTTTCCAGAGGCTGTTAAATGATTTACAGCTACATCCCCAGCACCGTCTTTGAACAACGCCTTATCAGCAGGCAAAGTACAAAAAACAAAAGAAACGCCGTTTAGCGATATTTTAGAACCGCTATTAGAACTGGCCAATACAGTGTCTCTGGACAAAGAGCCTGAAGAATAGGTACCCATGCCAACTTCAAAATTAGCATCGTTTTCTATAACGTAATAAGTCTCGTTATTGTCACCTATTCCATCAGCAAAAGATACGAAACCACCAAGAGCACCGCCCAACGTAATTGAGCCGGTGCCTTGAGTGATGGTTGTTTCTTTTACTCTATCTGATAAAACTATTGCCATTATTAAACTCTCTATTTAGATTGATTGACTTTGCATTTTCCAGAGCATTTACTTTTTTCGTGCTTAAGTTTTTTTAGTTTTAAGTTAAGTTCGTCTATTTCTTTTTGTAGGTCTTTTCCGTCTTGATTGTCTTCTTGGCCGTAAATAGCCAGACATTCATCGTGAATAGCCTCAAAAGACTGGTTTGGGAAACCTGAATCTTCTACAAAATGTTTTTTAATTGGGCTAATATCTTTACCAAGTTCTATAAATTCAAGTATATAATTTCTTATTTTGTTTTCCGCTGTTAATGTATAAGGAACACCTTCTGGCCTGTTAAAGCGGTGTAACCACTGCAAAAACGGTAAGTAAATACATTTATGCCCATTGGCTCTGTATTTTTCATGTATATAACATTCCTCTCCGCCAAAACCTCGTGCGTGCTCATTAAACTTTAACCAAGAATTTTTTCTCGTAAGAAAACAACCTAATCCCTGTGCAAAAATAGGGAAGGGTGCCTCGCAATCCTTCGTTCCAACTCGTGAGAAACCTTCGCTGTTTAAATAACTACCAACTTGCCCAAATTTAATGTCTTGAGGGAACTCTCTACCACAATATACACATTCTGTAAGCTTCTCTTGCGTTTCTAGGTCAACAAACGTAGCTAAAGGCTTATCATTCTTAACTGAAAAATTGAACGACTCGCAAACGCACTGCCAAGCATTTCCCCACTGGCCCCACATCTGGCCACCCCAAACATCGTTATAGTGTGAGGATCTACCAATACCGTTCTCATGTATTAGGGGTCCAGAGAATAAGTCACTTGAATTTTTATTGTGTTCGATAAAGGTAAATAGTTTATCTAAAGTCTTAACAACTGGGCACAGCAAAACGTGACAATCAAGCACAAGAACAAAATTGCCTTTTGCTTCTTCTACTATTTTATTTCTAGTTGCAGACGTTCCCTCTGTTTCTGAAAAGTCTACAATACGCAGATTTTCAACTTGCTTTTCCAAGTTTCTGAGGGCTAGAGCATGTTTACTTTCGGGGTCGTTTTCTATTATCAAAAACTCTATTTTCTGTAATAGATCCCACCTCTGATTAAAGATAAGCTCTTTCTTGATGTCTTGTATTGTGAAATAAGCACCGTCGTAATCATTGTGATGTGCCATTCCAATGGTTAATGTTTGTTCCATCTTTCTTCTCCTGAAAAAAATTAAAAAGTTAGTTGTAGTCTAAATCCCGTAGCCTCCGCCACCAAGTCCGTCGTCTGGTTCATCATCCTCAGCGTCCTCACCTCCCGGATTTGGCGGGCCGGGATAAGGAGTGGTAGTGCTAAAGTCGTCGCCACCACCATCACCGCCGCCATCAGGAGGTATAGTGGTGAATCCGCCACCGTCTTCGCCGCCGCCATCAGGAGGTATAGTGGTGAATCCGCCACCGTCTTCGCCGCCGCCTTCGCCTCCACCACCGGGGTCACCACCGGGGCCTTCTGGTTCGTCTGGTCCACCCGGACCCTGTGTGGTTGTAGTAGTGGTGTTGAAAGGATCTTCGCCGTCGTCGTCACCACCGCCTTCGCCACATGGCCATCCACGCCACAGAATGTTTTCGCAACAGCAGAAGGAGAAAAACTCACCGCCAGCCTCGCTGCACTCAGTCGGAGTCATTGTAAAGCAGCTACTTCTAGGATTATCCCCCACGCAGACGGAGCAAATACCTCTATCTTCTTCGGGGTCTTCGGTAGTCGTGGTTGTAGTAGTGGGGTCGGCTTCACATTCGCTATTTTGATGCTTAGTTCTACAAAAGACAGGCCCAGATCCGGATTCTCCGGGTGAGTAATCTGTATGAAAACCTAAAAATTTGTAGGGGTGAGCGGTTTTATCTTTACATGCTTGCTCGCTTGACACGACACCGAATGAAGTGACAGACGCTTCTTTACAGCCACAGCACATCCCGTCTTGACCCGGAGCATCAGTTGTTGTGGTGGTTGTTGTTGTTGTTGTAGTTGTTGTGGTTGTTGTAGTTGTGGTGGGTTTAGAACAATCGACTGCATCGCATCTTTTGCCCTTTGACCAACTTATAAACGTTATGCCCGGTGGAAGTCCAGCAAACTTTTCTCCTTTTTCGCATAGAGTTTGAGTTTTAATAGTGCAAATTGGTTCCTTTTCATTCACAGCATTCCCATCATCATCAAGGATTGGGTTGCCATCAGCATCAGTGCTTGGAACAGGCTGGCCATTTTCATCTTTCTTTTCTCTTTCTTGGCAGCAAGCCCCCAAGCCTTCACTACACATCCCTAGAAAGTTTGCATCTTGCCATGATGGATAAGTATTCATCTCAAGGCCAGAGCAATCATCTCCGACTTTGAGATAGATGTCACCAGCACCCGGTCCGCTATCCACCCTTACTCCGCAAGGAACTTTATTGTCATCATGAGGACCAGCCCCAACCGCTGTTGGGTCGCTGTCACCGCCCGGACAATTTTCACCACTATGGAATATGGGATAATATTCACACTCACAGCCATCCTCGCATTTTCGGAAATCTATCGCTGCTATCTTTCCGTCTACACACTTTAGCCCACACACACGGAAATCACATTCTTTTTCTTGTTTGATGCAAGTACCATTGATTGTTCTTACGTAGTTTGGGTCATCTGGTGGAAGACACGGCTGGTGTAAACCTCCTAGTGTTTCTCCTCCGACTACGGCAAAACAATCGCACGGTTCCTCGTCGCTGAGTGTTTGACCGGGGCAACGTGTGGCGTCTTGGGCATACTCCCAGCGATAACCTGTATTTGAATTTGATGATGGGTTACAATGCAACCTACACGATCCGCCGCAGGAATCAGGGTCGCGGGTGGTGGTTGTTGTATTCTCTGCGGCACAGTCAACGTCTGCACACTTTTTACCTTCATGCCAACTTCCTATGTTAAAACCAACAGAGCAGTTATCTTCTTCTACATCATCATAGCAATTAATTGTACCTTCAAAGCCAATGGCACAACAAGCTCCTGTTGGCTTCCCAGTAGTAGTAGTACACTGACCTTTAAAAGATCCTTTGGGGCAGCAAGCACAACACTCTGGCCCGTTATTGTTTCTAACAACTGTAGTCTCTCCATTGATACAACAGGTGACTTCTCCCGGAGCACAGAATGTATCATTGCAAGGCGGACCTAGATTAACCGGCGGGTCATAACTATTCTCAACACCACAGGGATCATCTGTTGTGGTTGTTGCACAGCTTATGCCATTTTCGGAAAGCGGATTACAGTTCTTGCCTGCATGAAAACTGTTAAAATCTGCACCTTGAAGATAACTATCACATTGTTCTTTTGTTTGGTTATTTACGCAGCAGTAGCCGCCCTGTTGTATTCCCTGTATGTTATTGGGCGGTATGTAGCAAGGAGAACCCTCCGTAACGGTGCTGGTGAATTGCACACAGCATGAACCGGTTGGAGATTCTGTGGTTGTAGTGGTAGTTGTTGTCGTGCAAAAGTATTGGGCCTCATACCCGCCATAATTAGCAAAATACCAAATGGTATCTGATACAGGGTCGTCTGGAGGATCTGTTGGTACTGGACAATTGTTGTCGCAGGTGTCGTCTACTCCTAGCTGGTTCTCGACCCACAAATATTGAACATTACACGGCCCCTCTACTGGTTTGTCGGTGAGTTTATGGTTGCACGAAATAACTCCGGGTTTATAACCTTGGCCAAATCCTTGCTTTAGGTTGGTTCCGTCCGGGCATCTTTGTGGTCGGCATTCGCCTTGGAACACGTTTTCTCCACACTTGTAAATGAGACCGGTTGAATCATCGCAGAATCCCAGCTCTGCAAATGGCATACCATTATTTTCAAGACCTCCACAATCAGTACCACTACAACAACTTCTTTTACAGCAAGTTCCTACTCTACAGGGGTTTTCAGGATAATCAGAGCACGTACCTCTTAAAGTGGTCCCACCTAAAGCTTCACAAACCTCTGGAGAGACAACGTCTTGACAGTTAAAGTCTTGATTTGGAAGTTCGGGATCTGTACAGCATCCAAAGAGTTCTGGACCTTTAGTTGTTGTTGTGGTCGTTCGGCAAGGGTTTGGGTTACAAGTCTTTCCGGGCTTGAATATGTTCTTAGACGGTTGATCTCCATCTTGCGTTGTGCATTGAGTTTTAGTTCTGTTATTTACACAGTCGTAATATGGTGATCCTTGAGAGTTAATCTTATAAACACAGCAAGACCCCGGAGGAGGTGGAGTTGTTGATGTAGTTGTGGTAGTACATTTATTGCAATTAGTAACAAAAATTAAAGCTTCTGGGCAGCTAGGGAATTCACTTACGTCAAATGTTGCTACGCACTGGCCCGTACTTTGGCAGCAAGGGTAAGCAAAGCTACAGTTATGGAAAGCAACACCATTAACAAAGTATACGTGCTCTTTGTCAAGAGACAAGTCATAAAGCGTGGTGTAGTAAGAGTCTTCTTTTACTTCTATACTTCTGACTTTTTCTTGGCCAGTTTTTAAGTATATAGTGTCTCCAATTTGCAAGTCTCCGGCAAATTCAAGGTCTGGATATAGCCTACTTGATAGAGAAGAGTCTAAGGATTTAAAACCTTGGGACGTTAATATGGGGTGGTCATGACTAAAGAAATGCTGTGAGCCATTTATGGACACTAATTTTCTATTGCCCAGCAGTGTTACCTCTACGTGTACTACTGTATTTTTGCCAACACCATCAATAGATAAAACAGAGTCCCCAACGCATACTTCAGAAATCTTTTTCTCCGTCTTATCTGACATCAAGACAAGAGATTCTGACGTGAAGCAGGTTGCTTGACAAGGCTCAACTTGAGCACATGTCTGGCTTGGGTAATGTATTCCGCCAATTCTAGACGTGCAGTCGTTTGCTTGAACGTTATTTTCACATTGCTTTTCGGTGGTGCTAATCGCTGGGTCGAAATAGCAGCAAGCACCAAGCGGTGGTGGTGGGGGAGGTGTTACACCGTCACACTGGCAACAGATAGTCATTCAAACCCTCCCTTAAGAACCAGAGCAACTTACATAGATCGGTCTATGTTCACCATTAACCATTTGTGTTACAACAAAAGCTGTTCCGCCTACAGCTCCGGGGCCATGAATATTTAATCTAGGGTCTCTATTAACAACTAAGATGTGCCTGTCATTATTAAATCCTGTTTCATAGGATTTTGTTCTCATCCAACCGCTTGTTGGGCTAGAGTAAGAAGATGGTGCGTATAAGTATTCAACCATAAAACCTTCGTGGGTTCCAAACCAAGAATCTACAGTCTGGCCAGCTTCACCAGTGTAGTTTACCTCTCCGCCTCTTCTTATGAACGAGCCTGACTCATTAACTCTGGCAACGCCTGAATCGTTATTTATCCATCTTTGAATATTATCGTCAGTGTGTCCCGTATGTAGGAAAGTAGAGGTTTCGTCTCTTATGACTTCAAGAACTGCTTCTGGTTTTAATGTAGCATGTCCAATCGAGACTGTTCTTTTGTTCGTGTCTGCCGCTATAGTGTTCTGAATATTTAATCTACTGGAAAGAACACCACTATTGTACATCAATCTTTGATTAGTGTCAAGTCCGGCAATAATTTCTATATTTCTTGAACCGCCCTCTGTTCCTGCGGCTGTCCCTTCTAGTGCGTGCTCACCAATACCTATTGATCTAGGATTGCTGGCGTTTTGTCCAGCACCGGCTCCTATAAATACAGATTTATTTGAATTATCTGCATCCTTACCGGCAGAGTTTCCTATGAAAATTGCGTCGTTAGTGTTTATAGCCTTGTATCCAGCCGTCAGGCCAATATAAATACATGCTGTATCTGAGGCTAAACTACTATTAGGTGTTGTAGACTCTACTCCGGCGTTAGTGCCTATAAATATGCCGTGCTTCCATCCGGTCGCACCTGTCGCTACATCGCAACCTATGAACACAGAACTGCTATTTTTAGCGGCCTGTATAACATTATCAGGGTTCGTAAATACTGCGTTGCAATTTTCAGACATTACGGCTGTTCCGCTAGTGATATACGCTCCTAGCGATGTCAGGTTCATCTTGCCTATTTGATTATTTGGGAGGTCTACAGGAACATACGTTTGTGTTGGATTTATAGTAGACTCTAAGCTTTGTGCTAATGGAATGCCTTCAAAGTCAAGACCCATATAATAAGCGTCGTCAAGAAATGTTCTGATTATTCCAGAGTTTGAGAGGCCATATGTATTCTTAAATGCTAACGAAGAATTTAAAGAAGTACCATCGGAGAATCTAATATCTCCTAAAACTCTCAAGTCTCCACTTATGGATACTCTAGGTCTTCTAAACGTTGCGGTAGCAAAATTAGCGACACTCTGTATAGTTCCACTAGGATCAAAATCAACTAAGGTTTGTTGATGACCTAAAGAATTAGAGAACTTAAAGGCCATCGTAGCTCTTGCTTGATCTGAGGATATCTTATCTTCAGAACCAAAAACAATTTGAACTCTGTCATTTTCAAATTCGTGTCCAAGATTAAAATCAAAGTTACCTTTTTCGATGGTGAACTTTGTGTCCTCTTGGGCAGAAGCTATTAAAGAGAACTTTCTATTCGCCCCCTTCATCAAGCCAGTAATGAATGGTGTGCCTTGTGAGCCTATTGTTAGGCTATTATCTTCTGGAAAATCGTCTAAGAAAAACTCATTACCTATAACTATGCAATCATTTATGTTTTCAGTTGCGGCAGCGGTCGGGCGAGACGAAGTAATGTTACTCTCACCGATGATTATATTGGAGTCGCCTCCAGTCTGAGTGAAAGAGTTGGAACCATAAACAGTATTTTTATTTCCAGTCGTTCCACTGCCAGCTTGGAATCCAACGATTGTATTCTCTGTTCCTTGAGTTCTATCTATGCCATAGCCAAAGTAAGTGTTTCGTAGAACGGAAGCGTTACTAACTCTGGCTCTAGGTGTATACCAACCAGCAAAAGTATTGCCGTATACGTCTCCAAATACGTGTCCCTCAGTAGAATCTAGTGTACTTCCAACTAAATTAAATTCATTACCGGCGTCGTCTGAAAAGTATACAGCCTGCGTCTGTCCGCCAAACTCATAAGGCTTAACATAAAGCTTTCCAAAATCAGAGGTAGAAGTTGGGGCGGAAACTTGCTCTCTGATTGCTAATGTTCCGCTACAGTTTGCAGTTCCGCTACGAGAAATCATTAACGCAGAATTACCATCCAAAGGTGCTAAGTCTACTTTAGCCGTGCCACTACTTCTTGAAACAATATCACCAATAGCGGTCATGTTATTTTTATGAACAATGAAACTAACTTCCGGTTCATTTAGGCCAGTCTGACCCCTACCTAATTCATAAGAGTAGCCAATAGAACTTCCTGCATCGCCAGTGGTTACATCCTGATTGTAGGACATTATCATTCCGGAAATAGGCGAATTGCCATTACCGCAAAGCTCCACCCTTGTTCTGTTGTCAGCACCCGTGGGCAGCAGGTTGGAAACTCTAGCTCTAGGGTCTCCAGAACCCTGTATGTTAAACAATGTCTGTGGTACTATGGGTGACTCATTATCCGCTCTGGTCTGGTTTGTTATACCAACTAGTCCCGACAACGAAGCAGTCCCACCATTTCTAAGGACTGTAACAGCCTCAAAAACGCGGGATTGACCATTTTCTACGTGTATTGATAATCTATCTTTCATTGTTTTCCTTTTTATGCATCAAGCTCATCATGATAAACAATACTAAAGCCACGTTTGCCTGACGTTGTTTTAATTCTACTTGAGAATTCTTGTGTTATTTTTACGCCAGAATCAACGGTACCATACATCACAGAATAGTCATAGCCAGCGGGGTTTAAGTCAGAACCTAGATGTGTTCCTGAGTTTGCTATAAAGTTAACATCCTTGAATGTCGGGTATGCACCAACATGTTCTTCTCTAGATATATAAGTTTTATCCCCTGACGGATGTTCGCTTCGCGTGAATATACCATAGCAACCACTTTGTTTTACAAGCGATAAGCCGTGGTCTGCTAAAACCCTATTACCTTGGAAGTGGCAACCGCTGGAGATCTCTATACTAATATTGGACTGCCATCTAGACCTAGAAAAGTGATTATCTATTTCTAAACACTTAATTGTTGGATCTGAGTTTCTGAATAAGAATCTGTAATCTCTTTGGTAGTCGTAGCCACTTGAGTGTACAACAAAACCGCCTCCGTCTACAGACTCATCATTTAAATAGCCACAAACGGCGTCGTTATGAAAGCCTAGGCCAGCATCGTCGCAAACACCGCTAGTTGCTAAATGTAGGGTTTTACAATCGTATAAACACTCATTTATTGTATGATATTGTAAATCGTTAATCTTGGCGTTACCGCTAACAACTATGTCATTAAAGTAACCATCCCAAAGTAACTTCCTGCCGTTTACAGTACCGTCTGACCAGCCTATAGAACGTGTGCCGTTTACATCTGGAACTATGTTGCCAGCTACAGTTAGTATTCCTTGATCGCCAGAAGGAGTGCTTGTTCCAACCCCAACTTTAACTGGAGATCCTGAGAAATGTATAACTTCATTCACAGAGAACCAAGGGCGACTAGAGTTCCCTAAGTTAAATTTGCCGCTGTGGGAGGGCGTTATGTCTCCAGATACCTGAAGCGTACCATGAGGGTGGATGGACTGAGTTGCTACTGCCAAGACTCTTTCTTGCAAGTCACCGTACATAAGAGGTACAGCACCTGAAGTATTAATCATGCTGTCGCAGTCGTAACCGCTATCAATGGGGTCAACCCCAAGGTAGAACTTATAGCTATGGTCTTTTGGGATATGGCTACCCGCCCCATGACCAATAGCTATGTTAAAAGACCCCTCTCTAAGAGTTTGTAGAGAGAGTGAACCTATAGCAGTATTTCCAGAACCTGTTGTATTTCCAGCGGTAGAGTTAAACCCCACTGCGGTGTTATAGGTTCCGTGAAGGTTACAACCAAGCGAGTGAGAGCCTATGGCGGTGTTTTGAGCACCTTCATGATTAGCCCCCAAAGCATAATAACCAAAAGCTGAGTTATCTACGCTAGTTCTTCCAGCATATTTTAACTTACCTAATGCTAAATCACCAGCCAAAGTACTCCTAGTCTCAGGAGTAGCAAAGTTGTTACTCTGAATATTGTGATCAGCAGTAAATAAGTGTACAGAATCAACCAAATCTCTAAGAGAGATTCTAATATCAAGAGGGGATATTAGCTGCGTTGAATTGTCTTGTAGTAGAGAATCTATCTTCTCTAGATACTCAGATTTTGTTAATATCATTTTGAAGCCTATAAAAGTTAACTAAAGCTGATTTGTAAAGTTGACGAGTCAAACTTCACCGTATCTCCTGTGTAGATAATCCTTGGATTTTCCAACTGTGCATACATAAGTAGATTTCCAGTTCCATATTCACCTGAATCTACAACTGCTATGCCGGAGACCCAGCCCCAATCAACTAAGGCCGCACTTCCGTCACCTTCATCAAAAAGGAAAGAAGACGCATTTTTAATTATACCGCTGCCAGCATTATGATCGTCTGTATTGTACAACCACTTACCGTCACCTGCGGTAGCGGGATCGCCTAAGTTTATTCTTCTGTAGCCAGTGTCTTTTCCGTCAGCAGTACCACTTGGTAACTCTGACATAGTTGAACCGCTATCTGATTCTGAAGGTACCGCTGAACATAAAGCTATAGCAATATTTTCGGGTTTTGGGAAAGATTGTCCCCTAAAAAGGTGATGCAATAGACCAGATTCTAAGTAGTCTGATAAAGAAGCCATTTAAATTCTCCTGAAAAGTCCTTAATTAGACTGTAGTTTATATCCTATTATACACGAAAAAAGAGCCATTCCCAATATTCTGAGAATGACTCTTTATCGCTTTTAGATGCAAAGGGTGATTAGAATGAGCCTAAAATAACTCTTCTATTGTCCAGAACACCAAAACCAAGTTCAGCAAATCCGTAGTATCCAGCACGCTGCTGTCTATGAAGAGTAGGATCTTCAAATACTTGGACCTGTTGCTTCATTGGCATGATGAAACTGTCATTAGCACCCTGATCAAGACCAACTACCAACTCAAGGTCGGAAGTCTGAACAGCACCACCAAGGCCGCTCGTAAAGAACGTCTGGTACTCTTGGCCTTCCCCAAGCTCATCAAGATCATGAAGGTTAACACCAAAGATACGGGTGATTGGGGCACCACCTTCGCTTGCGGTGTAGATCTCTCTACGAGTTACTTCATCAACTTGATCAAGACCCCAGTTACGTACATCTTCCAGAGCTTCTGGAGATAC
>CEUO01045672.1_pt1 | contig 12384 bp, 4 predicted proteins | sample 531391 | NCBI WGS metagenome assembly CEUO01 (sample SAMEA2622799, study PRJEB7988) | marine metagenome | isolation source: saline water (ENVO:00002010), including
ATCAAATCGTGATAAAGTCAAGGATAAAACACTAAGATTACCAAAAGAATTTAAATCACTTTGGGAAGTTGATAATAGTATTATCAAAAAACACGCTCTTGTACACCTAAAGAAAAGAAATATAAAAATGCGTGATATTATTAGATATAATATTGGTTATTGTGAGAGTGGGTTATATTCCAACAGAATTATTGTACCATCATATGATTCTAATGGTGAGTTGAATTATTTTATTGCCAGAAACATATTTGATGGTGGTATGAAATATAAGAATCCACCTGTATCCAAAGATGTTATTGGTCTTGATTTATTTATTAACTGGGACGAACCAATTGTTTTGTGTGAGGGTATATTTGATGCTATAGCAATAAAAAGAAATGCTATACCTTTATTTGGAAAAACAATACCAAAATCTCTAATGAAAAAAATATACGAAAAAAATGTAAATAAGATATATATATTATTAGACAATGATGCTGTAAATGATACTATAAGAATAACAGACAGACTAATGAGAAATGGTATCGATGTCTATTATGTAAAACTAACAGATAAAGATCCATCCGATATGGGATTTGAATCAGTTACAAATCTTATAAAGGGTGTTGGTAAAACATCTTTCTCTGATTTTATTAGGATGAAGCTTGATGGCAAAACAAAGAGATATATGGAGATTTAATGAAGATGAATGGAAAGTTCATATATCAGATAATGCCTTGTTAGAAAGGGTAAAGAAAAAATTTGATTTGGGAAATTCACAAACTATTTATTATGGTAAGGGAAGTTTCAATGAAGAAACTGCTTGGGATATTATAGTGCCAGATAATAAAATAAGTAAAGTAAAGAAATTTATAAAGGATAATTCTTGATAAAAGAAACTGTTGTAAAAGTTCCTTTTCGAAAACTCAAATACATACACCACATTTCAGATATACAAATTCGTAATCTAAAGCGTCATAAAGAATACGAAGAGGTTTTCGAAAGAACATACGAAGAAGTAAAAAAACATAAAGATAATGCCGTAGTCTATATTGGTGGTGATATAGCTCACTCAAAAACCGAAATGTCACCCGAGTTAGTCGACCAACTCTCACGATTATTTAAGAATCTGGCAGACATCTGTCCTACGATATTAATCGCGGGAAATCACGATTGTAATCTAAATAATCGATCTAGAATGGATGTACTTTCCCCAATTGTAAATAACCTACAACATTCACAATTACATTACCTAAAACATAGTGGTGTGTATAAATGTGCTGATGTAAAATTTGTTGTATGGGATGTATGGGAAAAGGAAGACGACTACATTGAGGCTAAAGATATTGACGGTAAAACAAAGATAGTTCTCTTTCACGGAACAGTGGATAAGTCAGAAACAGACTTAGGTTTTCACTTACCATCTGATGTGAAAATATCTAAGTTCAAAGGTTATGATTTGGGGTTGCTTGGAGATATCCACAAAAGACAACACCTAGATAAGAAAGGGACTATATCCTATTGTGGTAGCTTGGTTCAACAGAACCACGGAGAGGGTTTATCACACGGATACCTATTATGGGATGTAGCAAAGAGAAAATCTGAGTATATAGAAATACCAAATGACTACGGCTATTATACTATTGACATTGATAATGGAAAGGTGCCAGACTGTCCTGATATTCCCAAAAAAGCTAGATTGAGAGTTAGGGTATCTAATACAACACCATCACAATTGAAAAAAGCTATGACTATGATTCATAGCACATATGGTATAAAAGAAGTTTCTGTTACAAGAACAGATTCACTAACATCACAAGAAAAAGTAAGAGGACAAAGAATTACAGTAGGTGATGTTAGAGATGCTGATTATCAATATGGGTTGATAGAAGAGTATTTAAAAACAAATCACTTTGTAGATAGTGAGACTCTATTAGATATAAAGAAAATAAACAAAGAACTAAATACTTTTTTACCAGCAGATGATGTAAATAGAGGTATTACTTGGGATGTAAAAAAGTTTGAGTTTGATAATATGTTTAGTTACGGAGAAAACAATGTAGTTGATTTCACAAAACTAAATGGTATTGTTGGAATATTTGCTCCAAATGCAAGTGGTAAATCTTCTTTATTAGACTCTTTATCATTTTGTTTATTCGACACATCATCAAGAGCTTATAAAGCATCTAATGTTCTAAATAGTAAAAAGAATAATTTTTATTGTAAAGCCACATTGGAAGTTGATGGCTGTGAATATTTTATAGAAAGAAAAGGTAAAAAACTTCGAAATGGTCATGTAAAAGTTGATGTAGATTTTTGGACATTCGATGATGCGGGAGAAAAACTATCTTTGAATGGAGACCAAAGACGAACAACGGATGTAAATATCCGTAAGGTTATCGGTACTTATGAAGATTTTATTATGACTGCACTTTCTTTACAATCCAATTCAACTGTCTTTATTGATAAGACACAAAAAGAAAGAAAAGATTTATTAGCACAATTTATGGGTATTGGTGTATTTGACCAATTATATGGTTTAGCTGCTGAAGAGATACACGATGTCAGTTCGTTATTAAAGTCTTTCAAAAATAATAACTATGATACAGAACTGGCAGATATAAAAGAATCACTAACTGAACTAAGAAAAGATTCTAGATCTCTATCAAAAGAAAAGAAAGAAAATGTTGATGATAAAAAAGAAGTAGATAAATTGATAATTTCATTAACTAAAAAATTAAAAAAAGTGGATAACTCTGCTCTAAATATATCAGAGTTAGAAGAAGAAAAAAATAGACTAATCAATGAATTGTCAGATGCTGATACAAAAGTTGGTAAACTAAAAACTCTTTCAGAACAATATAAAGTTGAAGAAACGGAACTAACTGAAAAAATAAATATCTATAAAGAAAATGAGATAGATAAAAAATTTGCCCAATTAGAACAATACACTTTAGAAAAAAGAAATAATCAGATTGAGATAGATAAGCTAAAAATAGAAGTGCAGAACAAACTTGATAAGATAAATAAGTTGGGTAATTTAGAATATGACTCAAGCTGTTCTTATTGTATGAGTAATCCATTTACTTTAGATGCTATGGAAACTGAAAAGAAATTGAATGAAGATAAAAAGCTTGCAGATAAGTTCGTAAAACAATCAGATTCATTGGAAACAATTATAAATGGCTTAGCGCATATTACGAAACATAAAGAACAAATGGATGAGTGTATTCAAAGTTTTAGTTTACTAACTGCTAATATCAGTAAAGTTGACAGTAATCAAAAGCTTACTAAAGAGAAAAAGAAAAATCTTATTAGTCAATTAGCTATTATTGAAGATAAAATAAATCTATATCACGAACAAGAAAAAGATATACAATATAATATTGGTTTACAAAAAGAAATAGATGAGATGGAAAATGAAAGTGAATCATTAGAACAAACCATAGAAGAATTAGATAAAAAACTTCAATCTGTAAATGGTGAAATAAAAGTATTAGAGACTAATCGTAGAAATATAATGTCTAATATCAAAAAAGTAGAAAAGTTGGAAGATAAGTATGCTGCTTATCAGTATTATATGGATGCTGTAAAAAGAGATGGTATACCTTATGAACTTATATCAAAAGCAATTCCGACAATTGAGGGTGCCGTAAATGATATACTTTCTCAAATTGTAGACTTTTCTATGATATTAGAAATGGATGGTAAGAATATTAATTGTTACATAGTGTATGATGATGACAATGTATGGCCTCTTGAACTAAGTAGCGGTATGGAACGATTTATCTCCTCTCTAGCTATGCGTGTGGGATTGATAAATGTATCTAATCTACCAGCACCTAACTTTCTGGCAATTGATGAGGGTTGGGGAACTATGGATTCGGACAATCTAAACTCTGTTTATAACTTATTTCAATATCTCAAATCACAATTTCAATTCACAATGATTGTCTCACACATAGATTCTATGCGAGATGCTGTAGATACTTTATTAGAAATAAAGAAAGAAAATACTTTTTCTAATGTGATGTTTGATTAGAATACATTATTTTCTTAGGTTTTATTTGTCCCCTCTTTAAATTCAAAACATACTGGTTCAAGACAGCGCTCATCGTGGTGCTTTCTTCTCTAACATATATTCTGAACCAATCCATTAGCGATTCTTCTATAGTAAACGAATATTTCTTTTTCATACCGATAATCTCCATATGTTGTATATATAATAAGTATTATTTTTTATCGGTTTTATATTTATAGATATGAGTGTCGTAAAGAGATATAATCCACTAAAAGACTTAGATGAACTAGATGTATTGATTGATGATTTAAATCAATCGACACATATCGTTATTTCAGATATGCCAGAAAGTCTGCCACAAGGAAAAAGTTCTTTCCTTATAGAGACAGGTCCATATATGAAAGAGGGCATAGACTTACTTATAGATTTTGTCGATAGTGAGGGTAATTCAATATACACAGAACCCGTAGCTGATTATTTAGAGGGTACTTCAAGAAGAATATCAGTAGAGGTTTATAGTGATACCGCACCTGGTCCTGCTAATATTATTATAGTTGGTGAGTTAGATGAAGTACCTACAGGTCCTGGTTTATTTTCTGATACTGAACCAGTACCAGCAGAATTTCAAGGTGCATATAATGTGAGATTGACTCGTGAAGTTATAATAAATCCAGTAGCCATCAACACACAACCAATTAGATTTTACACACAACCAAAAATTAGTGTTACTGAAAGAAGACTTGGAACGATGGTTAGAACTGATTCGACTGCTTCAATCAGTAGTTCCACATTTACTGTTGAGGGTATACCACAAGACGGATTTAGTTTTAACCCCTTTAGTACAGAAGAACCGAAACAAGGTGCTTTAGCAGAAACTTCTACGAAGATTGTTCAGTCTAAAAATAAAACTGGCAAATTCAACAGAATGAAAAAGTCTTTTAAGAACAAAAAAGGTAAAAGAAGATTTAGTATATTCAAAAGAGCTGGACATATAGCTAAAAGAAGTTCACCAGAAGAATTCCCATACAGTTATAGAATACCTGGTACCGACCATAATTTTACTACAAAGCAAATTGATGGTGATATAATATTAAAGTCTATTGATACGACTAAGTATAATGAAGAACAATTTCAAGAATTAAAACTAACATTTCCACCAACACTTTCATCTGTCAATACAAGTTCAATAGAAGATATTGGAAATAGTAAAACAGCATTTGTTACAAAACCATATACACAAACTAATGCTGATGGAGAAGAAATAGTTTTACCTTTCTTTGGTACAGCACAAACAGTATTTATGCCAGAGATAACTGCTTCTTATTCACTTACTAATATTATGTCTTATGCTGAAGTAAAGTTATCTCAGATGAGAACATTTTCAGGTGATGTTTTTAAGGCAAAAGTTTATGTTAGACCTGAAGGCTCATTTGATGACTTCAAAGTTTTATCAGAAGTACCTGTAGAATCATCAGAATTATTGATAGATACTAACTCTGTTGGTAGAGGGGAAAGGAGTGGATACTTCGAAAATCAATCCGATATAAATACCTATTGGCAAAAATTTGGTAGTACTAATGGATTATCTGTCAGTTCAACTGAAGTTATGAACTTCGACAACGATACAGTATTAGATGCAGTAAATTTATCTGGAAGTTTAAGTACATTTGAAAATCAACTTAGGTTTGAGTTGAAAGATGCTTATAAGTTTAATTTGACTGCTGGTTTAGATTATACATTATCATTTGTGGCTTATGGTAAAAAGGGAACTTCTAATAGAGCATTATTAGTACCTTATATATCTGGCTCTTCGATGTATCAACAACCAGTACCATTGATAGATGAACATACAGAAAACCCAATAACAGAAACAGCTGCTTATGGAAAGAGACTTGGTGAATTAGAAATAAAAGATGTCGATGATAGTGAAGTAGATTTTAAACTTGTCACTCACGAATTTACAGCAGATGTAACTGGTGATGGTATATTACAATTTAGAGTCATTGATGGTAATTGGTTTATATCAGATATTTCTATAACACCATCCGTTGATACTGGATTTTCACCATCTTTCTTTGAATTCGATAAGGAAATGCCAGCAGAATATCAACACAAGCGTCCAGAAACATTTGAGTTTATGGTTGAATTTTATGATCCTAATAATAACATAGCAGATTCTATTGCTTTCAATAGTGGTTCATTATTTACAGGTGCTAATATGGTTATTACAGGTGATGATAACAATATGAGTGGTGATTTATTTATAGGTGGAGATACAACTGCTAGTGGAATGCACTTTGGTGGTGTATCTTCCACACTTCCTGAAACAGGCGCATCAGGAGCTAAAGGTTCAGGATTTATGAGGTCGGTTGGTTACTTAGGATTCAAATCAGCTTCTAATGCTTCTCTTGGTGGAACATATGGATTTATGATTTATAGTGGTTCGGTTTTGCCAGATAGTGGTGACAATTATGCTGGAGTTGGTTTAGAATTAATTGGACAAAGTGGTTCATTAAAGTTTAGAACTAATCCAAGTGTATTTGATGTACAGGCAGATTCATTCTTTGTGGGTAAAACTACAACACAATTCATAAGTGGTTCTGGTGGTGCTATTGAAATAAGTTCGTCAGGAATGCACATAACACCAGAGGGGGATGTAACTGCTAGTGCTATTCTATTAGGTGACAAGAGTGGTGGACAATATTTACAATTTGATGCGGGACAACTTACAGTTCAGGGTAATTTATCGGTTGATAATATACAAACACCTGCTACAATTGGTGGTAGCCCATCAACATTAGCTAATGCTAGTGCGAGTATAAATTCAACGGGATTTGCAAAATTTGTTTCAGCGTCTATAGCTGGATTTACTGTAAATGATGTAGCAATACACAGTAGTAATAAGAGTCTTGTTATGTCTGCTTCAGGACAAATAACGGGTTCTAATGTAAAATTTACGGGTGGTAAAATAGCTGCTTTTGAATTATCAGATGATGCATTTACTGCTGGAAATACATTTTTTATTAGTTCTTCTGTTACAGATACGAGCGGATATTTTATATCATCTTCTAAATTCAATGTTAGGGCTGGTGGAGATGTAACTGGTTCAAATGTAAACTTTGTCGGTGGTACTATTGGTGGATGGGCACTTGGAGATTCTACAATAACTGGTGGCAATTTAGTATTGAATAAAGCTGGTACTGTAAAGTCATCAGATTATCAGAGCGATATAGCAGGATTTATTATTTCAGCTGAAGAAAATGGATATGCTGAATTTGAAAATATAAGAGTAAGAGGTACGATGGCTACAACTACCTTTGAAAAAGAATCTGTAAATGCTGTGGGTGGTCAATTATTTGTAGCAAATTCAACAACACTTTCAGGTTCACTTACTGCTAGTAAAACAGATACGACAATGAGTGTTGCTAACGCTTCAGGATTTGAGAGTGGTGAAATATTAATAGCTAAAAAAGTTACTGATACAGGATTTACAACAGAATATATGCAAGTAGATAGTGCTTCTTTAGATGGAGACTCAGGTGCTGGAGATGTTTACGGTAGAATATATGTTACAAGATCTATTGCTAGTTCATTTGGTGCTGGTACAGACAGTGGTTCGGTAGGAGATACTGGTGGCGCATCAACTTCTTATCATCCTGGACAAGTATTTGCGTCAACAGGAAAAATTGGTACTGGATATATCAGATTAAATGCTAATCCAAATAATCAGGCAACACCATATATAGATATTGTAGAAAGAACAGGTTCAAAACCATATGATGTTGAACTAAAAACTCGTGTTGGTGATTTGAGTGGAGTTGCGGGTACAAGAAATGTACCAGCCGATTTTACTGGTTTTGGATTAATGAGTGAAGTGGCATTTCTATCTGGTTCTCAAATAAAATTAGAAGCTCCAACATTTTTACTTGGTGATTTGAATCAAAATTTTGTAAGTGGTTCAAATAACAATATAGAAATTAGTTCAAGCGCATTTCATTTGGATACTAAAAATAAAGTAATGGAAATAAGTGGGTCTATTACTGCGTCAAGGGCTTTGATTGGAACTTCAACAGGTAATCGTGTTCAATTTGATGGAACTAATTTAGTAATGAGCGCATCTACTTTCTATTTAGGTGGTGCTAATCAATTTGTAAGTGGTGCTGCTGGTAATATAGAAATAAGTTCATCTAAGTTTCATATAGCACCTGATGGGGATATAACGGTTAGAAAAATTGATGCAGTGGAGGGTTCAGTAGGTGGTTTCAATATTGCAGACAGAAAATTACAATCATCTACTGCTAACTTTATAGTTTCAGGTTCTAGTGGACAGATAGTTATGGGTGCGGGTTTAGGACTAGATGCTAATCGTATAATAAAATTAGATGCAAGAAGTGAAACCGATGGTGGTCGTGATGGCAACGCGGCAGTTAGGGTTTCGGTCGGTAATGTAGTTAGTCATGAAGCACCATTTCAAATAAATACTGCTGGTGCAATATCAGCATCTTCTGCTAAAATCTCAGGTAGTTCAATACAAATAACCACACCAAATTTTGGAGTTGCTTTAAATGGTGATGTTAATGCAACTGATCTGGAGTTAAGTGGTGATATAACATTTACAAGTGGAAGTACTCGAATAGCGCAGATGGGTGAAATTACTTTGCAAGGTGCTAAAATGGGCGGATTGGAATTGGGTAACACCAACGCTGTTTCTGCATCAGGCGGAATAGTTCTTCGTGGACAGACAACATATAATCAAATGATTATTGAAGGTGCTTCAAATCGATTTGGTGCTGATGGAACGGATATGCAAATAGCTATGGGACTCGACTACATATCTGATGATCAGGGTATTATTAGATACGGGCATATGCCTCAAGGCCGACAAAGGGGACTTGAACTTATTAACTATCATGATAGTAGTGGCGCACCAGATGCTCATACCATAGGAAATAGTTATGAATTTATAAGGTTAAACCCAGCACTAAGTGGTTCTGTTACTATATGTGAAGGCTTGGATGGTGGTGCTGCAGAAAATTCTGATGGTAGTGCTGCTCCATTTATTGGACTACATACTGGTAGAGGTGGAGGTGCAGTTACACTTCACAACTCACTTGATTACAACACAGTCATAGAAAGTAATGTATGGGTAGGTAGTGTTTCGGGTCCGTTAAGACAAGTACAGGTAAATGGAGACCTTTCAACAATGCAAGATCTCTCAGTTACAAAAACAGGCTCAATGGCTTACTTACAAGTTGGAAATGATATTATACATAGTGGCGATACTGATACCTTGATAAGATTTAATACAAACCATATATCGGTTACTGCTTCAGATGGATTTCATTATGCTGGAGCACCAGTTGGACCAAGAAGTTCAAACTTTGTGTTTGCTCGTGATGCAAGTTTAGAAAGTGCTGCTGGTACTGCCGAAACAGCAACTTACTTAGTTGGTCCAGACTCTGTAACATTTGACAGTAATAAAGGTATTATAATGACTAGAGCTGGTTCGGTTACAGGAATAGGTTGGATTTTTGATATAGTCTCACAAACTACAGCTGGTGCTAGTGGAGCAGATACTTCAGTAAAACCAAAAGTTTATATAAATGGTTCTTCAGTAGCGGTAAGTACTACTACTACAACAGATGATACCAATAATCACAGTGGTGCTACAACTTGGGATTACGGAACTTATACATTTAGTGCTGGAGACCGATTGAATGGTGTTGTAACTATGCAAAATGGGGGTGGCTCTACAAACTCATCAGCAACAATCAAAGATATTTGTTTCAATGTAGAAGTTACATTCGACCCATAATCTATAAACTTTATATTTATATATGAATAGGAATATAGGAAATTATGAATAAACTTACAGAATATCTAATCAAACCTTTTTTAGAAGATGAAGTAATAGAAGAGGGTATTAACGATCCTGGTATATTGAAAGCTGTATTTCTTGCTGGAGGACCAGGAAGCGGCAAATCTTTTGTTGCTGGTGAAATATATGGTATACCAGATAATGTAAATGTATCTGCTTATGGATTGAAATTGGTAAATCAAGACAAAGAATTAGAAAGGATGTTGAAGAAATATGGTTTTGGTTTAGATTTAGATGATATGCCAGAAGAGTTATTTAGACAACTTACTGATCCTAAATATGATGATTATAGTGGAATGAGAGGTAGAGCAAAAGAATTAACTGCTAGCCGTAAAAAATTATACATGGATGGTAGATTGGGTATGATTATAGATGGTACAGGACATAAGTTTAAAAAAATAAAAGAGCAAAAGAAAGAATTAGAAGAAATTGGTTACGATACCTATATGGTTTTTGTTCATACAGAATTAGAAGTTGCACAAAAAAGAAATATGGAAAGACCTCGTAAATTAGATCCTGAGTTAGTAGAAAAATCTTGGAGAGAAGTTCAGGCAAACAAAATTTACTTTCAAGGATTATTTGGTGGCTCTAATTTTATTATGGTTGATAATTCAAATCATTTATCACCGAAACAAGCAACAAAAAAATTCAATATGTTAGTCAAAAAGGGTATTGGTAATTTTATTAGAAAACCCGTAAAAAATTATCGTGGTAAGAATTGGATAAAGAAACAAAAAATATTACAAAAAGAAGATGTGGATTTACCAGTAAATGTAGGTGATACTATTATGATGGGTAGATTCAAAAATAAAAAAGTTGTTGTAAAAGATATAAGTTGGAATGAAAAAGGAGACTTGCTTATTAATGGAAGACCAGCTTTAAAGTTTAGGATTGTAAAAGAAGGATTACCTACAAAAATCAAACAGTTAAGAAAAATTAAAAAAGTAAAAGCAGAACCAGATTCCGCTAAGGGAACATATAAATCTACTGCTACATTTAATACACACCACGCAGGTTCAATGGGTGCTGGTGATATGGGTAAGATATCAGAACCAGATACTTATGATTGGGATGATTCTGGCAGTGAACCAAATCCAGGTGGTCATCAAACAAAGAAAAACAAAAAGAAAAAAGGATATGAACCAGTAGAAGAACAAAAACAAATCAAAAAAACCATCGGTGTATTCGGTGGTAGATTTCAACCATTTCATAGTGGACACTTGGCAACATATAAGTGGTTAGCAAAACAAGTAGATGAAGCTTATATAACTACATCTAATATAAAACAGCCACCTAGACATCCAATGAACTTCAAAGAAAAAGTTCGTCATATGGTAAAAATGGGAATACCTAAAAATAGAATTGTACAAGAAAAAACACCCTATGTTGCTCAAAACTTATTAAAAAAATTCAATGCTGATACCACAGCAGTTGTTTATGCTTTTGGACAGAAAGATGCTGGTAGATTAGGAAGTGGTAAAAAGAAGAGTGGTGGCTTATCTTATTATCAAGATTACAAAAAGAGTAAAGGTAATATAAAAGGATATGAAGAGCACGGATATTTTCTTACAGCACCACAACAAGGAAGTATGAGTGGTACGAAAATGCGAGATTTATTGGGAAACCCAAAACACGATGATAGTGCTAGACAAAAAACTTTCAAAAAAGCATTTGGATACTTTGACAAAGGCGTGTATAATATGATGACAAATAAATTCAGAAAATTGTTTGAAACTTATACATTATCAGATGATTTGATAAAAGAGTATTTGGTAGAAGCAACTGTTTCTTCAATGGGTAATTTAGATGATGGTCCTTCAACATTTCACAAAGATTATGCTGAGTATGTAAAAGTATCAAAAGAATGGATAGACTCTATATATGCAGATGCTGGTTGGGCAGTCTTAGATTATATCATAAGGGACGGTGCTAAAAATTCTATAAAGGATGCTTACAAATCTGTACCACTAACTTTTTTAGATCATGGAAATGAAAAGGGTTCTAATAGGGCTGTAAATAAATATAAAAAATGGATGAGTGATGTAATAGAACCTCTGGGTTGGGATGTTGTAAGTTGGATGGGTACTAGTGCTGCTATTGATAATTTGATTGGTAGTGTGATGACAGCTGGTGCTGATGGGGATTCATACTTACCAAATGAATTTCAAGTAGTAGAAACATTCTCAAAAGAGTGGTGGAAAAACAAACTTATGTTGGGTGAAGCATTTGTTGGTGTTACTAAGGATGGTGATAAAAGATATTATGATGATCAAGATAGTTTAGATAAGGCTATAGAAAAGGGTAGTGTAAAACCAGTTGATAAAAAAGATAAGGATGATGAAAAAAAGTCAGGTGGAAAAAAACTGAGTGGTGGTGACTTCGAAAGAGACAGTGAAGAAAAACCAAAATCCAAACCAAAAATTAAAGTTCCAAAAATTCCAATTCCAAAAATTAAAATACCAAAATTTAAAATTAAAGCACCAACTATATCACCAGAGAAGTTGGA
>CEUO01026978.1_pt1 | contig 12369 bp, 32 predicted proteins | sample 531391 | NCBI WGS metagenome assembly CEUO01 (sample SAMEA2622799, study PRJEB7988) | marine metagenome | isolation source: saline water (ENVO:00002010), including
ACAAGCACAATTACCCATCAGAAATCCCGTTGGGTGGCGAGTGGTTGACCAAGTGTCCCAAAAAATGATAAAACGCTATATAACATATATGTTTTTTGGGTAAATGTTTTATCACATCCGTACGCCCAAAAATAATTAAAAAAAAGCTTGACACATATACTTTAAGTGCCGTATATTATAGTATTAATTAAAAGGGGAAACAAATGAGTTTAAAAAAATCAAAACCACAGAGAAGACATATTAAATTAAGTTCTTTTAAAGTTGAGAAGGTACAACAATATCTTGATGACTTGGGTTGGGAGTATGACAGAATGACATCAAGTGGTCAAGAAACTCTTGACAAGTTATATAAGGAATTTGGAATGATGACTAACGCTGAAGCTGATTACTTAATAAGTAAAGTGGAGGATATGTAATGAGTGAAGGTAAAGATGTAGTAATGAGATTAGTATTTCCTAACAATGATAAGGAAGGTGTAAAAGATGTTGAGAAGGTTTTACACTTGGCTGGATATGATGTAGATGTAAGTGGAGTTGAGGAAATAGAATATTAAAAAAAAGCTTGACTTGTATTAATTAAGTGCCGTATATTATAACATCAATTAAGGGGAACAAAAAATGATTACAGAAAAAGAAATAAAAAAGAATCCATTTGCATTGTATGATAAGTCAGACAGAGATGAGGCTACTAAAAAGTTAGACAAAGCTATCTCTCTCTTTGGTGAGATGTATAGACAGATTAGAGAGGCTCACCCTGATGTAGGTATTGGTGATACTGAAACGGATGAGATGATATCCGATGAGGTTTATTCAGAGATACATAGTTACGGAGGGAGATACTAATGAAATTCATAACTCATAATGATACAGATAAATGGTTAGCTGATGGGACAAGTCTCGCAGGATATATAGTTGTAAAGTATGATACTCTTGTGGAGTTGTTCGGAAAGCCCACGGAAGGTGATGGTTATAAAGTAGATGCTGAGTGGGAGATCAAGTGGGAAGATGGAACAGTGACAACCATCTACAATTGGAAGAACGGCCTGAACTATGGTGGGACAACACCAACAGAAGATATAGTCAATTGGAATGTCGGTGGTAAGAGTTCAAAGGCAGTAGAGTTGTTAAAAGATCACTTAAATGAAAACGAGAAGGGATGGGTAGATCCTAACAGGGAACTGATTTAGATATTGTTTCCCTACAATACGGGGTGGATGATGTAATGCCGGTGGCGATGCTAGGGGTATTCATCCACCCTTTTCTACGCCCAACCGAAACTGACACTAAATGATAAAACGCTATACCTCACACACATATCCGTTTTATCGCACCAGTCAAAAAATAAATAAAAAAAAAAGCTTGACTTGTATTAGTTAAGTACCGTATATTTAGTTAGTCAATTAATAACAAATAAAGGAAACAATAAAATGACAACACAAAATATAAAAAATGAAATCAGAAAAATCAGTTCAATGGATGAGTTAAGAGAATTATCTTCTTTCATTAGTAATTGTAAAACAATGTTAGGTTCTCAATTAGGTGTAGGTGATAAGGTGTGGGTTGTTCAAAAAACTAAAAGAACAGAAGGTGTTATTACTAAAATGAATAGGACTAAAGCTCTTGTTGATATGAGAGGTATGTCTTACAGAGTTCCTTTCTCAATGTTAGAGTTGAGAGGGTAATCTCATTGGGGGGTGTCTGGCGACTTCGGTCTAGACTAACTGATACCCCCCAAAGTTTTTTAAAAAAAGACTTGACTTATATTAGTTAAGTGTTGTAAATTAAGATAGTTAATTAATAACAAAGTAAAGGGAAACAAATGGAAACAACAATATTATTTTTTCAAATCATAGGACTGGCATTACTGACTACTTGTTTTATTATGGGTGGTATAGTGTGTGGAGTTATAATAGGTAAATTCATAGCAAAGGAGGTATCATAATGGGAATGGACGTACATGGAAGAAGTGGTAACTATTTCAGAAATAATTGTTGGTGGTGGAGACCTCTATGGAACTTTGTAGCGAATGAATGTAAAGAAGTAATCTCTGAAAAGGACTATGAACGCGGAAGTTACAATGATGGGTTTCTTGTAGATTATGAGAAGTGTGAGGTTATAGTTGAGAAGTTACAGAAACTTGTTGATGATGGAAGTGTTAAAGAGTATGAGAAGTTATATCAGAAACATCTTGATAGTCTTGATGATGATGACTTTGAAAGACACTATCCTTTTAGTGAAGAGAATGTAATTGAGTTCATTGACTTTGTAAAAGAAAGTGAGGGATTTGAGATATGGTAAAAGCTAAAACAAAAATGTTTGAAGGTGTTTGTGGTAAGTGTGGTAGTGAAGACATTGACTATGGAACTCTGATACCAGAAGGTGAAAGTCTCTACTACGAATCTCAATGTAATGAGTGTGGAGTGTTCATGCATGAATGGTATGACTTAACTTATAGTGGAACTGATGTGATGATTGAAGATGATGAAGATAAATTCGCATCGGTTGAGTATCTACAAGAAGGTGATGTGATACTTGATGAAAGAGAAGATTAATTAAACCTACCTGGAAGGGCAACCTTCCTTCTTGTTGACTGACAGAACCCACCGATCTCGGTGGGTTTTTGTCGTATGTGATAAAACGCTGTACAGCCAACTCGGCTGTAAGAATTTGCAAATGATAAAACGGAACAGGGTTACAGAAAAAAAAGCTTGTTTATTAAATTTAAGTGCCGTATATTATAGTAGTTAAATAAGAAAGGAATTAATAATGGATTTTTTAATAACAGGATTTATAGTTTGTATGATATTATTAGTATTAGAAAAACTATTTAAGGAGATCGTTGATGAGTGGATTTAAAAGTATAGTAAATAATATACACGAGAAAACTAAAGAAGGTTATATCCCGGGCGTTCATTGTGGGGATAAGAATTGTTATTCTTGTGGGACACAACGATATAGTTGTGCTTGGTTAGAAGAGTTAGATAAGTTAGACGCTCAGAAGGACGCAGACCTTGAGGCTCAGGACTATGATACCTTCGGGGATAAAAAAATATAAAAAAAAGCTTGACTTATATAATTCAAGTGCCGTAATATATAGTAGTTAAACAATAACATTAATTAAGGGGAACAAATGAAATTAAACAATACAGATATGTTAGAAGATATAATTCAAGACTTTGAAGAGCGTATCAAGTATGAATTAGACCAACTTGAAGTTAAAGATATGGAAGAGGCTATTGAAGAACACGATACGGCTCACGAATTATCTGATGAACTCGGTATAGATATATATGATATTATACATTCTTGTGCAGATGAGAATGTCCCTCTTTATCGTGGGGACTTGATTGAATTGGCTAAAGAGTATCCGGACTTAATGACTGATGAGCCTGAACTCGGACCAGCATTTGGTGGTGAGCCTACACCTCTTAACCTATTAGCGGCTAATGTGTTTGAATGGATAGTGGAAGGACTTAATGAATGGGTTGGTGATGGCTACTTTAATTCATTAGTACAGGACTATGTAGAATTACATAAGTCTTATGATGTAGGTGGTCCTTCATACGCTAACTACCATAGAGATAAGGAAGGTAAATAATGTTTTGGTTTTGTATGGTATTAATCGGCCTGATAGCCTTTATCTTTAAGGTTATCGGGTTGATTAGAGAATCTTATAGGATATATAGATTCAATAAAGGGACTTACAATTGGGATAACAATTGGGATAATTGGTAAACAAAAAAAGGGGAACAAATGAGAAATAAAGAATGGAAGATAGCAGCAGTAACTGAAGAAGATATAGAGTGTGGAGCACCGGGTAGTAATAGGTCTTGTGCAATATCCTTATGTATTGATAGGATAGAATGTCAGCCAAGAGGAGACAATTGGTATCCAGAGACACATACTTCTGATGAGATGTATATTAATAATAGTGATGATGATAAGGACTATCGGGCTTTTTATATTCACCCTGAAGATAGGGACAATGTAGATTCATTCATTCAAGCCTTTGATGAAGAATACTTTAACGGAGATTCACCCCGTGATGATGACGACTATGTCGGATACCCTGCAGTATTCAAAGATTTGTTGGAACATAGGCTATCATTCAGGTATCGGCTTGAACACGGAGATCCCAGCAAGTGGGACATTACGGAAGCGAGGATATAAATATGACATACGCAGAAGTTAAAAAGAATGCAGTAGGATTAGCTGAAGGTTGGATAGAAGGTACAGAGTCTGAGGTGATTGAGGCTTGGCAGTATCTTCTTGATACGGGATTGTGTTGGAAGTTACAGGGTTGGTTTGGTAGAACGGCTAAGGCTTTAATCAATGAAGGTATAATAAAGGAGGTTACGATCAATGGCTAAACAATTATGGAATGTATATTATATAGATGACACCTACGGCGATCCACCAAAGTATGAAGGGACAACCAATAACCAAAGACTTTGGATCCACGATCATAACTTAGATCGGTTATCGGATCAAGTAAGTATGGATGCTATGATGGTGTATGACAAGCTAGGGTTAGGTGGACATGACCACGCTGATGGTATGTTAGAAGCCTGGCATCATGAGCTAATGATGAACTATGGATACTCTGATGAAGATGCTACTGATGTAGTAGATCAGATGGAGAGTGTGATCGAACCTGAACATTACTTTGAGTTTGAAGAAGTGCACTTGCAAGAGTATACTGATAAACAGATTGAGATAGACAAGGCAATCAACGGATAGAATTGTTTCCCTGGGTGGGGAAGGGCATTGGCCTAACCCCACCATTTCCCATACTATGATAAAACGCTCAGGTCACGGGGTTAATCGCATATGATAAAACGGTTACATCCTGTTACAATTTAATGCTTGACTTATATAGGGTAAGTGTTGTATATTACGGGTATGTATTGTGGGGACAATTCAGCTCTTTGACATCCTTGTCAAGGGGACGGCCCGACTCCGACCCCATGACATATCGGACCCTTGTTACAGGGTATCCTCCTCGGATTCTTTAATTTCTTCATCGGTGAACAATTCATCTGATGAGCCATCATCGCAGAACTTCTGAACTATCTGCTTAATGAAGGTTCTTTCAGAGTCGGCTCCGCCAGTTGAATCATACTGAGGGTAAATCGCTATCTCGGCTGCTTCGGCCAGGTTGAATCCATCAAACATTAAGCCAGCTATCTCAACTGAGGTTCTGGTAGATATACCTGATGTGATTCGGGCTGAATCGGATTGAGACTCGGTTCGGGTCATTGAAGCAATGTCTGCTACATTCATTAAGTGTTGTCTGTCAACGTGAGGGAACATATACTGAAGTAAATCGGCTTCCTCATCTTTACTCAAGACATCCATCTCAATGATAGTGAACCTGTCCATCAGAGCCTTATCAAGAACTCTTGTGGCAGTATACTCATTACCGATGTTAGCAGTAGCTACAAAGGTTACACCCTCGGCTACATTAATGGTCTCGGACCCGTCTTGTTCATCAAGTCTTAAGTATCTCTGACCATAGTCTAATACAGTCATTAGTATGTTCCAAGCATCTGGATGAGCTCGGGTTAATTCATCAAGTAAGATAACAGCGTTCGGGGTAGATATAGCCTCTACAAATAAAGAGGGCTTAAAGTATGTCCCACTCTTCTTATCAAAGTGTGTATTACCTATCAGGGTAGACCTCGGATCTTGAGTAGCTCCCAAGTTAAAATAGAAGTCAGGTCTATCAAGACTATTTACAAGAGCCTTTGCAGACATAGTCTTACCACAACCAGCGGGTCCTGTCATCATAATGTTCTTACCTCTAACCGCACTTCGGATAAGGTATTTCCATTTAAGTTCAGACATCACAAGGCCTTTCGGCTTTAGTGTATATGAACTATGAATGAAGTTCATTACTTCACTATGATCAGTAGGTATCTCTACACTAATCGGACTCGGATCATTCACACTATTAAGATCAGATATGATACTCGGATCAATCTTTCTCCACTGATACTTACCAGCTTTAGTTACAAATCGGCCTAATGGATAACCACCATTAAAGGCATTCTTCCTTGTACGGCCTGTGATTTCAGAAGTACGCTTCTCACCTGAAGTGATATCCCAAGCGTTAAATCTATTACCACTCTTTTTAATTTCTACTATTATGTCGGGTTTGTTATTCATAATTTATCCTTTATAGTTTATAGTTTATTAGTTCCCTTTTCTTATACTATAATATACGGCGGAAAACATATATAAGTCAAGCTTTTTTTTAAAAAAATACAACTTTTTTTGCCGTAGTTATAGTGTCCCTTTCAGATATGATAAAACGCTCACAAATAAAATGGGGTGGCCGGAGAAAGGAAGAAAGCCGGCACACCCCTGGCTAGCCATAATATAACCATTTAAAATGTGAGGAGAGAACCGCGAGGGACTGGTGGAGGGACTAACCTGCTTCCCACAAGTATGGCGGTTCATCTCTATATATAATATACGGATCTTTCGACCCCAAAGTCAAGCTTTATTTTCACTTTTTTTTGCGTGAGTCATACCAACTATATAAAGCCATACCTATCCAAAACCATATAACGCAACTAAAGGGGTTGAATAGAATAGCCATTATTGTGTTATTATCCATAGTATATCCTTCATCTGGCTCCTCGCCCTTCGCCAGTATTCTCCCTAATTGGTATCTGAACTAATCAGACGGGCTTGTTACACTAATTTCATTATATTGTCTCCCTTTCCCATACTATAATATACGGCGGAAACGCTATACAAGTCAAGCTTTTTCTTTATGTGTGTGTGAATTTTCTATATATTTTTTTAAAACCAAGCTATGTATACACACTATATATAATGTAGGTATTGTAGATACTTATTAATGAATTAATAGTGTAAGTATATCAATTCACCACTATTACCCACACTTCCCCATTATTATGTTAAGTTACTCCACTAATAGTGTGTCAATTATATTTAGTCTATCAATTAATATCCACCTTCAAATTCAAAGGTGTCAAGATGGTCATCTGAAAGATAGCCTGAATCTTGTGCGTGGTCGTCTTGAATATCAGATAAGAGAAAGTCTATTTCCTCTATTACATTTTCGGTGGGTTCGCCTCCACCTATCAGTTCCTTTATTGATTCAAGTTTGGTTACTATCTCATTAATCTTTATCATTCTTATTATCCTTATCTTTATCTTTTAATACTGGTGCATCTTGATGTACTATAACCATACTACCTGATTCTTTAGATGGATGCTTAGCATAGTCCTCTACTAATAGTTTAGCTTCCTGTGTAATATCATCAGTTAGTTTCTTTAGTAGTTTTCTATCACTATCAGTTAAAAGAATTTTTTTTGTGTCCTTCTTACTCATACTATCTTACCTCTTTAATTGGGGGTGTCCAAAACAACTTGCCTAACACTACACCTACAGACATTGAGAACACCATCATAAATATCATTAATACTATTAGACTACCTATCATGCTATACCTACTTCTCTATCATCCATTTCTATATCTTCATACTCAATAGGAACATCTAATCCATTTACATATATTAAACCATTTTGAATGGCTTTAACCAAGTACCACTTACCATAAGACATTACAAACGATCCTGGTTGTGGGTTTGGTTCATTCATTTGTTTTTGTATCATTTATACTCCATTTTCTTATACTATAATATACAACAAAATACCTATATAAGTCAAGCATTTTTTTAATTGATTTCATCCTTATTGGGAGGTGTAAATATCATATCATCCCATGGATTTGGTGGCTCTTCATCACTATACCTATATGTAACCATCATTCCGAGAGCGGTTGAGTGTATCTTTGTAGCAAGGTGTAACAAAGCAATCAAACCATTGATTAGGAAAACTTCCGTAAGTGAGGCATCTTTCCACCAATACCATACATTGATAAGTACCCAAGATACCCTTTTAATGATCAACCATTCATTCAATGCAAGTCTCATACGCATTATTCTTTTTGTAATCTTATTATTCATTTACTATACCTATTCTTATTAAACACATTCTTATCCAACCATATTACTAATCTCCATCCAACAATTATACAAAATATAGTAATAGCTATATCAATAGCCTGTGGATTATCTAAAAAGAATTGTCTTATATCATCCATCATAATCTATCTCCTACCCATGTTATTATTAATGCTAACACAACTACAAATACTATCAATATTAATCCATCAAACATACTTACTCCTTTTTTGTACCCTCGAGAGGATTCGAACCTCTGGCCTATAGATTAGAAGTCTATTGCTCTATCCAGCTGAGCTACGAGGGCATCGACACGCAACTGCCTCCCCACCACTTCAAAAAATTTTTTCTTCTTCTTTATAATATCCGAAACTCACCATTTGAAACTCTCCACCATTCTATATCATATCTCTCTAATACATTCTCTATTATATTAGGCATTTTATCTGAATTACCACACACAATAGATAATGGACGATCATTTAATAGAACAAAATTCTCTACAAGTCTATCTACATCAGAATGTCTAACTCCATGTAAATCTAACTTTTTGGTGGACATATTATTCCCAGATATGATTGCCGAATGTTATCTTCTTCCAATGATTAAAGCTATAATCATATTCATACAGATGGCCTGTTGAAGAATCTAACATTATCATTTTACCTGAATCACAATCAGGAATGATTTGATACTTACCACAAGTACTTGAACTACTACCAGTAAATCCCATAAATAGAATTACTGATATTCCCATAATAAAACCTTTTATTTTATTTTTCATACTCTACTATCCTCTTTTACTCTAATTATTATACCTATTATACACGCAATCACTACCAACCATGTCAATGTAGTGAAAATACCATTACTGAAAATACTCCACCATACTAATATTGTACCTATTAATATACCAATTATTCCCCAATTAAATCTACTATAATCTATCATTTCTTTTTCCTTTTCTTTGGTGCTTTACCACCAACCCAAGCTTCATTCACATCTTTTGTTTTTGGATCATCAGCTTTATACCTACCCTTAACTCTAGCTCTTTTTGGTTTTTGTTCTGCACCAAATACAAGTTCCTCAAACCACTTGACAAACTCTTTGAATCTCTTTAACTCTTCACCCATATTATCTCCTGTAAATTAATATTAATATTGCAAGTGATATAAATCCAGCAATACCTTGATCACCAACACCACTTATTAAGTTACTTATAGTATTGATTATTCCAAATGGATCATTGAATAACAAACCACATATTATAGCAAATACTAAAACATTCTTTAATACTTCTGTTATATCAATTAACCACTTGTTAATAAATTTCAATTTCTTTTTCACTTTTGTACCTCTTACTATTTCTTCAATTTTTTTGTTTCTATAATAAAAATAATCTTTACTCACCTTTAGACATCCATCCATGTCCTTTTGGTAATCCATATTTATTTACTCTAACATACACTATCTTGTCTATAGTTAATACAACTTTATCTGCATGTAAACTCCTAACTTCACAAGATAATGTACAAGATGTTTTACCTATATCTAATGTTTGCATTCCTATCTCAACAACATCACCGAGTATAACTGGAAATTTAAAATTAATATCTGATATATACTTTGTAACTATAAGTCCTGTATTCAATTCTAACCCAGCGTGTATCCCACCTTCTTCATCAATCCATTTTAACATCTGTCCACCATGTAGATAACCTCGTGGGTTTAAATCTTCATGAGTTATTAACTTTCTTGTTAAAAATTTCATTTATAAATTCTCCAATACTGATTAGCTTTTTTCATTTCATCAGGAGTCAATATTCTTTCTTCACTATTCCAATATTCTACTCTATCCGTTACCCACCTAATTTCTGGATCATCAATATCATAGTTACCTTTTTTAGATTCCATAGCCACAAGTAAAGTATTCATTTTAGCAAACATACTATCCCAAAATGGTTTATTTACCATTTTCTCATCTAATACATCAACTAATCTTTTAGATGCTTTTCTTTTAGCTGGTTTTGTTTTAACTGGTTTTTTTGGTTGTGGTACAACAACATAACCTTTACTGATTTTTGCATTTAATACTTTATCCCAATCACTCATTGAATATATTTTTTGAGCAGGGAATCCATTGGACGCACTTATTCTACCCCATTTAGCAACAAACTCATTATTAGTTTGTTCCTCCATTTCATAATACTTACTATGATTTCCAGTAGTGTTTTCTAATCTAATCTTTTTCATCTTCACCATACCTTCCATATCTACCATACATATCAGCACCAACAACAGACAATGTTCTCATCACATCATCTGCAATATCTTCTATAATATCTAAATTGTCTAAAGTTTTATGTTTGTATTTTTTAACCAGATTCTTAACTAAATAATATTTAGTTTTCATATGAACTGTTTTTAAAAAATGTTCACTATTTAATAAATTATCTACTTCTTCTTTTCTTCTTTTTTTTGCCATAATATATTCCTATTAAATACCCAAACACCGATATTCAAAGATCCTATGACTAAATTGATTAGTGAATCATTCTGTGCGTAAAACCACATATTTTGAAATCCAACCAATAAGTTGAACCATATAACCGATCTTAAGTATTTCCTTTTTATTTCATTATCCATAACATTATTAACATTATAATTTTATCTAATATCCACAAGAGAATTAAGATTGTAAGCTTTCTATCTAATTTAACTTTCTCGTTCCCAATTTTCTTCTCCAGTTTTGTTCTTAAGTCTTTTTGTCATATCCTTTCGGTGGTCTGTTTTTTGACTTTTATTTGGTATCATTTAGTTTGAGTGCTGTATGACCAACTATGACATATCTTTTTTTTAGAACTATTTTATTTTATTACAACATATTCATTCCTTATTTTTAAAACTCTCTGTGATGATTTCCCCTTAATCAATTCAAACCTTTCGGTAACCCCGCGATTAAGTATCCATCATCTCTTTTTCTCTTTTATGATTTTAAGAGTGCTGTTGGGTTATTTGTATATAAATATATACTTATTTCATAAAACGTACCAATAACAACGTTGTTATTTAATTTCTTTCTGTAGATCTTCAATTGCTTCTTCTACACCTTCCTTGATTTCACCAACCCCTTCATTCGGTGTAAAATCATTTAACCATAGGAAAGCAAGAAATACAACAACAACCATACCTAATACTTTTCTCATATTATATCTCCATTTCATATTTAAATTCTTCTGGTAAATTTGTAAAATCTATATCAATATCCTTAAGTGCTTCCATCATTACACTAATTGGATTGAACTCTTCTGCGTTTAATATAGCCTTCATAATACTTGGTGAGAATCCAGATACCATAGCAACTGAATCATCAGAACATTTTGCTGGTGTTCCAAAATGTGCATCTAAATTCCAAAATACTATTTTTGGTAATTCATATCCAGCCTTTTCATATTCTTCCTTCATATGATTAAAATGTGTCATACCTCTTTGTGAATCATCAAACTGCATATCACTTAATACTAATAACATAGTTGGCATTGAATCCTTCATAACATTATGTTTCTTAGCCAATCTTAATATATGCATATAAGCTGATTCAAAATCTGTATTCATACCCCAATCAGCATCACATATATTTCTCAATCTTTCTGCTACAGTATCACCTTGTAATTTTACTAACTCTGGATTTTCACTAAATGTTAAGAACATATCTCTGAACTCACCTTTGGTTCTTTCAGATAAATACATACCTAATGATGTTGCAACTGCTAATGGTTGTCCAAACATACTACCACTTGTATCAATCATTGGTAAGATATTTTCATTACTTTCTGATAATAAATCAGGTAAGTTATTCCATAATTTTTCTGCAAGTGCATCATCATCACAAGCTAACACTTCGTGTGGATAGGTAGCCGATACTGATGCCTTTGTAGTCTTATCATTCTTCCAATTCTCAAATCTTTGAGTATCCTGTTTATCAAATGCTCTACCATATTTCCTCATAGCAGAACCAGGAACAGAAGAATATTCTATATCACTCCACTCTTTTTCAGACATCTTTTGTTCAACAGTTTCAGAATATCTCTTCAACCATTTTCTATATTCTCGGTTAGTGAAACCAAGTTCATCCCTTAACACCGCACACTTTCTAGGAGCCCATTTACAAGCTAACCTATCCTTATCACGAATTGCTTGAGCGAAAACTGAAACTACTTCTTTGATGTGGAAGTATGGAAGTAAATCCTTCCAATAACCTAATTCAGCAATTGTCTTTGAATTGTCTGAAATAAAATCAGGAGATGTCTCTCCAATCTCATTTAATATCGTGTGGAAAGTTTTTCTCTCACCTGAACCTATTCTTGCA
>CEUO01094870.1_pt1 | contig 12356 bp, 7 predicted proteins | sample 531391 | NCBI WGS metagenome assembly CEUO01 (sample SAMEA2622799, study PRJEB7988) | marine metagenome | isolation source: saline water (ENVO:00002010), including
CCACCACCTGATGTTCTTCTATATCTACCTACATTCATATTCATAGGTGCACCTTGAGGTACTAAGCCTCTTGCTTGAGCTAATATAGATTGAGAGCCAGACATTCCTTTACCTTTTGCCCAATTTTTTGTAAAATCTCCAAGAACTTTATTCATAGCAGCACTTGCTCTAAAATTAACACTTCCATCAGGATTCATTCCCCAACCTCTGTTTTGCATAAACTTTTTAGCTATAGAATTATATTCTTTTGCACTTCTTGCATTTCTAACAGCAAAATTAAAAGCAGGGTCATTAACTATTTTTGATTGGAAAGCATCTTTTACATCTTTAGGGTTTGTAAATGCATTCATTTTAGCTGCATCACCTGCTGTCTTAGTTGTTTTATTAGCTGCATCAACTAAATCATCTGTAGTGGCTTGATTTTTCATAAAGTTCTTGCCACCCTTAAATCTTTCAGCTTTTTTTATCATTGGCACATTTTTAAAACCCATTGCACTCATACTTTTCTTTATACTTCTAAGAGCTCTTGGGTTAGAAGCTAACATAGAAATCATCTTAGGCTGTAAGCCTTTCATCAGCAATCTTGCAGGACCAAAAGGAACAGCAAATCCCCCAAGAAAACCTATAGTACCAGCGGCAGAAGCCCATTTTCTTTCAGTTTCATTCATAGCTTTGCCGAAAATAGCTTCTTTCATGTTATCAGGTATCAAGTCAAACATAAGTTTATCTAAAAACTCTCCACCTGCAACAGAAACTTTATGTGCAGCTGTTGTTTTTACATCTGTAGAAAAAGGGATTCCCATTTCCATGGCTTTAAGTTGCATAAATTGTACTTCTTCAGGAGCAAATTTCTTAGGGCGAATCTTGTATTCATTTATCTTAGCCATAAGCTGTTGTTTTTCTTTCTCCTGAATACCAAGTTCCATCTTCATTATTCTCTCTTGAGGAGTTACACTTGAAGCTCCTTGAATTTGAGGGTATCTTAAATTATAAGCCATACTATTCTCTTTCTAATCTATATTAATAACACCGAGAGTGCCCGGTAATTGATTTTCTTCTAAATTTTGATTATCAGCTATCTTCCAATTTCTTTGGTCTCTATCAAGCCCTGTAAAGGCTGATTGAAGCCAGTCTATGCCTTCATCTGCTACATTAGGTACAAAACCTTGACCACTATACTGTCCTTGCCCTTCTTGATTTCCTGCAATATTCCAAACATTTGTAGGTTCATGAGTATATCCTCCTTCAACAGTAGGGAATAATATATTTCCAAAAGGACCAAGATTTTGCCAAGGTTTTCCAAATAATCCTGCTTCAATCATCTTTTGTGTATACTCTGGTCCATATTTCTTTGCAAAATCATTTACTTGTAACTGAAATTGTGCAGCTTTTTCCTGTTGCCAAGGTCTTAACTTTTGTTCAAATCTTGCTTGACTAAACATAGGGCTTTGCTGCACTATTTTATTTGCTTCTGACAAAGAAATGCCTTTATCAGCTGCTATTTTCTCAGCTAACATATTCTGATAACCTGCATACTCCATAGGAATATTATCTCCAGTCCAATCTATATCTTGACCTGCAAGGTAACTATCAAGCTGTTGCCCTCTAAAAACCTCTTCATCACCTATAGCTTGGGTTATTAAATCATCAGTAACATATTTATCAGAAGCCCCTTGATAGTAAGGCATATGACCCATCTGTTCTCTAACAGTACTTGCAACATTTGCTCTTACTTCATTGGGATTAATGTTTTCATGGTCACCATATTTAGCAAGTTCATTCTTCATGGCTGTATCAAAAGCACTCTCTACTGCTGTAGAAGTATCTTGCTCTTGAGCATATCTTGCTGATTGCATTCCACCTTGTAAAGCTTTACCGAACATATCAAACATATCGGCAGTATCATTTGCTGTTGTACTTTGAAATCTTTTAGGGTCAAATTGAACTACTGCCATTACTTGTTACTCCCGGGATATTGATAGCCTCTTGCCCAAGCTTGTTGCCAGCTAAGAGGGTCTCCTACATCATTCATGCCACCTTGGAAAGCATTCATAGCTAAACCACCTAACCCCGGCATAACTAAATTACCAAGAAGCCCTAAACCACCTTTCCACATTGCTGCTCTATTAGCATTTTGAGCTTGTTGATTAGATAAGTCTTGCTGTAATCCTGCTTGATAAGCGTTTGTAGTTAAGCCACCATACTGATTCATAGCACTATCACTACGAGTATCATATGTTCCAGCTAACTGCTGACCTCTCTGCCATGTATTAAAAAGATTATTTTGGAGCTGTCTTGCTTGGTCTGCTTGAATTTTATTCATTTGTTGATTTCTTTGAGCTAAACCTATACCACTCCTTGGGTCTATACCCATTGAAGCCATGTTTTGTCTACCCATTCTATTAGAAGTAGCCATTTGGTCTGCACCAAGCTGGGATGCGTTTCTTCTAAAAAACTCTTCTGTTCTATCATAAAAATCAGAATTTACATCTCTATAATCATCTGCTATATTAGAATATTTTCCTGCTCTATTTTTCCATGCTTGAATCATAGGGTCTTTAAGCATTTCATTTCTAACAGTATCACCTGATGTGTATTGTTGTCCAAACATATATATTTAGCTCCAATTCTTCATTGTAATCTATTAACATTATTTCGTATGAACCAATCCATATTACTCTCCAGTTGTTATAATTCCAGGCAATGCTGTAGCTTTTACAATTATAGGCGGAGCATGTTTAACACCACTTCTATCACATCCATGATATATATATGCAGATGCAGATGAAGCTTTAGCTCCTATATAGTAAGTATAACTTGTACCAGCTGTTAATCCTGTTACAACAAATCTAACAGTTATAGTGTCATGGTCTGTTTCATCAGATTTCCAATTCCAATCATCATAAGTATGTATTTGGTTTAATTCATTGTAAGTAGAATTATCAGATAAAGCAAAGTTTACTTCTCTTGAAGAGGCTGAAACACAAGCACTAAAAGCTATCTCTACATTGCCACTTGGAGGAGCTTTAAATACTATTGAAACATCTGTACCTTGATAAGTTTGTAATGTAGCAAAAGAATTACCTATTGTTATATAATTATGATAACTTGCACCTGTAGCATTTCTTATACAAGTATATCCAAGTATCATACCTGCATAAGATGAATTAGCAGCACTAAACTCTGTACCAGCCTTTTTAGCTATAAAATTACCTGAAGCTGAATCTAATGTTATATCTCCATCTATGTCAAAAGTAAGATGAGCAGCAGTAGCAGAATTATCAAGAGTATGTATTTTAGTTGCACCATTAGCTAAACACTCAATACCAAAATAATCATCATTAGATGCCCCACCATTTTCATACATATATAGCCAAGTAGCTGAATGATGTATTTGAAAATCTGCAAATTTATTTGATGCATCTTTAAATTGAATACCATTACCTGCTGCCATTGCATCTGCATTAAGCTCTATACTTCCAGCTACATCTAATGCAAAATCTCCAGCATGAGAAATATTCCCTGTTAAAGTACCACCTGCAAGAGGGAGATAATCTTGTGCCAATGATAATGTATAACATGGCTTTAATCTTCTATCAGGATATTCATTTGAAAAAGGTTTTTCTACCAAGTGAGGCTTGAGTATTGCTCCTGAACCACTTCCACCACCATTAATCACAACAGTAGGCTCTGAGGTGTAAGTTAAACCTCCTGAAGATGTATCTAATCCACCTCTATTATGAATAGTAACTGAATCTATTACTCCACTTCCATCAACTGTAAATGAGCCTTTAAAGCCACCAGAAGGACTTGCTCCTGCTCCTCCTCCTCCAGTAGTTAATGTACCTGCTGTATACCCACTACCACCATCCACTATTTCAATTTCAGCAATCTCTAATCCTACATCATTTGAAATTGTAATATCATCTGATTTTAATGATATAGAAGGGTATTTATCATTAAATTGATTATCTATTCTGTCAGGACTTTCAAGCTGAGAGTAATCTGTATAGTAAGACTTATTAGCTACTAAGTATTTTACTTCAAGTATATCAGAACCTCTTTTAGCACGAGGCATTTTATCTTTATCACCTACTACAGAATTAGTTTCCTGTGTGCCAGTAATATCAGCATAAGGAATATATGAATATAGATATTTAGGTTTAGATATAATCCTCATTAAGTTGGAACATCTCCTGTAATATTCATTCCACTATTCCACTCAGCATCTACATTTAAATGTCTTAGGGTACTATTTCCTGCTGAATCATAGCATCCATTAGAAGTTCCTGCTGTAAAATTATCAGAAGTATGGTCACCCATTCTATACCAACAGAATAAATCAGAAGCCTGTGAATGTGTAGTAATATCAAATGGATGTCCATCATTGTATAATTCTTCTACTTGTGCATCTGTAAATATATTATTCTTAAATAGACAAAATTCATCAATCTGATGATTATTGTAATGGTTATTAGCATTAACACCACTCCAACTGTTGCTACCAATTGTAGTAGCAACCCATGCTGATGTATCACTATTTGAGTCATAAGATAATTCTGTTTTAAAATTAGGATAATATACTATAGTGTCTTTTTTAATACCATTTTGATATATTTCAACAGTAGTATCTTTAATAACAATAGTATAATGCCTCCAAACACTCAAATAATCTTTTAAATCATTAGCTGATAAATCATAAATGGAATATCTAATTCCCCATATATCACTATCTGCATTCGTACCATCTACCCTTAAACTTAATGTGTAACTGTCTACAATCCATGAAATGGAAAAATATATTTTAACAATTATTTTGTATTTTTGAACATTCAATATAGTTGAGTAATTATAACTTTCAAGGCTGTTAGTATCAATATCTGCTTTAAACCAAAAACCTACTGTCCCAGTTGTATTACTTACAGAACCAGATGCTCCTGCAACATCAAATGGAATATTACTTGAAGAACCTGCATTGCCATTTACACCACTACCATCAGTTATTGTTTTGGATAAAGCTGTTCGTGTAGTATTAAATTCTACACAATGATTATTTACAAAATTACCCGTAGATTCATCATACTCAGTAGTTAATAATGCTTGTCTACATCTATCTGCTAACATTAAAACTTATATCCTGTTTGCATACCAAATATTTCTGAACCATCAGGGCTAAAGAATGTGTAAATACAAGCCTTGTTTGCTGTTGTATCAACTGTAGGAACTTCCCCATTATTCCATTTAATTGTTTCTCCATTGAAATTATTTTCAGGGAATGCATGACCACCAGAACCATCCATTCTTAAAATTACAGTCCATGATTGCCCTGCACTAATGTTTTGAAAATCAATACCATCTACATCACCTGTGACAGTATAATTAAATATATTCCCATCATTTAAATTAAAAACAAGAGTACCATCTACATTGGTATCTGTCTTTACTGTCTCTGTATAGTCTTTAAGATTAATGTTATTTAAAGTTGTGCCTGTACTGGTTGCTTCTACAATAGTAGTAGAACCTATATTTAATTTAATCTTAGATGATGCTCTAAGTGTAAGTTCACCACCTGAATTAGAATGTATATAAGTATTAGAATTATTAAATTGGAGCTGATTTGTAGAGTTTAATAATAGACCTGTATCATGTACATGGGTTAAGCTAACTTCATTATCTGCACCAAACTTTAATATAGAGGCATCATGGTCCATCATAATATCACCACCTGCCCATATGTCGCCTCCTATACCTAATCCTCCACCTATTGTCAATGCCCCTGTAGTAGTTGAAGAACTTGCAGTAGTAAGAGGAATACCCACAACTCCTGCACTTGTAACTTCTAAACAGGTAGTACCATCTGATTTTTCTATAGATGCAATATCAACAGATTGACTATCATGACCTTGAACTCTTAATTGAATATGTCCTGCTGTTCCACCATCTATAAGTTGACCTGCTGTCCAAGTATTTGCAGTTGATACTGAAACACCACTTCCTGAAACATCTACTTCGCCTAAATCATTTGAATTAAAATATAACTTCCCATCAGTTTTTGCATATAAATATCCATAATCAGCATCTATAGTGGGTGCAGAGCCAACTTCATCTAATTTCAAAGGAAGAGAAACTTCTATTTCTCCACTACCTCCTACATTTGTTATTTTGTTTACTTTTAATGTACTCATTATTGTGAATCCTCGTATATTGTATAATTATCATCTTCAATATCTGATGATGCATCTATAAAGTTAGAAGAATCTACTATTATTTCTCTTAATCTATTATGTGCTTCTCCTAAAGCATCTATATTATCAAGTATTTGCTGGTTTTCCAATTGAACATCTTCTGAAATTATTTTAACATTATTTATTTCATTAGTATTTGCAATAATAGAAGCTGAATTAGATGAAATATTTGAAGTATTAGTGCTTATGTTAGCTGTATTATTTTCTATTGATTTTTCAATACTTGCAACATCTATCTTGATATTGTCTATAATTAATTCTTTAGTATCAGAAATAGTAATAGTGTCTCCAGATGAAATTATAAATTCATCATCTTGAACATACTTATGATTTCCATCTAAAGTTTCATTACCATCTGTTTGTGTATTTAAAGCAAGAACACCAGTTAACTCTTTATAAGTAGTAGCACCTCCTCCACTACCTCCGGTGATAGTTTTATAATCAAGCTTATTAGTTTTAGAGTTAAATACTAAGGATTTACCATCGGCTTTATCTGAATCATTAATCTCTACACCTTTAACTTTATCAGTATTCTTTGCTTTTTCTACTGTCTTAGGCTGTACTACTTTATTATTAATATCATTTAAATCATCATATACCTGACCAAAGGCTCTATCTAAATCAGGGTTTCCTGTAGATACATGTATTCTATTTCTTGTTTTCTTATTTGGCACCTCTTCTCCTAAATATCAAGCCAAAAGAATCCAATTCTCCTGTTTGGTTAGAAAAAGCTACAGAGCATTTCTTTCCTTTTTTAATATCAGTATCAAGATTCCAAGAACCATCTTCTCTTTTAGTTAAAGGTGATAGAACTCCATCTATAAGTATTCTTATATCATCATTAGAAGATACAGCTCCATTAGTACCTGTATTAATATTTTCATTTATAGAAGTACCTTCTGCTTTAATTCTTCTAAATATTTTGTCTTGAGTTGCTTGACCTAATACAAAGTCTTTACTATTCCAACTCCAAGTTCTTCTATTATCTTCATCTTTTAAATAGTTTATTATCTTATATTCATCAGGATTAGATGTATCAGGAACACCTGATAAGAGTATCTCTCCATATTTTGATGTAACTACAGAATTTACTTTAGGACAATCCCATCTATCCCATCTTTTCCTTGCAACATCGTAAGACCAAACTCTACCTACAACCCCTGGTACATTTCCATATTCATCAGGAGTAGCTATATAGTCAGAAAGAAATATTAAAAAACAATTCCTTTTAGGATAAAATGCAACATTTATATCATCACCATTATTAATTGTCTGCTCTACTGCAGATTGATAGCTATGAGACCAAGAAGGATTCTTTGAACTTCTTAGTATAGGGTCTCCTATTGGCTGAACTTGAGTTCCATTATGAAGATATACATTATTTCTCGAAGCAAAACACATTCCATAATCTGTTACAGATATAGCTTCTGGACCAACACAACCTATTCCTTCATATATATCTTCTACACTTAAAGTAGAAGGGTTGATTTTATAGGTATTATTATCATCCCAAACATAAATTCTACCTTGAAATGAAGCCATTGAAGTAGGTATAGTAGGTAATATTAGAAAATCATTAGTCCAATCAAACTGATTATAGTTACCTACTTTAGATTTAAACATATATGTAGGGGCAGAAAAATTTGTTTCTACTATATAACATTTAGCTACAAAAAGCTGATTATTTAGTTCTGCAGATAATGCATAATTAACCATAGATTTTATATTAGTTTCAGATATTCCAGTCCTTGATTCATAACTTTCCTGAGAGTCTCCTAAATCTTCAAACTCAAAAATATGCAAATCTTTTTCAGAATCAAAACTATATTCTGAATCTGCCTCACCTATGCTTCTTACTATTCTATATTCGCCTAAACCATCTTTTCTATAAACATTTAAATGAGTAACTCTTTTAGGAATGTCTCTTAATGCAATAGATATTTTTAAGCTATCATTACCATAATTCTGACCATCTGATTCAGAGTTCATTGATGCATTCCAATCTAAAGACACTATAGATAGAGGAGATTCTTGATAGCCATCATAAATAAAAGATACTTTATACTTATAATCAGTAGTACTATCAAAAAATCCTTCACTACTACTTGAGCCAAGAGTTGCTAAATTAGGAGATATTGAGGTGCTTGATTCAGATGTTGATACTAAAACAGGAGTCATAGTAACAGTTTCATGAGGTAATTGTTCATGATACTCATCTGCAGTAGGAGTTAAATGTAGACCAACACAATCAAGGTCTGTAATACCCATAGCATAATCATCTGCGAAAGTGTGATAGACTCTCTTATATAAATCAACTTGATAAATACTAAGTATACCTGTTCCTGCAAAAAGAGCCCCTATATACCATTCAAATTGGGCTGAAGCACTTGGTGTAGGCTGGTCAATATTTCTTAATGTAAATACAGGTCTTTGTGCATTAATAGTATTTCCTGATGAATCTAAACCATCAAGTTTAAGTGTAGTAATTTTTTTATTAATAACCCTATCTGATACACTTTGAGCAGTTTTTGCAGGATAGTTTCCGTTATTATAAGTATCAAGACTATCATTATGATGACCATTTATAAATCTAAGCTCTTTACTATTAGCTGATGATATACTAACAGTACCATTATTACTTTCATTAGTAGTTTGTTGAGCTATTGAATGGGTATAAATATAAGGGATTCCATCTTTTTCATAAGTTATAATAACTCTACTATCATCCGGGTCTTTAGTTACTGAATATATATTACCACCATTAGCTATACCATTATTATGTTCGGTATTAACAAAAAGTAGTTTTAAAGCTTTATTATTAACAGTACTATTAGGAGAAGGAAAATTTAAACAACCAGTAGGAATTTCATCTGTTGTTGTATGTGTTTCACTCCAAATACCATCTTTATTGGAATCAGACTCTAACCCAGTATGATGTCCATTGCCATATAATGGGAATCTTTGATATATACCTCTATTGTGTTCAAAAGATTGAACCCATAAAACATTATGGTCTTCAAGATTAATATATCTCATTCTTATATCTCCTTGATTTATACCAGTATCAACACCCTCATAAATACTACCACTTGTTCCATAATGTTTTTCGCACCAACCTACAGTAGAATCTGCATAAGGAGCAAGATTGCTTTTATGAACTTTACAATAAAACCCTACAACATGATTTACTTCTGATATAGGCATTCCTTCTGCACCTGACTTGTAATTAGCACTCATATCTATAAGGCTAAATTTTACAGGAGCTAACTTAGGAAGTTTGAATATAGGTAAATCTCCATCATGGCTAATTTCATACCCTGCATTAGTATAACTATTAAAAAACCCTCCTTGCATATTTATAGTAAAAACAGGAGAAGAATTATTGTAAGAAGAAAATTCAGTTGTAACAGCTTCTTTAGTATAACTATGACCAGTATACCCTTTATTACTTGAGCCGTCAAAATCTTTCTCTTCTTTGCAATATTGATATGTAGTAGCTTGATATCCTCCTATTCCATTAGCCCTTACATCTCCCCAAGGAAAAGAACCGTAACCATGTGTATATGCATTTGCTCCTGCTAATCCAAAAGATGGACTTTTATCATCAAGATATATAGTCCCCCCACTTGTAGTTGGAAGGTCACCTGCATAAAGACATCTATCTGCACACTCAGATTCAGTTTCTTCTACATCATAATAACGCATCATATTATCTTGACTTGTTCCATCAGGAGTCCACAATACCCATATCTTTGAACCTGTAGAAGAATTAGTTTCTATAATATCAGTAGGAATAAGTCTATTACTTATTTTCCAATCATAATCTGCAGTTCCATTAAAATCTAAAGACCAGCTACTTTGAGGAGAAATTGTATCCCAGCTTGCATTATCAATGTTTAAATTAACTTCATATAAAGTAGCAACTCTATTATCTATAGTATCTACTGCTAATACCAACAATGTATCTATCTTAGACCTTGAGGGTGCTATAGATACTATTTTTTTACCCTCTACATCAAAAGAGCCTCTATTGAATACACCTGCAGTTGAATGAATAGAGCTATCTCCATTTAAATCTATTTGCTCTTGTGGTCCATTATTTCCATGTGTTCCTGTAGATGCATTTGCTTCTAAACCCATAGATATTCTATAAATATGTATACCTGAGCTGGAAATTCCATAAACATAATCATCAGGATGAGTTGTATCAGTATGGTCTAAAGTTGCTCCACTACCATTCTTTTTATTTAAAGTAACTACTTTAATTAAAGCATCATACTCATCTCCTTCATTATTTTCTTCATATACAGAAGTAGTACTTTTTAATTCTGCATCCTCAAATTCAAACTGACTATTTTGTTGAGGTTTAGAAAAAGATGGATAATTTATAATGCCTGCCCATTTAGTTTTATCAGTACTACTCATCCCAGAACCTATATGAGCCTTTGAACTATTCTCTATAATATTAACTTCATTTGCAGATGATGTCATTTCATGAGAAGTGCTATCTAAAGAAGGGTTTTCTTCAGGGTCTTTTATTATACTTATAGTGCTTTTGTCATTACTGTTTAAGTCTGAATCATACCCTACTATAGCAGAAACATTTCCATGGCTAATCCTTTTCATAACATCTGCTTTAAAAGATATATTCCCACCCTTTGTTTTAATATTATCAATATCAAAATAGAAAGAATCAGAAGATATATTAGAATCAGAACTTGGTACTCCAAAAGTAAGTTCAAATTTAATACTTGATATACTTAAAGTACTAAATGCAGCATTAGATTCAGTATATATATAATTATTACTATCAGTATCTAATATAGTTTTACCTGAAGAGCCAGATTGTAATTTTGAATATTTAAAAGATAATTCAGACCATAAGCCCGGCTTTAATAATGTTTTATCATTAAAAGTAAGTGTAGCAGTATGGCTACTTGAATCTGTAAAAGTAATTGTAAATGTAGATAATAAATTGTAATTAGCTGTGTTTAATCTTATATAAGAATAGAACAAGTCATCCGAACTATTTGACAAAGGTACATTAAAAGTTGCATAAACAGGGCTTGAGTCAAAACCATTAGAAGTAACTCTTAAATATGAAAAACCTTCTTTCGGATTATCTTCTCTTATTTCAGTATTAGTAAGAGCATCTACAGTAACAAGAGAAACATTTTCACCTGAATAATGAACAGAATTATTCTTCAATAGTTCATCTGAAGGTATTCCTTTCAAAACACCATCTTCAGAAGAAGGGTCTATATTCAAAGACATACTCGCAGCATCTACAGATATATCAGTAGTAGATACTGTAGATATAGTACCTGTTTGAAAATTCTTTACTTCAAGTAGTTCTTTTGGCATAGCTAATACTTAAAAAGATATTTGATAAGGAGCACTTGTATCAATTTCATCAATAGAAACATTCTTATCAGTAATTTCTTTATTTTTAGTCAAATTCTTTTCAGGAGATTCTTTATCAGGATTATTATTCTGAGCATAGTTCATTAGAGAAGGGTTTTTATATTTATCATAGTCATCTGCCAATCCTTGTATTTCTCTAAGTTTAGCATGTGATTTTGGTCCAAATATACCATCTACTTTTAATCCTGCAGCTTTCTGAAAAGCCCTTACAGATTCAGGGTCACTAACATCAATAGTTCTTGCCATTTGTCTTAAGTTAGGTGAAGCTCCTTGGTCTAAATCTGAAAATTTATTTTCACCAACCTTTGGGTCTATTGTTTTTGCTAAAGCACTGCCTTGTTGGCTCCATTTATCAAAGCCTTTATCTATAATACCCTTAACATAATCAGTAGAACCTGCCAAGTCTGTAGGTAAACTTTTTCTTTTAGGAACTTTTTCAACCATATCCATAAGATTTTCAGCAGGAGGTCTTCTAAATTCCATATTAGAGAATGGGCTTTGATTCATCATATCATCTCTAATACCAGCATATTTTTGTTGAATAGCTGTATTATCAGCAACAGGCATACCTGCTCTTGCTCCCGTCCCGGGGGCTTCTCCAATATAATCTATTAAAGAATCAGGACCAAATCCACCCATGTCATCATCAATACCAACTTGAGGTGGTACAGGCGGAGCTTCTCCTCT
>CEUO01094842.1_pt1 | contig 12350 bp, 13 predicted proteins | sample 531391 | NCBI WGS metagenome assembly CEUO01 (sample SAMEA2622799, study PRJEB7988) | marine metagenome | isolation source: saline water (ENVO:00002010), including
CTCGTGAAGACGATGCTGTGAGAGTGATAGCTGCCTTGCAACTATCATTCCCAGACTCGCAGTTCTTTACAGACCAAGCGACATGGGAGGAAATCATGGCTTCGGATAATGTGCAGAAAAGAATATCTGAGGGAGATGTAGTCTATGGGTTTACCGTAGATGGAGACGTATATCTCAATCCTGAGTTTATGGATTTCAACACACCTATCCACGAGGCGGGACACCTATGGGTAGACTTCATAGAGCAAAACAACCAGAAGTTATTCCAGAAAGGGATAGAGCTTGTAGAGGGAACAAAAGAGTTGAAGGAAGCTATAGCTGAGTATGGCGACAACATCTTTGCGAGAAAGGAAGCTTTGGCTATTCTTATTGGTAATAAGGGAGAAACTATCGTCAACGCCTCGCAGCAGAGCAAGTTTGAAAACTGGCTTATGGCTGTAATGAAATACATACAGCAGAAGTTTCCATCACTACGGAAGCTTACTCCTCAGCAGGTGTCTGAGCTTACGCTACAGGAGTTTGTTGGCGGTGCCATTAAAGAAGTGCTGGGAGGTAAACCTATAAGCCCCACAAAGGTAGTATCTAAAAAGGGAGAGGTGCAAGCCAGAAAATCCCCGCAAGCAGAAAAGGAAGCTTTATTGAAAGAGATTAAATCGCGTAGGAATGTACTCAATGCGCGCTATATAAAAGACCCTAAGGGTAAAGACAAGGTTAAGAAATCTAAGATAACAAAAGCAATAGCCGAAGAGATAGATGCCATAAATGAAAAATATCGTGGCAAGTGGAGTGATTTGGGAGTGGTAGAGCTGGAAGCTATACGAGATAAATTAATTGAATTAGAAAGGAAAGGAAAAGAAGCTCGTAGAGAAGAAACAAAAAAAATTGAAGAGGAAAGGAAATCACTAAGGGCTGAGGCATCGACAATTATAGGTAAAGATAAAAAAGGTATAGGCTCGACTATAGTTATAGAAAGTGCTCGCTCCATAGAGCAAGAGCCTGCGAGGGAGCTGTATCGCCAGTCTACAAAAGGTAGCACCTTTATTGTTGATGGGGTTTCAAGAACTAAGTCGCAATTTAAAGAAGACCTTAAAAAGGGATTGCCGCAAGGGACCGTAGTACAGTATGTGCCAGGTGCCTTAAATGTGGATGCGGTAGAGGCACAAAAGAAATTTAGACTGCGCTTTTTTAGGCATGACGTAAAAGACCTATTTACATTAATACATGACCTTTTTGGGAAAGGGTATAAAGGCATGAACTTTTTTAGAAAGAACTTCATAAAGCCTATGCTGACTGCTGAGAAAATATATCGCTCTTTATCTGACAACTTCAACACTGAGTTCTTAGCAATGAAGTACAAAGCCCTATATCCTGAAGGTAAATCGCTGCTGTCGCGTTTTAAAAATAGGATAAATATGAGTGCCAAGACAGGAATAAAAGTTACCACAGATTTTGGTACCAAAGTAGATATAACCAATGACGAAGCAGTGCTGCTGTATAACTACATAAAAAACCCTAAGCTTATTGATAAAATGAGAGAAGGGGGGATTAAAGAAGGTGCTATTACTTTTGAGATTATGAAAAAAATAGTAGACTATGTAAACGCAAACCCTAAGCTAAAAAATTATGCTGATGGCATAGTAAAGGTCTATGAAAAATATAAAGAGCCTGTAGAGACGGCCCTAGACAAAGAGGGCTACACTACTTTTGGGTATCCCACATACACCACTTACGATGAGTATGTAGAAAAGAAGACTAAGGATTATATGAAAAAAGGAAGGTCAGAAAGTGATGCCCTAGACATGGCTATTAAAGATGCCGATGAAACCTTTAGCCTGCTTATAGACATTTATGGTAGCATAGATAATATTCCTAGACTGATTCCTTACACTCCTACAAAGGTCGATAGCTTTGCTGATGATATGAGCGTAGACACCTTGATTGACCCTAAAGCTGACATTAATGCCATCACGGTAATGACGGGGAATTTGGTGGCAAGGAAAGCGGGTGGTGCGTTGAAGTGGAGAGATATATCTCCCCAGGAGTTAGCCCTAAATTATTCTAGGGGAGCACTAAGAGCAGCGGCATACTTGAAGTTTTTTAAAGATAGCAATGCTATTTTTAATAAAACCAATATGGATAAGATAGAAGCATTAAAAGGTAAAGGCTTTGTTAAAGAGTTAAAACAAGCTATAGCTAGAGTAATTACAGGACAGAGGAGAGCAGGCATGGGAGAGATGTCAGGGGCTGTTAAATTTTTATATGATTATGTTAATATGTCTCAAGGACTTATAATGTTCTTAAATAAAAAATCTGCCCTCTTGCAGCAGCTATCAATATTAAACTTTGCCCTACACACCAACCCTGTAGATTATGTAGCAGGGACAGCTTCTTTAGCCACAAAGAAAGAGATGGCAAAAACGCTACAGGAAATATGGAATAGCAAATATATGGTAGGCAGAAGGAAAGGTGCGGCGGGAGATATCTCTATGGCTGAAGTCATGGATATGAAAGGCTCGTGGTTTAAAAATATAATAAAGGTACCCCTTGAAAAAGGATATTCCTTCACACAATGGGGAGATTCTATAGCTATAGCAATAGGAGGGCTGCCATATTACGCTGCTAGAAAAAGAGTTTATGAGAAGGAGGGTCTTAGTGAGGCTGAAGCTAAAGAAAAAGCCATGCTGGATTTTGAAGAAGTGTCAGAAGGAACCCAGCAGTCTGCTATTATGGCTCGTATCAGCTCACAGCAGGTGACAGCTTTAGGGAGAACGATATTGACATTTGCTAACATTCCTATGCAATATAATAGGTTAATGTATCAGTCGTTTTTAGATATAAAAGATGGCAGAGGAAATCTTGCTACCAACATATCCAAGATAGTGTATTATGGTGCGGTGCAGAACTTCCTTTTCTCTGCGCTACAGCAGGGATTGTTTTCTTTATTCTGGGATGATGATGATGAGGAACAGGAGATAGGAAAGACAACAAGGACTATAAACTCTATGGCTAACACGTTATTAAGAGGTACAGGAGTGTATGGAGCTATTGTCGCAGGCGTAAAAGATGCCGCCATGAATTGGCTTATGAAAGAAAAGCCTGATTTTTGGAAAGATGGAGTTATGTCTATTGCCTCTATTGCTCCTTCGGTAGGATATAAAGTTCATCAGGCACGTTCAGCATATAAAGAAATAGAGTTTGCCAAAGAGGAGGATTGGGACCAATTTTCAAACCTAGAAATTGACGAAGAGTTTTTAGACAATCCCTATGTGCGCGGTATTTCTAAAAGTATTTCTACAGGATTAAATACGCCTATAGAAAGAATATTCCAGCATATAGATGATGGGGTGGATGCGGCAAACGAAGAATATGATGGTTTATTGAGAATATTAAGAGCGGCTGGATGGAGCCGATACGCTTTGGGCATGGATGCAAAATGGGAAGAAGAAAAAGAGGTAGAAGGATATATGAGAAAATCCTTTAGAGCAGTCCCTCCTCCACCTCCTCCACCTCCTCCACCTCGCAGAGCAGCTCCTCGCAGAGCAGCTCCTCGCAGATAATACTAAAACAGGTGAGTGAGTCTAGCTATCTGCCCATGCTTAGGGTGATGAAGGAATCCTTCGATAGCTTTGGGGGCATGCTGATGGCCCATCTTGTGGTGCCAAGAGTCGGTGCCTGATGGAGAGCGCAGGCTCTCTACATTTACAGAGCCATAGTCTTTAGATGTTTTGTGATGTACGTGGTGAGTATATACGTATCGGTGTTTTGATTTAGCCCACTCCTCTTTAGCCTCATGTGCCATAAGTAGTGGCAGGTCAGTAGCCTTAGCGGCATCGCCGTGAGTGGTGCCAATAAGGTTGTTGCCATAATGATAATATTTTCTGTGAGCAATACTTACATCAAAAGTAATATGTGGGCATTTATGGAACCATGAGGTTATGGTATCGGCAAGAAAGAAGCCGTTGGTATAGTCGTGGTTGCTGGGATTATACATGAAATGTACATCAGCAATACGCATAAGCTTCTCTAGGGTCTCTACATATATTTTCTTTGCCATGAGGAAGTTCTCATACCACATCCTATCAGTATCTTGTGAGGTGCCCTTAGTAGTTTTCCTGTCGGGAGTATCTATATGTAAGATGTCGTTGCCCCCAATAAATAATATCTGTTCTATGTTGTAGCCTATAGTCTTATCTAAGATGCCCTGCACGCCCTCGCGTACTCGCTTTACTGCTATATTGGAGTCGTAATCATCGCCACTTTCCATAGCTGTAGCCAGCTTGCCTATATGCACATCAGCAGGGTCTATAACAAGGAGGTGCCCGTCAGGCATATCGCTCCTCACGATAGTGGGATATTCAGGAGCATGTTCCTTCATGGATTCTATGAGCTCCTCACGAATCTCTTCATAGCTGACACCATCTTCACCTTTGACGTTGATAGAGTAGTGCTGCCCTTTGTACCAATAGTATTTAACTTTATCAAAAGGGATGCCGACTTTTTCACACTCCTCCAACAGCCCTGTGCTTTCCTGCTCATAGATATGTCTATCTAACTTCTTGCGTATAGAGTCAATAGAGTTAGGAATATTATAGGTCTTTTTAATAATTCTCGATACCTCACTTTTATTATTCGTAACAGTTTTATATAAACTATACGCGTGTTCCAGCTGCTCCTTCGTCATGGATGTGATTAATTTTTATCTGAGACATTAAAAAGGAAAGATGACGCAAAGCTTTTTTCAAGCCCGCATCATCTTCGTCCATAAGGGAATCATATATATCATCAGTGCTATTATGAATGTTGTCCATAAGAAGATTGATGTACCTTATCTTATTATGGTCTCCCTTCTGCACTGCCATGTGCGAATATAAACAATTATATCACATAAAACAATACTACATATTAACAACTTCACAGGAGCCGCCAGCACATGCAATCTCGCCACTAAGGTCGGTGTTGTCATCATTCTCAGCAATACCCGTGAGGTCTATAGTTTTTAACTGCGTATATAGCTTATTGAAATGCTGCTCATCAATAGATTCAAAAGGAGCTTGCTTATATGTTCCTCCATCATAAGGCAATACCGATAACCCATTAAAGGTATCCTTGTGGTGCCACATCCATTCACACACCTCTTCCCACTCATCATCTTTTATAGATATAGTAGCAGAGACATTGTTGGTGTTAGAGCCTGAAGCATGACCATTCTTTACCCACTCGGTATTAAACTTAGAGACTCTCTCTAGCAGAGAAAAGGCTGTCTCGTTGTCGCGAACAATAGCGCCCTCAGGTGCTGCCTGTGGAATCTCTATGACTGCTGTGTTAGGAATAGCCTCGTAGTCGGTGACAAGTTCAGGGTGATGCTCAGCAAGGTAAAGATATAAAGGCTCATCTTTAGTGCATTGCATACGCCTTATATAGTATGGTGCATGCCACGCATGAATACCACTAGAAGTGCCTACCACGCAGCTAGTCGTGCCTGAAGGTTTTATAGTCGTCTGCCTCGCTGCTGTATTGATGCCCAATATATCAGACACTTCTTTATTCTCGCTGTTAACAACAGCTGCTGCTTCGGTAAGGTCATACCCTAATATATTGCCGTTGCAGATACCTGTAATGCCTACACCAATAAGGGCATCTTTTTCAGTGGTGTTCTGCCATATAGGGCGTAAGTAGTGGAAGTTAGTAAATCCTGCCTGCAAGGTGCCAAAGAAAGCCGCTACTCTAGCTCTTTCATTAAGGTCTTCTTGAGACTCTATGTTGCCGCCATTTATCTCTGTAAGGTTGCAAAACTGATAGGGACGTAGGGCTATCTCGCAACAAGGGTTGCATCCCCAATCTTTATCATTAGAAAAATATACCCCAGGCTCCCCAGAGCCGCTATCTTTGATACGATTCCATATCTGCGTAAAGAACTTCTTCGTTACCCTATGTCTTAATATAACTGCAGAGTTGTTGGCTCTACCACGTTGAGGATTTTTTTCCCACCACATGCCAGCCTTTGCCCCTAACATAGCTTCATCGTCAGCAGAGAACAAAGAGATAAGTGCCGCCCTACGGATGCCTCCTGCAAGTACAGCGTCAGCGATATGGCATACAATGTCATGCACCTCAAGAGAAGTAAGCTTAGCGCCATCGGTTTTTCTTTCTAAGATAAGCTCTATATTAAATAGGCATCGCTTTAATGGCTCAGGGCCTGGAGCTTTCCCTCCCGCCGTGACAAGCCTAGAGCCCTTAGGTCTTATGTCGCTGAAGTCAAAGACAGGTTTAGTTTTGCGGTAGCCAAAATATGAAGACAAGAGATGCCTAACAGAATCTGCCCATCCCTCTATGCTATCGCCCACTAAATACTTCTGCTTCTTTAGTGGCTTCCTAATTTCAGGGAGTTGTTCTATATGGTGATATTGCACCGAGAAGCCCACACCTGTTCCTCCCAAAAGCAAGAACATAATCTCCGAAAAAGACCTGTAATCATCAAGGGGTAAATAGGCGCAATTATAAATGCGCGATTCATTCTTTACTATAGCAGGACCTGCAAATTGAGCAGCGCGCATAGACATCAAAACTTTCTTGTTACGTATAAGCTCCATATTGGAGTGGATGCTCGCACTTAGCATAGGATATCTTTCCATCATCATGTTCTCATAACGCGTACATATTTCCCCCCAAGTCTCTCTGCGCCCCTGGTGGTGTAAAAATTTTGCGTACTTATTAAAGACTACGATGTCACTAAGAATCTGATTGTTCTTTTTCATGGTGTGGTGAAATTTAAAAGTTAATATTAAAATATACTCCTTACCTTTCGGGTATGTGTTTCCACAAGATTGCCCTTCAACATAAGGTCAAGATAGCGGTCTGAATCTATCTCTTCAATATCATAGAGATAGACCTCCCACGGGTTTACAGAATTAAAATGAATCTCAAAAAATCTAGCGTTACTTTTGTCGTCATTAAAAGTCATGCCCAAAGATACATCTTCTTCAATGACATTAGCAAGTCTTTCTAATGATTCAAATAAATAAGCTGATACATATTCTCGATGGCTCTCAATGCTATTGATAACCTCTTTGTCTATAAGCATCACCTTACTCGCCTTTGTAGATTTCGGTTGTGATTCCGTGTTTTTCAAGCTCATCCATTCTATATTTTTGTAAGCTACTAAGACGGCCTTTAGAAGTTTTTACCTCACAAAATACTACACCACAATTCGGGGGTATAGCAATAAGGTCAGGTATTCCGTTCTTGTTCGTCTTCATTAATTTAATAACATAATAGCCTTCTTCTTCTAGTTGCTTAATTTTTTTTTGTTGAATTTTTCCTTCTTCAGTCATCAGAACAAAGTTAACAAATCCTCTCTAAAGTGTTTGAGGGTATAGTTCTTCTTGTCTATCACTGCTTTATATATTTTGTCTTCGATTCCATCTTCGGCAAATATCCAATAAACCTTATTATAGGTCCTGTCTTTGGTATTCATTCTATCTCTGCTCTGCCAATAACTTGTAGCGGAAAAATCTATGTTGTAATATACAATATATTTTGCCTGCTTTAGGCTTATCCCTTCGCGTCCACTTACAATCTGTAAAGCAATACTTTTATCGGGGTCGTTATTAAACTCGTCAATGTCAGTAGTAAAAAGCCTTTCTGGATATACTTCTTTTAAAGCCTCCAGCTCTTGCTTAAACTTATAGAATATCGCTATCTTTTGTTCATAAAATCTTTGGGCAATAAACTCTGCCTTAGAATAGTCTATAGTCTTAGCATTGCCCGATTCAAATATAGCCGTACCGCTATAAAGCTGATGGAGCTTACTCATAAGCTTAGCTCCTGTGTCCGCAAGAATAACCTCTTCATTGCCTGTAATAACCCTATCATTCCTTAACATGTTGCTCATCCTATATGTAAGGTGGCTCATCTTAACATGCAAAATCTCTTCCTCAACCTCTGATTTAAAGCCCGCCTCTTTTTGGGTGTAGTTGATAGTATAAGGAGCTACCGCGGCAAGTATCTTTTTTTCTATGCCATTAGAGTAGTCATTGATTCTATTACCGCCTATCATCTTCTGCTTGACAATAACATAGTCGTCAGCCCATCTATAGAAGTTTTTATACTGAGCAAAAGGGTTGTTGGGGTGGCCATACATCTGATGATATATCTGGGAAAAGCTCTCAGGAGTAGGTGTCCCTGATAACAATATAAGAGAGCAGCCATGTTTAGAGATAAGCTCCTTGACTTGCTTGGCTCTTTTGTTAGGGGGAGCAAAAGCTCCCATGCTATGGGCTTCATCACAGATAATGATATCCCACTTCTGCTCAGGGATTTTATGTAGGCTCTCATAGTTGATGACATCCATAGTATATGAGGGAGCATAGGCATCATAGTCTGCCTGAATAGAAGATATAGCCTTTTTCTTGGTGATAAAAAGGATAGAGGTAGCCTTTACTTGCTCACATATCCCCAATGCGGTAAGGGTTTTGCCTGTACGCACCTCCATAGCTAAGTATAGTAGCCCCTTATCTCGCAAGATATGCGTTCCCTTTTCAATTATTTCCTTCTGATAATCTCTAAATTCCATTTTTAATTATTTTTTGTAGTTCTTTATGAGTATATTTTTTGCCCCAATTCATTTTTTTATCTAGCCTTTCAAACTTCTCACACAATTCATCGAGGGTTTCACAAGACATGAGCGTTCTCCATCCAAAAGTAAAAGGCTTCTGTATCTGAGGCTCAGTGTTAAAATGAAACTGATTTTGTTCTTCATTATATTCTAAGTGATATAACATCTTAGTTGTTTTGGTCTGATAATTCCGAAATTCCATATTCTTTAGCTTTTTGTTTTTTTAATTCTTCTAACTCATCACCATCCACAATATTGTTAGACTCCCATGTCTCTACAAGTGCATCATTAACATAGATGCGAACCTCTGTGCATATCTTTCCCGCCTCATCAAATGAAAAAGGATAGTAGTATGTCAGGTATCTTATCGTTTTCATAGTAGCGTGATATGAACAGGTGTATATTCTCCAACGTATGCACAGAAGACGTTAAAGTTTAAATACTCTATAGCATCTTCAATAGTCATGCCGTCTCTTTCCATAAGTATCTTAATCATCTTATCTTCATCATAGACTACCTTGCCATCGCGGTGGTATCCAATTACTGCATCATTAAAGCCGTCCCATAAGATAGCTTCGTGATTTAATTCTGCTATAGTATCTATTATATTACTCATTGTTTTACATTTTAAGGTTAAATAATTCTTTTACAGGCACCAACACGATGACGTTATTGTTATCACCGCAGTGTTTTATATTGCCCAATTTGTATTGCTTACGAGCTAGCTCCTTGAGCTTCTCAGTGGGGACAATGACATAGACTACATCTTCGCCATTTTTATGGAAAATATAGCACCAATGGGTAGCCTCTGTGGTAGCGATACCACTAGGCCTGCCCTGTTGCATATATTCTATAGCCATATTGCCTGTGCTTAACGCAGCTCTGTCGCGCTTAACCTCAATCTTTTCGTTCTTAAAGATATTGTAAAGCTTCTCCTCCCCTATCTGTCCAAAGGCAAGGTCTATATCCCAATCGTATTTGTTGCTAAATAAATCTCCCATCATGGTATATTATCAACGTCATCAGGCACCTTCCAAACAGATTCCTGCTCATCGCCTGGGTCTGAAATAATATAAGACTCTATGCGCTTTAAGGACGAAGCAATAGATGTCAAAGCATCAGCAATTTTCGCTTCACTATCCTTCTCAAGGGTGTAATTAGTGTTCTCATTCATTAGATTAAAATATTTAAAGTTAAAAAATCAGCTATAGCGTGCATTGATATATACTAAAAGCATTAGCATTAAAAATAAAATGGTTAATATCCAGCTCAATGGTGGGTCATCGTCTCTCATAACATAAGGTTTTGGTGGTCTAATTTTTTATCTAACTTATTTATCTCCTTAAAAGCCCACTCATAAGCCTCAACAGGAGACACGAAATCAGATTTTGTTTTCTCAGTAACCCAATAATTTTTACCTTCTTTATAAATACCACAAATCCATTTCCGTTTTGAAGATAGCGGCTGCACTTGCACCCACCATCCTTTTTTTACAAGGTTTATTAAACTATTCATCATCTACAATTAAGTTATCAATATTACATTTATGGCATATCCAATGTTCTTCAGGGTTGTTTCTTTTCCCATCAGTTTTATATATGCCGAGGAAATGTGCCTCACTAGTATTAAAATATCCGTAACACCAACGACAGCTTATAGAAATATATCCCCTATTTAAAGACCTGATAAAGGTCTTAATATTGGCATCGTTATAAAAACAATCTGCGCTAGTACCCGCCAATGATTCCCATAAATCATAATCCATATCTTTAAGGGCGTTCATATACGCCTCCCCAGGCCTCTCCCCTTGCTTGTAGCGCAAAACAAAGGTAGAGGTTAGGGTAATCCATTCAGTGTCACTTAGTTTTCTCATATATATAATTTAAAAGGGCACACTTACAGGGTCATTCTCGTGTAAAATAAAATACTTGCCATTGCGGTCTTTGCCAATGGTGGCATCAAAGCCTGTCTTATAATAGGCATACTCTTGAATCCATTTGCCAAACCTCTGTGGGGTAATCTTCAGCTTATCGAAGTTGGTGTATTCCGAAGTAAAGCTATGCCACAAGGTGTGCTGATACACTTTAACCCCTACACCAATATCCTCAACATTAAGAGGGTTGGTTATCCACTCATAGAACACACTGCTTGTTGCGGTCTGCAGCTTTCTGTCTTCCATATTTTTAAACTCACCCTGAATAAATCCTGTGCGTAAATAATTCTTTAGAGCATCTATCATATAGTTATCAAACCGCATCCACTCCTCAGTATCCCAATCGGTAAATAAAAGCCTACCAAATTCATCTAAAGGCGTAAAGTTTTTGTGATAGAACTTTCTAAACTCCAGCTCCCACTTCCTTCGCTCAAAGCTATTACCCTTACCGACTATAGCATAGTTGGTGGTAATAATAATCTTAGGGCTCTGAGCAAAAGGAATCTTTATGGCATCTTTGTTTTTCTTCTCCAAAGTAATACCCTCCGTGACCACACTAAACAATCGCTCAAAATGAAAAGACTTTCTCACATCATCAAAGCATAAGGTCTGCGTATCTTGAGAGAGGGTCTGATAGGCAAAGCTCTTCTCAAAGCTAAAGGCCTTTCCATCTATGGTAACAAGCTTCTTCATCTGTGAGATGCCATTAACAAACAATCCCTTTCCTGTGCCTCCCTCAGGGTTTTCCGAAAGTATTTCATCATTGATAATAACAGCGGGGCAATACGATTGATTCTTAAAGCCATGCAGCAAGAATCCTATAGTGCTTTCCACAGATAATATATTCTTATCAGAGCCCGCAACATTATGAATGAACTTCTTAAAGTCGCACTCTATGTCATTGGTAAAGTCAAAGTCCCTGTCTATTACTTGGTCTTTCCATACATAGCCACCGAGGTCGATATAGTCTACAAGCTCAACATTTGCTTTAGTAACCTTAACCGCACAATTATTATAATATATATAAGCACTGCGCTTATCGTCTTTAATAAAGTAAGCGTCTATGCTTTTAATCATTCCCAAGAAGTCCTCTTTGAAGTATCGCGTCTTATCAGCAAAATGATTATAGACTACCATATCCCCCTTAGAATACAACCAATGCAATACAAAGTCTTTGATATATTCTACAGCAATGTTCTCAATGAGATTGTCTTTAACACGCACAAAAAGAAAAGCCGTAGAGCCTGGAGGTGAATACTTATATATACCATTATCCTCCAAAAATTCTTTGAAGAGATTATGTACTATACTTACCCCTCCATTAGAGCTAATAGTCCAAAACTGAATCTTATGTGCTTCTTGTTTTATTTCCCCGATGACCTCTTCTAGGTCATGCTCCCCCACTCCTTTTTCCTTTAGCTCATGCCGAATCTCTTTATCTGTAGCTCCTGATTTCATCTTTACCTTGATGTCCTCTACTGCTGCGTTGTCCTCAAAAAACCTAGTGTTATGCTCTGCAAAGTTCTTATATGCGGAGTTGATAGTAGTACGTATCTCCTCTTCACTAAAGCCCTTAGTAGTATAATTCCCTAACACATAGAGCGCAAGAGATTTGTCTACTCCAAACTTATTAAAGGCGCTTGCGATAACAAACATATTATTGTTGCGTTCCCCTTCAACCATTGGGAAGTTATCTTCCCACCACTTCAAAAGCCTCCGCACTACCTCCCCGTGGTCGCTAATGCGTATCGTTGGCCTCTCCCCTACAACGAGGTATTCACTCTCATCAAACTCTTTCTTCTC
>CEUO01020080.1_pt1 | contig 12340 bp, 22 predicted proteins | sample 531391 | NCBI WGS metagenome assembly CEUO01 (sample SAMEA2622799, study PRJEB7988) | marine metagenome | isolation source: saline water (ENVO:00002010), including
TTCATTCCTTTCTAGTAATAATTTATAGAGCCAGGTTACTAGAACTACTAATACTATATAACCTGCTATCTCTTCTTGGCTCATCTACTTTATCCTCTCTACAATATTAGTTGTAGTATCATTCTTAGTATAGCACATCATACACTCAATACATTTTCTATCACAATTACTAGACATATCACCACTATAATCTTCTGTTATATTATTAAATACCTTATCGAAGTATTTAGGTAGAGGTGCTATTGTATTAGGTGTATCATTAGAGTATACTAATATTAGATTAGGTGGTTTCTCTCTACCACTATCTATTAGTTTGGTTACTAGCCAATACATTTTAGTCCACAATGTAAAGGTAGTTTTAGGTTGGTTTTCGCAGATACGAAATAAATTCTCTAAGTGGTTTCTATTAATGAGTTCTCCATGACCATTAAACCTAGCAACAACACTAGGAACTTTTGGTAGATACTCATAATCATGTACTTTATATGATAGATAGTCACTATTAGATTTGAATCTAGGTACACAATTCTTCCTGAATGTTTTTAGCATATTCCAACTATAACATACATTACAGATAGTGCCTTTCTTCTTAGACATTGCCTGACAGAACTTATTAGAAGTAGTGTCAGTATTAAGTGCAGGTATACCTTCTAGTTTACCTGTCATTTTACTCCATTTATAAGCTTCCATATCTAGCTCCTCCTTCTATTTGATGTTAGAACATTATATAGTAGGTCTAGCTTACTAGATAAGTCGTGCTTGTTACCACTTATACCAAAGTATTCTTTCACACTAGAAATTTTCCATCTCCTGTGTGGTTTTATACCTTTGCAGTATAGTTTTAAATCTCTCTTACTACATATTAGATTATACATTCCTACATTGACATTACTAGAATTATCTTCTAGGTCTTTTAGAAACTTACAATCTGCATTTATATTTATAGGCTTGTCCATTTCTAGTCCTTTCTTTCTAGCCATTTATTATACTTATCTTCATCATACTTATATGCTTCTAGGTAATGATTATAGTATTTATCTACATCAAAAAATTTGCTACCTAGTATCAATAGTTCTGTATTTAAATAACTATTATAAGCAAGTATAAACTCATTTCTAGTTAAAGCTCCCTTTAATCTAGGATTAACTTTTCCTTCTAGTGGCATTTGTCTACTTATCCTTTCTAGTATATAAAAAAAGGGAAACATTTCTGCTTCCCTCTTTTCTACTTACTATCTCTTTTTTGTTGTGCTTCTAGAACTCTAGCTCTAAAACTAGCTTGTCTTTTAGCTTGATTATTCTGCCTAGTAATACCTTCTAAATACCTATTATAAGATTTACTAGCATTTTTAGTGCTACCATTACGAGATTTATAATTCTCTATATATTTCTCTCTATTCATTTATAACTCCTTTTTACTTGTGTTAAATATCTTCTCTGAATTGTAGTAGAAGAAATATAACTGCTTTGTACTGCATTTACTTGCTTGGTATCTAGTATAACCCTTGTACCTAACAAGCCATTCTATTAATTCTTTTCTAGTTCTATAAGGACAACTCATAATTCCTTTCTAGTATAAGATAAGTCTTTGCTATTATGTAGTGTCATTCACTCTAATTGTATCTATCTAGAATAGCTATTCATACAAACCACAACTACAAAGACTTATCTATTTTATAATAATTCTAATAATATTGCCTAATATATATACTATAAAAATCATACCTCCTACCAGGCTACTAGCAAATAATACTAGAATTGGTATTCTAGATACTATAAGCCAGATATCATATAGCTCTCTTTTAATATTATATAACTTTCTCTCTCTATAAGTCATATCTACTTTACTCTTTCTCTTTTTTATTTATACCTAGCATATCATCTATCATATCATTGAAAGGTTTAAAACTCTCTACTAGATTATCTAGATATACTTCACATTCACATTTTAATCTACCAGAACCAAACTTTATAGATTGCTTTCCCTCTTTGCACTTATTACACTTTTTCATCTGCCAGTCCCCTCTCTTTTAGCTTATCTACTAGAAATGGAAATACATTATCTCTAGTAATTAGTATTGTAGATATATTCTGCCTATCATAATCATCTACTAATTCATTCATTATATTTCTAAATGTAGTAGTGCTTATCTTAAGGAACTTCTTCTCTTTATTATTTTCTCCCATTATTATCTCCTGGTTGTTATTAGTTAAAATCTCTAGGTATAACTTTCACTCTAAAAAGTAGTAGAAAGTTTAATATAATCATTATGATTACATAGTAGTCAAATAGTATCTCTAATATAATTTCTGTGAGCATATTATAATCTCCCAATTTCTCCAACATTCTAGTAGGACTAGATGTTTAGATTTATTTTTTCTAATTTTTTCTGGAAAGCAAAAAGCCATCATATTTCTACAATGGCTTTTCTACTTTACTATTTCTAGAATTGAATTATGCTGTCATTTCTTTTCTAGTTTTTTCTTGCTCTTTAGTAAGACCTTTCTTAAATATGACATCTACAATTTTTGTAGTCCCATCTTCAAGTGTTAGAATATTTCCTTTTACTTCGTCAAGACTAGCAATGAACTTTCTAACTTTCATTTGTACACTATCTTTTACTACTGATGTACTTCTAGTATCTTTCCATACTTTCGCCTGTCTGCAGGCTTTTTCTAGCTCAAAATACACATCATCAACTTGTAACCCTTCTAGTTTATGCTTTCTAATGAAAGGCTTAATAGTTAATTTTACTGCCAGGTCGTTTCTTCCTACTTTTACTTTACTATCAACAGACTCCTCAATTATAGAATCTATTATACCATTTAGATTTTTTCTTATTTCTGTTTTCATTTTCTATTTCCTTTTTTCTATTGTTTGTTTTCTAGTAAGTTTCAAGAGAAATTTTCCTCTCAAACACTAACCTAAATTACCACTATCTAGGGGGGAATCCTACACCTGGTCAGTAACATACTCTGTAACACATTATTTTGGTGAAAAAACATTAATCAAATTTACAAAAAAGTGCTTGTATAAAAACATTAAAAAAACATAAATTAATGTTATGAATATAAAGAAATATGAACCTAACAAATTATTAGCTATAGAGTTATTAGCTAGTAATCCTTCAATAAATCAAAGAGCAGTAGCTTCAAAGCTTGGAATTAATGAAAGAACAGTAAGATTATGGCTTACAGACCCTGATTTTGTAGATGAAATTTACAAAAGATATATGGAAGTTTCAGGCATTGAGTTACCTGCAGTTATAAAAGCTATGATTGAAGAAGCAAAGATGGGAAATGTACAAGCAGGTAGATTAATTTTAGAGCATTTTGGTAAATTGGAAACAAAGATTAAAGTACAAGTAGAGAGTCCTTTTGAAAAGTTTATGAGGATGGATGGAGAAGATGCAGAGTTTGTAGATGTTAGTAGCCAAGAGCAAGATGAGATGGATTTAGTTAGTAAAATTATGGACATAGAAGATGTAGAGTTACCTGAAAGAGATATTGCTAATAGTAGTCCTCGTCTTAGAGAAAAAAATGAGAAAAAAACATTAAAAGAAAGTACTATCAAGCAGATTAAAAAAGAAAAAGTAAAAAAACAGTTAAATAATGCTTATAGACTTAGAAAAAGAGCTGAAGTAGTTGGTTTAAAGTTGCTTGGTTCAGGTAGACAGTCCAAAGGGGCTAGAGAAAAGTGGTTAGAAGAGCTTGAAAGATTAGAAATTGAAAAATTTGGCTCTATTAAAGAGTAATATTTTACATATAAACATTCCTAAGTAAAGGAATGTTTAATATATATAATATATATAATATATATATATATAGGGGAAAATGAAAAAAGAAATTATCAAGTTTAAAGAAAAGTGGTTTAAGTTTACTGACTATAAACCTCACACAGGTCAAGAAAGATTGCACTTCCCACCAGGAGACCCTAGATTTATCGTTGCTGTATGTGGTAGAAGATGGGGAAAGTCTTTTGGAGCAGCTAAAGAAATAGAACTTGTCATTACACAGCCAAAGAAAAGAGCTTGGGTTGTTGCACCTACTTACCAAACTGCTGAAAAAGTGTTTAGAGAAGTGTGGAATGTGATGATTAATGAAAAGCAAATGCCCACAAGAAGAGCATCCTATAGAGATATGTACATAGAATTTGAGTGGGGTTCTGTTTTTGAAGCCAAATCTGCCGATAACCCACCATCATTAGTTGGTGAAGGTTTAGATTTGTTAGTTTTAGACGAAGCAGCCAAGCAAAAAAAGAAAACTTGGGAAATGTATTTAAGGCCTACTTTATCTGATAGAAAAGGAAAAGCAATTTTTATTACAACTCCTGAAGGTTATAATTGGGTGTATGAATTATTTTTAAGGGGGAAAGAAGATGAAGAATGGTACTCGTTCAACTCACCATCATGGGAAAACCAATATGCATACTCAGGACCTGATGATTCAGACTTACTTGAAGCAAAGCGAAACATGTCGAAAGAAATCTTTGACCAAGAGTATGGTTCGAAGTTTACTTCCTTTGCTGCTAGGGTTTATCCTTTTGACAGGGAGCTTGATGTGGGGAATGTTGGGTATAATCCTAACTATCCCACTTATTGTACTATCGATTTTGGATATAGGCAGCCTGCTGTATTATGGATGCAAACTTATTTGCAAGAAGGTGTACAACATATTAATGTAATCGATGAGATTGTCCACGAAAAAAATGTAAAAACTGATGAGCTTGCAAAAATGATTAGAAAAAAACCATATCATGTTGTAAATTATTTTGGAGACCCTGCAGGCATAAATAAACAATCTCAGTCAGGATTAGGTGATATTGAGATTTTTAGGAAGCATGGAATAGGGGTTAGGTCAGTAAGGGACAGAGTAAGCAGGGACATCGAAGCAGGTATTAGTCATGTTAGAAGTTTTATCCAAAATGCAGAGAATAAAAGGTTTTTACATGTTTCAAGTAAATGTGTAGGTCTTTGCGAAGATTTGGAAAATTATAGATACCCTGAACACAAAGAAGGAACAGATTTAAGGAAACTGCCTATAAAAGATGGGCATCATGACCATAGCATGGATGCTTTGCGTTATTTTTTTATAAACAGATTTCCAATTAGGCAGCAGTCATTATTATTTGAGAGGAAAAACAGTAAATGGCATTAGACTACAGAGAAGTAATTAAAAATTCAATTTCACAAGAGAAATTAAGAAAATCAAGAGCAAGAAGAAGGGAAGTTGAAGAGCTTTTAAATTTTTATACAGGAACGAATACAGAATTTTATATAGAAGATTTTTTCTCTCCTGATATCTACTCAGATATACCTATTTACAAAATGAATATTACTAAAAAATTTATAGACAAAATGTCTAGAGTTTATGTTCCTAAAGCAGTTAGAAAAATCTCAGGGCAGGAGAATCTCTTATATAGCTCATTGACTCCTAACAAAAATGTTAGAATGAAACATGTTGAACGCATGACTAATCTTCTTGGTACTCCTGCCCTAAGAATTGTTTGGAACGACTATGATAAAGACACTTCTTTCTTTGAGTATAAACCAATTTATTATTTTGATGCACATTTTGATGATTTCAATCCTTATAAACCTGTTTCAATAATGTATCCTGTGTTAAACCCAACATATGATATTAGCTATTCTGAAAATTTACAATGGGAATATTGGGATAGTGAAAAATATTGTCGTTACGATGAAAAAGGGAATATTATTTTTGAAGAAGTAAACCCCTATGGTATTATACCTTTTGTTTTCCCTAGAGACATGGAACAAATAGATGACTTTATTAATGAAGGTGCTACTGACATTGTTAATGTTAACAAGCATATTAATATTACAATGACAAATTTACAATTAGGACTACATTACCAAATGGTTGGACAGCCTTATGCAACAGGAGTTTATGCAGATGAGCCAATCAAAAGAGTTGGTCCTGATTACATAATTAATGTCCCTGAAGGAGGTACATTTGGTATCGCTTCTCCACAAGGGGATTTAAAAGGGGTTGTTGACACTATTAAATTCCAATTAGAAATGTTGGCACAGTCTAGGCATATGAGCATTAACTTTGACAGCAATCAAGACCGACCTTCTTCAGGGATAGCCTTAGTTATAAAAGATTTTGAACATATGACTGACTATCAAGATGATATGGAAAGATATAGAGAACTAGAGCATGATATTTTTAATATTGAAAGAACTATAGCTTCTGTTAATGAAGTAGATATAAAAGATTCTTTTGAAATAGAGTTCGGAGAACTTGAGTATCCAAGGACAACTCAAGAACTTATAGCAAAAGAACAATATGAAATTGAAAAAGGTTTTACTACAGATGCAGAGTTGCTACAAAAAAGAAAAGGTGACATCACTTTAGAGGAGGCTAAAAAAATTATAGAAGAAAACTCTTCTAATGGCTAACAAAAAAGTAAAATTTAAATTTACTATGCAAGGTGTCGAAGGAGATGACGACACTACTAATGTTCCTAGTCCTGAGTGGGTTAGAAGAAATAAATATAAGCCTTGGTTCGAAGCGATAGTTCGAGATTCTTGGGCAACATTTATTTCAAGTTTTAATGAGGCTTTACAAAATCAATATGTTGTTAGGGCAGAACAAAAATTAACAAGAAGTACAAACACTACAAATAATTACGAAGAAAGGAATGTTTATAGAAGAGCGCATAAGATAGAAGGCTCAGAAAGAGGGACAACAGAAGATGTAATTACCACAAACCTAAAAGGTGTAGTTTCAGGTCTTTTACTTGAATCAATGGTTTGCAAGCTAGAGTTCGATGGTACAAATATTACAATATTAAGCCCAATGAACAATAATCATTATAAAAAAATTATTTCAAATTTGTCTGGTCAACCTGGATTAAAAACTTATTATTTATCTAAATTTTTACATAAGGAGTTTTCTTTTACATCTTCAGGTAGAAATGCATGGGGATTTATGACTGAAGGTTTTAAAAAAAATGGAGCAGCATATAATCTTGCTATGCAAGAGATGAATATTGCTTTAGCTAGAAAAGAAAAAGAGGGGAAAAGAGGCTCATATAAAAAAAGTAGGAAAAAATAGGAGATTATTATGGAAAGTGATGACAGATTAAAAAAAATAGAAATGTTATTAGAAAAAATGCTAGAAGAATTAGTAATAGAAGCTGTTGGAAGTGACCCTTCAATAACTCTTCCAATTCCTACTAAAATATTTTTAGAAATGGAAGATATAGCAGGAGAGACAATAAATTTAATTGGAATAAGTTAAAATACTTCTTATATTTGCTACTAGAATTTCATAAAAAAATCATAAACAGGAGATAATATGTCAGAAGGACAAGAGAATACAACTAATGAAGCTCAGGAGAGCAAGCCACTAGCACAGGAAGGTGCTGATGTAGATTATAAAGCCCTCTATCTTGAAGAAGTGCAGAATGCAAAAAAACTTCGCAAGAGAGCGCAAGAAAGCGAATCAAAGAATGAAGAGTTCTTAAATGCTCAGGAAACTCAAAAAGTTAAGTCTATGAAAGAACAAGAAAGATATAAAGAACTTTCTGAAACTTTACAAGCTAAACTTGATGAGGTTTCTCCATTTAAAGATAAATGGGAAGCTCATGAGACATCTAGAAGAGATTCTTTGTTGGCAAAGTTGCCAGAGGATGACAGAGAAAGTTTGCAAGGCGAAAGCTTAAAAACTTTAGAGTATATTGTGAGCTTAAAAGAAGAGACCAAACCATCTAACCCTGCTCATACTGCAGGAGCATCGAGAAAAGTTGAAAGCGATATTCCTGACAATCCATTTGAAAAAATGGATAAGCAAGATAGAGGTAAAAATTGGGATGATATTTTATCACAATATGTGTCAAAACATAAAAAAGTAAATTTAAAACAATAATATATTGAAGGAGAGTTAAACTATGGGATTATATAGTAGCGTAGTACAAGATTCTTATTCTAGTGGTACTGAGAGTGCAGTTTTTATTCCTGAACTTTGGGCAGATGCAATCAGAAGCACATTTAAGAAAAATCTTGTCTTAGGCGCATTAGCAAATGACTACTCATCTTTAGTGTCAGGTGGTGGAGATAAAATTCATATACCTACATTCGCAGATGTAGCAGATGCAGCAGCAAAAACACAATACGATGCAGTTAGTTATTCAAAAAATACTGAAGTAGAAATAACTATGGATATTAATCAGCATTATTATACTGCAGCAATGGTAGAAGATATGGCAAAAGTACAAGCCAATTCAGACTTATTAGCAGGATATGCAGATTCAATAGGCTATAAATTAGCTTTACATATGGAAGATGCATTAGCAGCTAAATTGTCTACATCTACTAGAGCTATTAACTTAGATAATGGTGATAGTGGTGTTGATAGAGTTTTAAATAGAGCAAGAATAGTTGCAATAGTTAGACATTTATACAAAGTAGGAATTAATCCTGAAGATTGTGTAATGGTTCTATCTACTAGATTATATGCATCTTTATTTAATCTTGATGACTTTGTTCATGCAGAAAAAATAGGTAGTGTTGCCAACTTCCCAACAGGAACAGTTGGAACAATTATGGGCATTCCTGTTATTCCAAGTCCAAGAATACATCGCAATCTTATTTCTGCTGATGCAGTTGATGAGGCAGGTGGAAATATTGATAACGACTTATATCCTGGTGGATTCGTTATTCATAAAGATGGATTAATGATGGCTTATAGTAAATATCCTACTGCTAATGCAGAATATGATATGGATTATATTGCACATAAAATGGTAACAGATGTTGTTTATGGTTGTGGATTATTGCATGATTCTAGCGTAAATCAAGCTAGAGTGTTTGCACTTTATGAAGCAGGTCAAACATCAGCGTCAAGTTGGACTTAATAGGAATTTATTTCTTATTTTGTTAGTTAACATTAAAGGGGATGGGTAACTGTCCCCTTTTAATAATTGGAGAAAAAATGAGTAGAGATATTAAATTTAAATTTTTAGGCAAAGCTCCTGCAGGATTCAACTCAAACGAAGTTGATTTTTGTAGTGCTTATGAATTAGAGCAATGGGAAGCTGCAGGCGAATATGATATAGAAGTTATAGAAAAGCCAAAAGCATCTAGCAAAAAGTCAACATCTAAAAAATGATGATTAATTCAATTAAAGAAATCGTAGAAGGTACATTATACAAATTAAATATGTATAGCGATGATGCATTATCCTTAATAATGAGGACAGGATGGGCAGAATCAGGCTATAGAGCCTTAAGGCAATATAAAGGTCCTGCAATAGGATTTTGGCAGGTTGAACTAGATACAGTTAAAGATACTTTAGATAATTATGTGGCATACAGACCCCACATCAAAGAGATTCTACTTGGATTAGGTCTAGATGAGGATGATTTAGAATTTTCTGTATTATCAAGTATAGCACTACAAGCAGCATTCTGCCGACTTAAGTATAGACGAGATTCAAAGCCTATCCCCTCATGGGATGATATGGAAGGTCAAGCTAAATATTGGAAAAGAGTATATAATACCGAACTTGGAAAAGGAACTGTAAAACATTTTATAGAATGTAACGAAGCTAAACATTAAAGGAGAGTCATGCCTAAAAAAACACCTGTCAAAAGAGCAATAGTAACTCCTGACAAACACTTTCCCTTAGCTGATATGCCTGCAATTAATGTAGTCTGCAAGACAATCGAAGTAGTTAAACCTGATATATATATAGACTTAGGAGATGTTGGTGAGTGGCATGGTTGCTCTCATTGGCAATGGAAGAAAAAGAAAAGACCTCCTATTGAATACCAATTACCATCTATAGAAAAAGATATAATAGATGTAAATAAAGGTATGGATATTATTGATGAATCTTTAGATAAAGCTAATTGCAAAGAAAAGTATATGATTGAGGGAAACCATGATGATTGGATGAATAGGTTTACAGATGAACATCCATATTTAGATTATAGATTTAAAGATGCAGTAAATTTAAAAGATAGAGGGTATACATTTTACCCTATAGGCAAGTATTTAAAAATAGGTAAACTATTCTTTTACCATGGACACCATTTTGGAAGCATTAACCATACTAGAAATCATCTAGTTAGATTAGGTTCTAATATTATGTATGGTCATCACCATGACTTACAGCAATCTAGCCTTACTCATATGGATGGAGTTAAGTCTGCTTGGAGTATTGGATGTCTAAAAGATATGGGAGACGAGAAGAATGCTTGGCTTGGCAATAGAAAACATAATTGGAGTCATGCTTTTTCTATTGTAGATTTCTTTGAAAATGGTTACTTTACAGTACATGTTATACAGATAATTAATGGGAAAACATCCCTTTGGGGTAATGTGATAGATGGAAATGTTTAATGCAACAAGAGCTACAATCACAATTAGAAGGATTAATAGGCTCTTATGGGTGGATGTTTCTCGTTGGTTTTGCAGCAATGCTATTTCGCTCAGCAATAGAAGGGGCTGTAGAAGGCTTTAAAGTCTTTTATGGTGACGACTTAAATACTGACGATGTAGTTATTATAGATGATAGACCTGCTCGTGTAGTTAGAGTAGGGTTTTTTAAAACAATATTTTTTGTATATGAAGTGGGTACATCTCCTGATGGAAAGCCTTATGTTAAATCAGGGAATAAGATGGCTATACAGAATGACCAATTAAAAACACATAAGATAGAAAAACCTCTATCTATGTTAGACCTTTCAAGGTGGGAGAAAAGTAATGGCTGATACATTAAGGACAACAGCAGTAGGAGTAGGTAGTGCAGCAGCAATAAGCCTAGGTGTCTTACCTGATTTAGTTTCTGTAGCTGTTGGAGTAGTAACATTTATATATTTTTTAATTAAGATTAAGAAAGAATTATGATAGGAACAGGAGTTTTAGTTGAAAAAGCAATATCGATATTGGCTAAACAGTTTAAGTTAGACAAAGTTCTCGACTATGTGGAAAACCCTAATGAAGCTGATAAGGAAATTAAAAACTTAAGAGCCAGGGTTGAGTCTTTAGAAAAAATGGCACATCCACAAAAAGAGTTCGTTATATGTAATCAATGTAAAAAACAAATAGAGGAGTTATAATATGTTTGATTCAGTTTTAGGATTAGTAAGTAATAATACAAGTTTAATAGCAAGTGGTGGTGGCGCAGCTGTAGTTTTATGGGTTTTAAAAAGAGTTCCTAATGACTATATTTGCGAAATGGTAGAAACATTGTTCTATACTATAGGCAAAACAATAACTTTAGGTTTAAGCAAATGGAGCCTAACTAAAAAGTTTTGGAATAATACTATAGAACCTTGGTTCATTGATTTATTTGACAATGTAGTTGGTGGAGCTGTTAAAGGCTTTATTAGAGGCTTAAGGGTAGATGACTAATTTAACTTCAGATAAAAATTTAGATAAACATCTAAAGGTAATCAAGTCAGGGGAGGAAATAACCTCCCTTGAACTTGCTACTGAAGGTAATGGAGCTAAGATTAAAGGCGACCTTGAGATAACAGGAAGCATAACCAATACTGTTGGAGTATTTGAATTATTAGGCGATAAGATTGTAGTAAATGCAGGGTATTTATATTTTTTAGATTTAGCACATAGAATCAACTTCCAAGCAAATGATGTTGATGATAATTACCTTCTTAGTTTTGTTCAAGATTATGATACTGTTTACAGAGCCACAAATGTTAAGGCTAAGGGAGTTCACCATGTTTTTGATGGTGGGACTATTACCACAGCAGACACAGCTAATTCTAATAATACAGGTATATCTATATCTACAACTTTAAATGATTCATCTGACTCAGGCTCTTGTGTTTATAGTTTGATTAAAGGAGTTGCTACCAATACAGACATTACAGGTTGGGATGAGTTGTATTTATTACATCTTACAGGTGCAAGTACATTTTATGTTGATAATGCAGGTAATGTAGCTTTATCGGCTACTAAAAAACTTTACTTAGATGGTGGAGGAGATACATATATAAAAGAAGGTGTAGCTGATGTAGTAGACATTATAGTGGGTGGGGAAATATTGCTAAGACTGACAGAAAATGGTGGTGGAGCAAGCGACACAGTTTCAACAGGTGGTGTTTTAGAACAGCAGCAAGATTTAAAATTAACTGCTACTAAAAAATTATATTTTGATAGTGGTAGTGACACTTATATACAAGAAAATTCAGCAGATAATTTAAAATTTGTTGTAGGTGCTGATACGATTATGACACTTAAAGAAGGTTCAGGCGAAGGAAACCTTGTAAACATAGGAACAAGTTGTGCAGGTTTTAACCAGCATGAGCCAACATATAATGCTAGTGATACAATGGTGTATTTTAA
>CEUO01004937.1_pt1 | contig 12338 bp, 13 predicted proteins | sample 531391 | NCBI WGS metagenome assembly CEUO01 (sample SAMEA2622799, study PRJEB7988) | marine metagenome | isolation source: saline water (ENVO:00002010), including
CACTAAATTAAAAGGGACCATCGAAAGATGATCCCTTTTTTTTTACTAGTAACCTTCGCTACCTCCACCCCTATCTTCATTAGTTCTCCGTGGTGGTGGTATATAAGTTGGTTCACGTTCTTGTGGCGGTCGAGGAGTTGGTTGTGTTCGTTCTTGTTCTCTTATTTCCTGCCCTTGTTCTCTTATTTCTTGCTCTTCTACTTGTTGTTCTTGTTCTTCTATTTGTTGAGGCATCTCTTGTGCACTTGCTTGTGTATATGAGGGGTCTCCATTAAAAAGGTCTAATTTTTCTATATTCACAACTCTTTCTTTTGGTTTCCAATCTCCATGAAATTGTGTTTTACCCATTTCCAAACCATTAGGCATATAATATTCTTTCCCATTAAACTCATGTATATGATAAGTTGATTCTGGACTATCTTTTTCAGCCCCATTAGTAGTATCATAAAGAGGGTAATAACCTAAAACACTAAATGGTCCTGTTTCTTCAGGTCTACCATTTTTACTTTCTAAAAACTTTTTTCTTTTAGAGCTTTTTATAATATTTCCAGTGGCACATTCAAATTTTCTCATTGGCCTAACTCGCATGTGTGCCATATATCTCCCAACTTCCCAGGCTACAACTTCAGTAGTCATAGAATTTGATGGATCACAAATGCTTGATTTACAATGCGGAATAGAAGCATCAGAAGCCAAAGCTAGGTTCTCAGCCGACCACGTAGTGTTGGTAAAGTTATAATGACCACCCACGGCAAGTCCATCACCATGCTGTGGAAAAGCAGCGTAAGGTGTGCCTAAAGTGTTGTAAGGATAATCATCATTCCATGTATTAGAAACCCAATATAAATTATTTAAATTTAAAGGAGCATATGGATGTGTACTAGATAATACCGTTGGGGGATTATTTGATATGGGTGGTATATTATTCCTTACAAACCAAAATTCTTCTACTGAAGGTAAAAACCAATCATTATATCCATTTAAAGAATAATCATTACATGCGTCAAAAGCATTTTTATTACCTGGAATTAAAGTTGTAATTGGTGAATAATTAGCAATCATAGAACTCGTGTTATCCTCTCCTTCGGTTTCCCATGGTTGATTCCAAAAAGTTCCTGGTGCGCCGGGAGGATTTGAAGTCCCTGTCATTACGCCACTATTTCCCCATTCTATCCCCCAATTAGGATCAAACGGATCAAGATCAACTGGTCCTAATTCAAAATAATAATTAGAATGATTTGCGGCAAAACCACCCGCAGTTATAGTTCCAGCGTTCATCCAAGGCGTTGCTACTATAATTCCTCCAGCTGGACCAATATCACCGATATCGTACTCACAATCACATGTATGCTGCATCGTTGCAGTGTTTGGATAGATAGACGGATTTAATCCTCCCCAGCTAGGTATAGCACCACTAATATCAGGATGTACTGTTATAGGATTGCCACCAAAATCTAAAGGTTGATATGTGGCATAACGAGGGAGAGCTGAATCTACACCGGTATAGCTACCAGTTATATGGTTATAAATAGGACCACAATATGCTGGCCAATCTCTTTGACCTGATGGAGAATAATAAGGATGTGGATTACCAAAAGTACTAGAATTACAACCCGTTTCATAGCTAATAGCTCCATCCCATTCTAATTTCATAAATACACCAGAAGCTGAAGCTTGTGGGGAATTCCATGATGGCGTTGGTGGGAATGGACTATCATACCAACCTTGAAAACAAACAATTGGATAATCACCCTCTAAGTGTTGTCCATTTTTTAATCCTAATAGTATTCTTCCTTCTGGTACATCAAGTTGAGCCCTTCCTGTCGTTGAGTAATATATAGGATCGATACCCTGCCACCATTGGGTGAGATAAAAATCATATTTCCACTTTCCTACAAAATTATAATTTGCATCCCAAATAGTTATTTTATATCCCGAAGTTGCATTCATAATATCGCGTTTAGTGTACGAATTACCAACCACATCATGACGAGAAAGCAGCATAGTGATCCTATCACCCCCTATAACACTGTCAGTATACTCGTTGAAAGGGACTCCGGGGTTAACAACTGAAAATGGTAATCCAGGAGAACATCCTTCATTAGTTGTGCCCCAAACTATAGCGTGAGGCAATGTACCAGCAGAGGTGTTAGGTTCATCAAATGACAAATTACAAAAAGAACCTACAAGATGCCCGCAAAATCCATCTCTGTAATTATATTCAAAATTACAATCTGGAGGAAGAGGACACGGTTCTGGTTCACATTCAAATCTTCTAATTGGAAGCACTGATAAGGCGTGACATCTCCAAGCTAATTCAAAAGTATTTGTATCGTTATTATAAGCCCAAGCATATTTATCCGTGATACCTGGGTAATTTTGTGGGACTCTATTAGAAGAAGTCCAATATCTATGTTCAGAAAATTGACCTAAACTATTTAATGTAAGTTGAGCAACAACCGAGGGTTGATTAACAATTTCTTTAAATTCATCGAATGATGGTAAAAACCAATCATTAGCATTTGCGCTAGTAAGCTGTTTACATAATGTAGCTGCTATATCATGTGAGTTTAACCAAGGGTGTATACCACTTTGTGGTGTACCTGGAGAGTATGGATAATTATCTATAATATCAGTATTAGATATTCCAGATCCAAAATCATTAAGAACTGTTAACGGTTTATTGTGAGCTCCCCATTCCGCACCAGCAACACTAAAACCTGCTGGGTAAGAAGTGTTAGTAACACTCATCAATCCAACCTCGCTAGTATTAAAATCTCCACAATCTCCTATTATTGGGTTAGTTCCAGGATTAGCTAAATCTCTAACACGCATATAATAAAGCGCATTAGGTACCATCTCTGTAATATCTGATATTGTTGTGCCAGGTGCAAACAATGGGTTTCCGTTTATATCAACTCCTCCTACCTCATCTCCAATATTGACAAAACTCCAATCTATATAGGGCCAAGTTACACCAGCTGAAGCGCCTTGTCCTAGCGTGCTAAAGTTTGCTATGGGTATTGGTCCAACCCCGGATGATGATTGATGTACAACAGCTTGTTCAAATATGGTCCATATAGGTGATTTTGTTACAACCCCAGTATCACCACAACTATCATTAAAAGCAATTTCTGGTGTACCACCTGTAGCTATTGCATTCTTTGCTACTTCGTAATAATAAGGAGTTTGATTTACACCGTTGTTATGTGGGTGTCCTAATGGCACGGCAAATATAATTCCACCTTCAGGGCCTATGTCGCCTATATCGTAACATTCTCCGCTGGGTTGGGCAGTCGCGTCACAACATTCTGGATTTGAGGCAGCATCTCCCATAACTTGAGCCGGTGTCACGCCTGGGTTTGCTAAAATATAGTTATTTAAATCAAATTCTCTTATCTTTGTTTGATTTCCCCAGCCTATATAAATTTTTGAATTATGACAAAACACAGAGTGCCCGGGATTACCCGTGGAGCCTAAAACTGTTCCTGACGAATCGTAATGTCTAATGCCACCACCTCCAGTAATTTCGGAAGATACATATGTGTTACTAGACGGTATATATTGAGCATCTGCAGAATTTGCTATTGTATCAAAAAGATGTGTTTCGATAGCACTAGTTCCAGAAACATCAAAAGAATAAAGAGCGGTGGTACTTGGATTTTGTGATGGCCAGTTTGGATAATGACCATAACTCATTAACAATGTTGTACTATCAATACCGCATCTAACAGCAAAGTCTCCTGCAAACGATTGGTTTATACTAATTACCCTGCTAAAACTGACTGAGTTTCCCCAAAAAGATCCTCCACCTAAATCTAATTCTAACACCGCTTGTATAGAATTACCTTGAGGATGATAGTAAAAAGGTATCCATATTTTATTACCGTAACAAGCTATCCCGTCTCCATAACTTGGATTATTATTATATCCAAACCCAGCTGGTAGCATACTTGATATTTGGCTATAAGTAGCAAGAACAGTACCTGAAGATGATAATGATGCTAAATTTCCAAAATAATTAATACCATTTGGATCACGGGTAATTATATGGCAACCCGTTCCACTGCCACTTAAGGACCCTTTATTTAAAAAAGCAGAACGTTTAGAATTTAAAACCTTTGGTTTTTCATTATTAACTTCTGCCTCTATTTTTTTTATTATTTCAATTTCACTTTTAATCATAATTGTATTATATTAGAATTCTACTTCTATGTTACTTGTGAAATATAAAGTAACGCCACTCCCACATTTTATACCTGTAACCAATATATCTCCAGCGGCTATACTATCATCAGTAAAAGATGTTTCTGCAAAATCTTCTAGTTTAGCATTACCTAAAGCCGTGAAAGAAGTTTCTTTTAGTAAAACTAAAGATCTATCAGTGTTATTATTTCTAACAGGTGTTAATTTAAATAATCCTATATAAGCTGTAGCACTACCACCACAAGTAGCCCATCCAGTCCACTTCTTAAGAGTACACGCTCTAGGCATTGTTTGCCCACCCATTCTTATTTGTGTTTGTACTGTTATAGCAGTTAAACCGTCAGATCCAGCACTCGTGTTATGTTCCCAAGGTGCCTGATTATCTGTTAACAATACAGGTATTTCATAATTAGTACCATCACCTGTTCCGTAACCTTTAAATTCATAATGTATTAGATGCTTTGTGTAACCAGTGGCTACCGCCGTTCCTTGCCAAGTTCCAGAAGATATTGTTCCAACTCCCGTTATATTACTTTGATTTGCGACTTGTAATAATCCACTATTATTCAAAGTTGCTGTGCTTCCCATAGTTAATGTTCCTTCTATAGTTGTTACAGAACTCGCGCCATGAGCAATAGTTACATCAACTTCATCTTCTACACTACCACCAGTCATTGTTAAGCCAGGTTGTTGTTCACCATCATGAGAAGCGACTCTAAGTTCCATATTACCGGATTCTTGCCCGTCTGTTGCCTCGTCAATTTCAACTAATATCTTACCGTACATTTGGGAATTCTCTCCGTTGTCTTTACTAAAAAACTCTAATTCCCCAATATTATCTCCATTAGTTCCAGCCCCACGGTCTTTCTCCATTACAAACCTAGCAGCTTGAGCATCGTTTGTAGTGTTTAAGATTTTTATTGTTGGACTATCTGCGGTTGCAGATGTAAAGGTTGTTGTGGTTGCAGAAAAAGTTTTAGCCCCACTAAACGTTTGTGTTCCTGATAAATGTGCTGTATCTGAATCTAAATAAGCGCTAGCTATAGCTGTTCCATTCCAAACTCCAGTTCCAATTGTTCCTAATGTAGTAACGTTCGACGATCCTTGATAACCATCTTTTAGTCCATCAGGTGTTACTGCTCTACCCGTATCTGTACCTGTAGTTGTTTCAGCTGTTGTAGCTAACTCAACAACTCCTTTAGCGGAAGTAGAAGCATTTGCAACGCTTATTGCTATATCCGTACCATCAACCGCTGTGGATATCGGCGCACTTCCTTTGATTCCAAAATCAGCACTACCTGCTGAATCAGTAATTGTATTAGTATCGTCAGCAGTTAACGTTACAGCTGTTATATCACCAGTCGTAGTGCTATAACCATAAGCTTCTATTTTATCTGCTATAGCAGCAGAAGTCATTAAACTAGTATCGTTATCAGAAAACGATTCACTACTAGATTGCATACTAGTTATGTTAACATCATCAAGAGTAATTGATGTTAAGTTTGCTAAAGTATCTATAGCTGTTTCAATTGTGGACTCAGTGGTAGCATCTAAGGCATCTATATTGCTCAATGTTGTAGTTCCAGAAGAATCTGATATTATAGCAACAGATCCAATTGTAAGAGAATTACTTTCGGCTATTCTAAGACCATCGTCTCTAAATTCACCCTTAAAAGTTTCGTCAATATAAAAACCTATTCTACCCGCGTTAGCGCTACCTGAAGAAGAATATGTTGTGAATTTTGCCCAATTAATTGTTTGAGCTCCACTATGATATTCAGATTTTATCTCCAATCGATCGCTAGCATCCTTACCTATACTAATAGTAGGATTACCATCATTAGTAGCATCATATAGAGTTATATCTCCCGCTGTTAATGCTAATGTTCCTAAACCGCTTACTCCAATTTGTACATTCTTAGCTTGCCCTGATAATCTTATGCTATCATATAATGTTTGTGTTCCTATCCATTTCATATTATTTATTTATCATAACATCTAACGTGTCTGAACTGCCTACTGTTATAAACAAACCATACTCACTGTTATCAAAAGATAACATACTTTTTTCATCTAAAAGTAAAGACGTGTCTGAAGGAATAGCTATTGTACTTAGCATGTAAAAAGTACTACTAGCAGAACCTTCTGGAGAATTTTGTATGAAAAGACTTACAGTGGCATCCGCCGTTGCATGTGTATTTGCTATTACAATAGAAGATATTGAACTAACTTCATTTCCTTTTCCAATAAGCTCTACGTTTTCACCGGTAGAACCAGTAATATTATGATAAGGTATAAAAGCCATTTTACTCGAAGAACATAACGTATTCTAATACTACAGCATCATTTGTAGATGGTGCAACTACTACGTCTTTATCATCAACTACTGTCAAAGGCATTAGTAACCAGTCACCACCATAAAGTCTTCCAACCTCTTGTGGTGTACCGCCAGTATCACCTATAGAAACAGTAACGTAAGTAGATTTATCAACATTACCTTTGCCATCTCCTATATTTCTAATGTATACTTTCGCCGCAGTGTTATCACTTGGTTCTACTAATTCATTAGCCATAGTTATTAGATCTACAGCTGTAGTTGCCGCTAGTTTTCTTCTTGAAAAACCAGTAGTATCTTCTATATCCGTTAACGCACCTGCTTTAGTCATAGTCATTGACTTGCTAATACCTCCAAACCCAGGTGCTATATCTGAAGATATTGTTATTGCTGCTGTTGTTGCCATATTTTGTTTATTTTAAAGTTTATTATTAAGAAGCATTTAAAGATCTACCTTGATGAAACAAAGCATATTCTATTTTATTTGTACCCGTGCTAGATGTTATTTCTATATCCGCGTTAGCATCTTCTGCTCCCCAAGGAATAAACATCCAATCACCTCCATATAACCGACCAACATTTTGTGCATCAATCATAATTGTTACATAATATGTTTCGTCTGTTGAATGGTTAGCTATATAAACTTTATTTGCTTTATTTGCCATTACTCCTGCTATAGGAGAACTGCTTGGGTTATCTGCGTCTAAAAGATCAAATTGATCTCCAGTTACTATATCAATAACCCCATAATCCATCATGTCTAAACCGTCAGCAGTAGTACCCGCTTTCATACACGTCGTAGACGCGCTTACGGACATATTGTCTGACAGTAGATCACTCGTTAGCGTTACCGCTGCTGTTGTTGTTGCCATAATTATTTATTTATTTAGTTGTTATTATTTTTTATTGATCTTGTCCCATTACCATCCACTCTACAGTTGGGTCATTACCACCTGGAGAATAAGCTTTATAAGTCTTATCACCATGCATAGGTATAAATGCCCAATCACCTGCATCTAGTTGAAACTGAATAGGATCTCCACTTGTAGTATCGTCATATACATATATTTTATGTCCAGCTGTAGTCGCTGTATTTTTAATATATAAATATGGAATAGCTGCAAAATCATCTGCCGTGTACAAAGTTACTTGTCCGCTAGCAGTTGCTTTAGCTGTTGAAGTTACTTTTTTTCTTGACAGACCTGTTGTGTGTTCTATACCTGTTGACGTTCCAGTTTTTGTAAGCGTAGCTGTTGTAGATAAAGATAGCTCATCAGTTAAAAGATCCGTGCTGTTAATTGTTACTGTTGCTGTTGTCGTTGCCATATTATTTATTTTTATTTATGCGCCTCGTGAATATATTTTGTTTTTCCGTTCACTTTTTTAGCGATTGTTAATTTTTTTCTATTAGGTCTATGTGACACCCAACTTATGTGTATCCAGTTAGGGTTTTTATCATCACCAAACTCCCATATCATTTGATCAAAGTCTAAATTATCTTTTATATAATGATACATTTCTGCATTAGTTTTATGTCTAAAAGTATCATCTATATCTATAGCTTGACCTTTCATATGTTGAGATCTTTTACTACCGCCTATAGCGGTATTAACAGGTTCGCCTCTAAAAAAGCTATTCACTTTTATAGGTCCACCAACCCATTCTCTTAAAGGTTCAAATAGATTTTCAGCAACCTCTTCCATACACTTTAACTGCTCGTCATTTGGAGTATTATCTAAACCTCTTCTTAACGCTGTGGCGCTGTGCGTGGCTTCTTTATAGCTTATGTGCTTACTTATCATAATTCAAAACCTAAGTTACATATCATAAATCTAAACTTAGAACATTCACATTTCTTTATATCACATAAACAAAGTTTAATTTCTAAAACTGTAAAAGTCCCTAATCTAAAAGTTAATTTATATTTTTCTTTTTTATTTGTGGTGTTAAAACCGTTTATCCAATTTACCTTCATAATTTATCTTTTGTTTAATCTAATTCTTTATATTGTTTTATTTCTTTTACACCTTTGTTATACTCTTCTTTAGTTATTTTACCTGCGATTAGATCATCTTTTAACGCTTGTATAAGTTTATATTGTGGATCATCTCTTCTAGTAGAAGTCGTTATTTTAGGTGGGTATTCTTTTTTAACTGGTGAGTTCTGGTATCCGCTCCAACCATTCATTTTAAATGCGCTTGGTTTATACATAGCTGGGCTTGTGTTTTTCTTAAATTTTGGCATAATTCTATATTTTATCTTTTTCCGCCATGATACTCTGTAGCATGACCTTCTTTTATTAATAATTCGTTTACGTTTTCTAATGTTAATTTTTCTTGTCCATCTACAATATCTATATGTAACTCACCCAAACATCTTCCATATTTTCCTACTCCATGTGATTTTAGTTGTATTTCATTAGCTCCTTCTAGTAAGTTTTTTAATCTATCTTTAGCTGCTAAACCTCTAGCTTTTTCCTCTAAATCTCTCGTTCTTGATTCCGGAGTGTTGATACCAGCAAATCTAATTCTTTTTTTAATAGACACGTCGAACCCTAAATCAATATAAGCATCGATAGTATCTCCATCAATTACTCGATCTAGTTTTATTTTGTAAATATACATTATCTAATAATATAGTTTACACCAAATTTGAAATCATACCATTCTCTATTCCAGTATTTATTATATTTACCCTCAGCAAATAATCCTAGTTGTTTACTAATTTTTTGTCCAAATATAACTCCACCAGAATAGTCATACCATTGTCCTTCTTCAATATAGTTATGGTAGGAAAACTCATTACCATCGTTATAATGATATGGCATTATATTTCCCCAAGCATGTAACCATCTTGATTTATTATATTTATAATAATCAAACCCTATAACAACAGAATGTTGTATAATTCTTTCTAATTCATTTCTTTTTTTAACCGTGTAATCTGCTAACACTTGTGGTATAACAATCTCTTTCCAAACATCAGCACTATTAGCAACTATATTTCCATCCGGATCCATATATACTGAATTAGCAACATCTACATTATAACCCTCTTGTAAAGCTAAATATGTGTAATGCAAATTACCGTTTGATAACATCCACTCTGCTAAAGGATCGTATCCGTAAGGCTCAGCTAATCTATGTACTAATCCTATGCTAAATGCTAAGTCCTTGTCTTTTTTATATCTATATCTTTCTGATAATTCAAAATATTCTATATCAGCAAACCCATCTTTTAAATACTCTACTTTTGCAGCGAAATGATCTATACATAAAGGACCTTCACAATCGTCATCGGAACTATATCTAATAAAATGATGTTGGTCTATATAATCTATACCTTGTTGTCTAGCGTAATCTACCTCGAATAAATATTCAAATCCTCTTACTTTACCAACGGTAGCAGCATCTGTATAATTAGATTCAGTACCGTCATAAAATGTTTGGGCTTTATTTTCATGTCCAAACCTAGCTATTTTTCTTATACCTATTGTTACAGAATAGTCATAAGGAGTTTCTATCATAGATGTTTGTAACCCATCTATAACTGAAAATTGCTTTACATCTGATACCGATGTACCTCCATTTACAGCTCCATATATTGTAGAAAACTTTAATTGGTTTTTTATAATATCATTTATATTATATTTATGTCCTTTATAAGTGAACTGTGAAAAACTAAATAACGGTAATAAAAGTAATATTAATATTTTCTTCATTTTCTTTTTCTATGTTTATTTACTTTGACCTTTATATGTCTCTTTGGTTTTGTATATACCGATTTATTTTTATTTATTACAATCACACGTGAAGGTGTAATAAAATAAGGTTCATAATAAGTTTGTTTATCACAACATTTATCAGATTCAATATGTTGCGGAACAACGCAAGATGTTATGGTGATTAATAATAATGATAATATTTTTTTCATATTTATATATTTAATGAACCTCCAATCGTGTAAGAAGCTTTGCCACCCTTATTACCACTAATACCCCCAAAAACACTAAACTTTTTAAACTTTTTACTCAAGTTTATTCCCCCACCAATATTAGATATAGTTTTTTTTCCTGGAAAATTAATTAAAGAACCATGTATTCCCCCTGAAATAGACAATGATTTTGTGGGTTTGTATTTTCCCGATATTCTACCACTAGCACCAATTGGTAAAATCTTTTTTATATCTTTACTGGTTGTTGTTGAAGATGGTATAATCATTATACCAGCGTCTGTTTGAAAAGAAGGTTGGAATTTTTCTACTAAACTAGGTATACTAATCTTAGGTTCTATTTCTTTCGTTCTTTTTTCTATTACTTTTTCAACTGGCAACCCAAGTAAATGTGTTGATCTTCTCCTTCTTCTTCCATGTATTATTTTTCTCTTGTTCATCTTGTGTATTTTTTCTCTACTGTTCCATCAGAGTATATAAAGAACAATACTTGTTTACTACCCGGTTTTGCTGGTCTACCTAATATATCTGTGATTGCTAATAATTTCTTTTCTATTACAGTTCTTGTTAACAATGGTCCTGACCAAGTACCATCACAATACTCGTATGTAGCTTGACAAACAGTATCCCATTCATTTTCACAACAATATTCATCTACCTCAATCACCCAAGCATAACAAGAGTCATTTAACCAGTAAGGATTTCCAGGTCCTGTAACACAGTTAGCAGCATAAAGACAAGAGGCCATGTCGTGTACATTTGCTAAAACATCATAATTCCACGCGTTTTGGTCCATACACCCTTCAACCACAGCCACACACGAACCATTATCAGTATTAGCTGTTGAGTCATAATTAAGGGCAGTACTGTCAGTACAACCATAAATATAAGGAATACAACTAAAATCTTCGGTATTTGCCTGAGGATTGTAGTTAAGCATGCTAGGGTCAGTACAACCGTAAATATAAGGTACGCAAGAGTTGTTATCTGCATTTGCTAGTGGATTAAAATTAAACATAGTTGAATCTGTACAACCAAAAACGTATGGTTCACAACTACCATCGTCTGCGTTAGCTAACGGGTTATAATTAAACATAGTTGGATCAGTGCAACCATACAAGTATGCTATACACGAGTCAGGCGTATTAGCCAAGGGATTGTAGTTGAACGCTAAGCTTTCCATACATCCATATATAATAGGAACACATCCTCCATTATCCACATTAGCTTCGGACTCATAATTAAACGCAGTTGAATCCGTGCATCCAAACACAGCCAAAGTTTGACAACTGTCCTGTATATTAAAATCTGAATAAACCGCGTTAGATGTATCGATATGATACTCTAGATACGCAGGAGATGTACATCCTGGAACATAATAACATTGTTCTGCCGTGTTTGCTAAAGAATTATAATTAAAAGCTAAAGAATCCATACATCCATTAACTATCTCTATACATTCGTTACCACAATAAGTTGTTCCTGTATAAGTTTGAAACGGAACAATAAACGGAGGGGTAACGCTTAATACTGTATCACCCATTGGGTTTCGTAAAGTGAACCCACATTCCAAAGCGGTGTGTTGAGCTTGCGATGTCACAAAGAATTTAGCTTTAACTATCTCCGGAGCGTCTAATTGTATCGTAAAGGATTGATTTAAACTAGGTGTATTCATATAAAATACAGTAGTATCATCACCTTGATATATTTCTAATTTACTACCTACCCAACCATTACCTACGAGATCATGTAATATAAGAGTATAATCACAACTATCTACATAGTCCATATAGTTAGCAGTAGAATCATAATTGAACATTGTTGAATCAGTACATCCAATAACCTT
>CEUO01002573.1_pt1 | contig 12314 bp, 10 predicted proteins | sample 531391 | NCBI WGS metagenome assembly CEUO01 (sample SAMEA2622799, study PRJEB7988) | marine metagenome | isolation source: saline water (ENVO:00002010), including
ATTTGCTTCCTCTGCACCGATTGCCATCTTTTGAAAGAAGGCTTCCACCTCCGATGGCGCGAAAGCCTCGTCGATGATCTTGCTTGTTTCTTCCGCTGCATCGAGAATCTGCTGGATCTCGGGTTGCAGATCTTTCAAGTTGTCTTTTGCTAGTGCCAACGCCAAATTCAGATGGGTGTTGAACTCGGCCACTCCGGTTGCGTTTGAAAGATCAAACTCATCCGTAGTTGTGAGTCGGCGAAGGACGTTCATAACGGGTTCTAAGGCATCGTTCGTGATGCCTTCCACTCCCGTCTCTTCGTTGCCCAGAATTGCTTCTTGGAAGTTTAGGCTCTGAATTTCCTTCATTGCCGCGTATGCCTGCTGCTTGATGTTCTCGAATACGCTGTTCGTCACATCCTGTGCATCGCCGCCTAGCGCAGAAACCTGCTGGATCGCACTCGGGAGTTGCTCGTTCAAAAACATCACCGAAGCGTTGATGTCGGCGATCCGATGGAACAAATGGTCGAGGTCAATTTCAAACCCGGAACCAAGCAAGCCCACAAGCGTTTCAGCCCACAACTCTGTGTCTTGAGAAAGCGCGTCGAGCTTCGCCTTTGCCTCGTCCGAAAAGGTGTCAAACAACTTGCCGCCCATGCCTGATGGTATCTCAAGGTTTCCAACAGCCTTCTTGAATACATCGGAGAAAGATCCGCTACCTTCGCCCCCAGAGAAGGTTGCAATCGCATCCTGCGTCGATTGGCTAATATCAGCCATGCTCTTCTCTCCGCTCACGCGGAGCGAGTCGAAGACAAGAGAGCCAAGCTCTACGCCTTTCGGCAGGTCGTTCGCAAAGGTTTGAACCAGCCCGCTTGCCGAGCTTTTGAGCATGTCCAGACCTGAAGGGTCTTCCCACCACTTCTTGTCGCCCGTGGCGACCAGACCTTCTTCCATCTCGTCAAAGAAGTCTGAGGCTACGTTTTGCAATAGGCCGAAAGCTGCCGGTGCGTTGATCCCCATAGTCTCGAAATAGTCACGCGCATTCCGCGTGATGGTTTCGAGCATCTCGCCAGTCCCAACGCTGTCTTCGTCCAAAGTGGAAGCAAACATCTCGGTGAAGATATTTGCGAGGCCCTTGGCGTGCCCCAGAACGCGGTCGCTAACGTCAGGATCTTTGCCGAAGATTCCCTCGGCGATAACCAAGCCGAGCCCCCTGAGTTGCTCCGTGCCACCCTGGCCGATAAGGCCGCGCCCCATCTTCAGAAGGTCGCCGCCGAAGTCGTCGAGATTCGATCCGCTGCGACCCTGGTTGTCGAGTCCTACGGGGCGACCTCCGGGGAGCAGGTCGTCAAGACGCCCAGCGCGATCGAGGCGGCGAACCAATCCGCCTATCTCCGGCGAGTAGAAGTCGCGCCCCCGGTAGTTCTCTCGGTCGAACTCAGTAAGGCGATTCGGCATTCCATCGATGAGGAGGCGATCTTGCGTCCCTTGACGCTCCAGTATCCCCATCGAGGTCAGACCACCTTCGGTAGTCCTGCGCATCGCAGTGCCTACGGTGGGAATCCCGAGAAGCCCAAAGAGGAAATCACGAAAGCCGCCAGGACCGATTGCCAACCCCAGACCGGGGATGCCGGTCAGTAGGTCGCCCATGATGCCCGACTGGATATACCCGAAGGCACCTGGCGCAGTGGCAAAGCCAGTCAACAGCCCCGCGCCGATCCCCGCACTGGTGGAGAGATCGTCGATGCCTGTGATTTTTCGCGTTTCGAGGGCCTGTAGGTCGATTCCCTTTGAGAGCTGCGACGTGCCCACTCCGAACAATGCGCCGACAAGAGCACCAGCAATCGTTCCGATAACTGGTGCGGCCATCGACCCAGCAGCAGCGCCGGCTGCGATACCGGCACCAACACCTGCCGCAGCACCTCCAACCCCCGACCCAATGAGCCCTGCGGTGTTGAGGTTGCCGAGGATGTCACCCTCGATGCCCTGGATGGCAGTGCCGCGCAGTCCTGTCTTGCCCGGTGCCAGGAGGTTGTAGACGGTAATCCCGCCCGCTGCGCCACCCAGGGCTGAACCGACTATCGACACGACAGGAGAAATGCCGCTGACACCCGAAGTAGCTGGCCCAGCGGCAATCGGGACGCTTGATCCTGCAACGGTCCCGCCGCCTACGAGAGACGAACCGCCGACAGATGCTCCGATGCCCGTGGCCGTTGTGATTATCGGCGTGCCCGCAGGTACGCCAAGTGCAGCCGCCGTTGTGCCCGTCGCGATAAACTGGCTTGCGCCTGCCGCGCCAAGACCCAAGACCCCAAGAGCACCAGCTCCGATGTTGCCGATCGAACCGCCACCAGACCCGAGGAGATTGATGCCCCCGCCGCTGCCGAGGATGTTCAGCCCCCCGCCGGTCCCTCCGAGGTTGATGAGCCCTCCCGAGCCGCCGAGACTTATAATCCCGCCCAGGCTCAAGCCACCACCACCACCACTACTTCCCCCGCCGCCAAATGATCCAGCAATGTTGGTATCAAGGATGCTATCGATCCACCCTGCCGCAGTGCTGAAAACCTGACCGAATGCTCCCGTTCCGAAATCCGCGAGGTCAAGGAAGTTGCCCTTTACCTTTGGGTCAAAGTTCTTGAACTTGTCCTCCAGCATCGAGTTCCAGAACTGCTTTCCGACCGCCAACCCGAGCGAGCGGAACGTATCGCCGAGGTCAAGGGTTCCCGCAATCAGGGCGTCGAAGACTTGAGAGAATGCTGACTTGATCGTTTCACCGAGGCGGATATACGAAGCCTCCTGATCCAAGATGATTTGCTTCTGGTCGTCCATTTCCTGCTTGATGTCGAAATGGATTCCGGCCTGCTCTCGTAGTTCTGGCAATCTCCCTGCATCGATTTGCGCAAGCTCGCGTGCTGCGTCCACCTCCGAAAGTCTTCCCGCCGCCTGCTCTCTGTAAATTGCGAGGCGTTCTCTGTCTGTTTCGATTGCATCGCGACCCGCGAGAAGTTGCTGAGATTCTTCTAGCGCCTTGTTTGATTCGTACTGCTGAACAGTCAACTCACGAAGAGAATCGGCTTGATCCTCTGTCGCACCTTGTGCGAGCGCTTGCTTCGCGGCGACATCGCCCTGGACTCGTGCGAGAACTTCACCAGCGTCTGCTGCCGATGACTGCTCTTCCGAAAGGTCATTCAGCGCTACGACTTGGGCTTCGACCAATTCTATTGCTCGGCCCTGTTCGGTGAGGCTTTTCTTGAGTTCTGCCTGATACTCGATTTGCTTCTGCGTCAAGCCACCGAGCGCCCCGGTGTTTCCCTCCGTGGCTTTCGAGTGCTCTAGGTACGCCTGGACGTGGGCGTCTTGTGCGGTTGCCGCCCCCCGCGCTGCGTCTGCTGTTGCCTGTAGCGCGTCTGCGACTCGCGTTGCGCCGCTGGATGCGGATTCAAAGTCAATGCTGGAGAATGCATCATTGATGATCGCAGCGGCATCGGGTGCGTTTTTGCCTGCGTCGAGAATGTCCTTGCCCAGATCTCGCACTCCGTCAGCTATGTCACCAAACAAGCCTCCCTTCTCTGTGCCGGTATACTTCGCAATGATGCCAGCAAGACCATCGAACAGGCGAGGGATTGCTTCCATGATCCCCAGAGTCAGGGCGATGCCGACTTGCACACCCCAGCTTTCGGACATCTCGGCCAACGCTCGATAAGTGGAATCAAACACCGACAAGAGAGCCTCGCCGGGGGAAGTGTCCGCAGCGAGCTGGAAGAAATCTGCAAGACTGCGGGAGGCTGTTGCGAGAGACTCAAGAAATCCAACCGTAAGGGCTTGGGTCATTTCCTTGATCGCGCCACTTCCGACGCCCACTTCGATCGCTTGGTCCGCAAAGACTTTCGAGAGAGCTTGCAGCACGGGCAGAAGTCCTGCCGTTACCTGTGTCTGCAACCCGTCGAAGAACTTGCCGATCAGGCCGAAATTGATCTGTGTTGCCTCTGCTGCTCGCAGTGTCTGCTCATCAGCGACAACACCCAGCAGTGCGAATTTCTCGGTCAACTCGTCAAGAGATCCGGCGCCCACAGCAGCGGCGGCAACAACGGCAGGGCCAAACTTCTCAAAGCCGGAACTGCTCAACTCCTGCAGGGTAAATTGAAGCCCTGCGCCACCCTCCTGCGCTGCTGCGATTGCCTTGTCGAAAAACAACTTCACCGCAGCTTCGGTGTCGTTTCCGAATTTCTTGATCTGCTCGATGTCTGCGCCAAGTCGCCCGAAAGCAATGACGAACGTGTTCGCAAGGTTGCCCGCTGCTGCTTCTGTCGCCGCTTCACCGGCTCGCTCGCGAACGTCACGCACAACGTCGAGAACGTCGTCAAGCTCTCGACCGACGACCTCGGCAAGCCCGGTGAACCCCTGGAGGAGTTCGGCGCTGAAGTCGAGGTTTCGAGCTTCACGCGAAATGCGAGCGAGCTTGTCGATCTCGTTGCTGACTGCGGCAATGCCCCCAACTGCCGCAAACGCAGCCCCGGCAGCGATCGTCAGCTTGCCGAGATGCTTGGACATCGAGGCAAAGGCGTTGCCTCCGTCCTTTGCCGCCTTGCTGGCCTTCTTTGTCGCCCTGGGAATCTTGCCGATATTCTCAGCCGCTTCGCTGGCACTGCCCCCCGCTACGCCGAGACGCTTGCCGAATTGGTCAACGCCATGGCCTGCGTCCTTGGCTTCTGCGCCAAGATCCTCCATGGCATCGCCAACCATGGAAATGTTCTTGATCGCACCCCCCGAATCGACCGTGAGCTTGACCGTGTAATCGCCCGCAGCCATATCAGACCCGCTTTGTCCACTTGCCACCGCTCGTGGGTGCCATCGTTACCGACTTGGGTGCGAGAGCAGCGGTGGCAGCGTCGTCGTTGTTCGCAGCGTTGGCGACAAACTGGCAGATGCGAAACGCATGGAGCGAGTCGCGAAATGGAACGCGCTCGCTCATGGGCTCCGTCGTCGAGTTGTGGGGCAAGTGATACAGGGCGCGGAAGAACTCAAAGCGCTCGATGCTCAACCCGTAATGCCGCCTCGTTGCTTCCATCTCATCCTTTCGCTCTGTCGAGTCGATGACGGAGAGGACGAAGGTCAGGGCAGCAGCGAAGCCGGGGAACTCCTCCAGCAACGCGAAGTGACAGTCTGTGCCAGGGAACCAGCACGGACGGTCGAAGTCGCCTTCAGCAAGGAGGTTCATGCACTCCCCGCAGGTGCGAGGGGTGTCCTCCGTCTGGTAGGCGATGAAGTACTCGCTCAGTCGTTTCCCAGCTCGTCCTCCCGATCTTGGTCTTCTTCCGATCCAGACTTCAGCGCTCGAAAGATTGGCTCGCCAAAGTCATCGCCCCAGGTCTTGCGGTAGAGGAAAACCGCCAGATCGTGGCTGTATGGAATTTCCTTCTGCCCCGACTCGTATTCGCTAGCGTCTGCCTCGTCGGCATCGAACTCGATATTGACGTGGGGCAGAAGCTCCTTGAGATTGTCGGTGGTCAAGCCGCGCCAGCCGACGATTGCCTTCCGGCAGAACGACTCTTGAAACTTCGCGTCGGCCTTCTTCGCCGCCTTGCTGTTCGGGTCGATGTTTCCCGACACCCGGTTGCGAGCGACAAGCTCCGCGAACTTTTCTCGGCTGATCCGAGCAACCTCGACAACGAAGGCAGGGCCGTCTGGGTCTGAGCGATTGATCTCGACATTGATGGGCTCGGTGCGCTCGACGAATCGAAGCCCCTTGGGCAGTAGGTTCTGTTCCATTGTTCTCTTCTCCTTGGGCACGGCAGCGACGGGTGCTCCTGTTTCGGATGACACCCGTCGCTGCGCAGAATCAGGCAGACTTCTTGAACGTGATCTTCGCTTCGCCATCGTCAGTCGCGCTCGACAGGCGATAGGAGAGACTGTAATCGCGAACGCCGCCCGTGTCGGCGTAGCTGACTCCGGTCAACTGAGGGGACAGGATGTCGAAGACAACGAGGTCGCTGGCGCTCGTCTTGTGCGTCCACTGGATGTTGCCGGGGGTTCCGGTCGCATACAGCGTGTCGAATGGGTTGAACGTCGTGAGGTCGTCGTTCGGCACGGAGAACTGAAGGTCGAGAGTCGGTGCGCGAGCGGTCAACTCGTAGCCCCCGTGACCGTAGGTGTCGTTCGCGTCCGGTTGCTCCGCGATCGTGTTCGCCCAATTCAAGTTGATCGAGCGAACCTTGGTCGGGGTGTAGCCGTCAACCGTCAGCGCCTCGCTCTCCACGAGGGTCTTGTTGTCGCTGGGGTAGGCAATGGTGGTCGAGTCGAACGGAGGGTTCGTCGAGGTCGTGTAGTTGCTGGGTGCCTGATACTCGCCTTGGAAGTTGAAGGTGAGATTGGCAGCAGCACCTGCCGTCATCGCCAGGGTGAACGAGCCTTGCGAATCGAGCACGGAGTGCAGGATGCCATCTGCGAGCACGTCGATCGTGACAAACTCGAATCCCGTCGAGATCGGGGTGTAGACGGTCGAGGAAGAACCCGAGCCCGCACCCGTTGCGGAAGTCCAGCCGCAGCCACGCAGGAGGGGATCGAAGAACGGCACGTTGTAGTTCGTCTGGGCCGCGCTCGCCCCGGCGGGCTGCGAGGTCATCAGCTTGGTGCCCATGCTGACGTTCGCGGTTGACCGACCAACCAACGCCTTGAGCGGGGTCAGGGAATTGCGAAGGGCGGGGTCATCGACGAGCGAGGTGTCCTGCGTATAGAGCGCAGCCCCGTCGCCGAAGAGGAGCATCGTGTCCTTCGTGACAACGGGGTTCGGGTCCGTCCCCGCCGATGCCTGCACCTTCGCTAGTGCAGTAGTTTTTCTGCTGAGATTCGACATTCCGAGCTAGCCTCTACCTGCGCCGCATCGGCGCTGTCGTGGGCGATGGTCCCTGTCCCTGGTCAAGTGTCGCACAGATCAGATTCGAGTCGGAGTGCCCTAGGCGACTCCGTAGCTGCGGAGCACGTCGCAGAATCGCTTCGCGCTCGCCTCCCATGAGAATCGCTTTGCGCACTCCGCTGCGGCTTTCCCTCGGAGGGTGGACTGCCTGTAGTCCTTCACGATCTCGCAGATATGCACCATTGCTGCGGCGGGATCGGGCCAACCAACCCACTGCTCGATCGGGCGCCCCTCGCCATCCTCGCAGTCGATCGACTTGTAGTTGGCATCGACGAGAAAGGCATTCTTCCGGTTCGCGAAATCGCGAGTCCCAGACCAATCGGTAACAATCGGGGCAAGCCCTGTCGCCATTGCCTCCAGCGAGGTCAATCCCCAACCCTCACCGCAGTGGAGGTGCAGGAATGCGTGCGCCGAGTGGTACAGGCTCACGAGATCAGCGCTCGGTAGGTATCGGTTGTCGAGCGTCCACTGGTCGCCACGAATCAGTCCATCCTCGATGATTTCAGCGCTGGGGTCATTCGAGAGCGTGTCCGCGAGCGAAGCCTCATCCCACCGCGCCCCGGTCGTCTTCATGTAAAGTTCCACGTTCGGAATCTTCTTGAAGAGGGCCAGGTGAAGCTCGCCGAGAATCGTCATCTTGCGAGGGTTCGGTGCCCCGACGTAGAGGAAGCGCAGCCGATCTCCCCGCTTTGGCCTGCGCCGCTTGTAGCGAAAGAGACTCAGGTCAACGCCGAGGGGCACGACCTCTACGGGCTTGTCGGTCGAGCCCCGAAAGACCTCGGCGCACCACTCGCTCGGGGTCAGGATCAAGTCGGCCTTCTCGAATGCCGGGGCGAAGTTCCGGTCGAGCTTGTCCGACTCGTACATCGTGAACAGGACGTTGAAAGCTCCGGGCCTGGGCACGAACAACTTCGGGTAGCAGTAGGACACGGTGACGGGGGCTCCGTCCCTGATTTCGATCCGGCGACCGATGTGCTTTCGCAGCGCGATATTCGAGGCTGCGTAACCGAGGGCGTTCTGCCGCTCCTTGCCCGTCGCAGAGACGGACCACTCAATGGAGCCGCTCACGCCTTGTTCGGGTCTTTCGTGTGTCGGTTGTAGACGACATCATAATCGATGTCCCCCGAAGCCATCTGCCCGTCCGTGGTGAACGAGTTCTGTCTCTCGATGAGTTGCACCGTCATCGAGAATGTCGAGCCCGTCGAGTAGCTCTCGACACTCACGGCAAACTCAAGGCCCATCGCTTTCTGGATTTCACCCATGAAGGAGCGAGCAGCGGTGTCGCCGTCTTGCGATCTTCTCACCTTGTCGATGAATCCGATGCTGATGGGAAGGGTGCATGTATACGTCTCAAAGTCTTCGATCAAAACTTGCTCGTCGAACTCCATCAGGACGATTGCGGGAGGTGCTACGTTGTCGGGCAACTCCGACTCCGTAAAGAATCGCTCGGTGCCAACCTCCCTGGTGTACCCGTTTGCGCGAGTAATCGCCTTGAGCTTGTCGTGGATTGCCAGCATTACCGTCTCTCGAATCAGTGGCATCTATTGCCCCTGTCCCGCCTTGGCGAGTTCCCTGTTCACTGCTGCTGCTAGAATCTTTTGAGCATCCCCGCGCTTCATCCTCTCGAATGGGTCGCTGAGGTAGCGGGTCGGCTGGATGTAGACGCTTTCCTTGCGAGCGAACAGCACCTCGATCCCCTTTTGCTGTCCTTTGCGCGGGCCGCTCTTGAACTTGCCCTGTGCTCCGATCTTGCGACCAAGGATCGCGTTTGGCGTCGTAAACGTAGACTCGAAGCCAAATTGCTTCGGGTTTTGGATCACCATGCGTGCCGTAATCCCGCCGACTCCCGCTTTTGTCTTGAGCTTGCGGTGAACCGGGATTGCGAGCTTCTTGGCTTTCTTTGCCCTGACGACGCCCCCGATGTCTTGGATGCGGGCATAGGCGAGCGGTTCGCCCCCTGTCGCAGTCCCGATCCCCGCAACGACGACAAAACTGTCTCCCCCCGGTTGGGTGTAGACTTTCGCCTTGATCGACCTTGAAAGCGTCCTCGTTTTCCGGGGTACGTCTTTCTTCGCTTCCCTTACGATCGACGCGCCGATGTTTTTGCTTCCGGCACGCAGACCCTTTTTGACGGCTTTCTTCATGCCCGTCATGGCATTGAGGATCTGGGCGACGTTGACCTCGACCTTCGCGCCCATCAGATCACCAACCTGGGCCGGTGGTTGTTCAACACAGCCTTTACGTCGTCGAGGAGGTCTGTCGCGTAGAGGCTCACGCTGCGACCGTCCATGGAGATCCCAGACTCGCCGATTTGCCTGCGCCGCTGGTAGAGGTAGGCGACCTGGCGCACCGTCGCCATGCGGAGGTCGTATGGCACTGCTGCGGGGTCTTTGTAGCCACCGACGCCGACAAAGCGCAGGCTCCCGGTGTAGTTCTCCGCATCCCGGTATCGCAGCCGAAACACTCCGTCCCTCGCGTGCGTCGTCGCATCGACAGCATCGCTTTCGAGTGCGTCCGAGGTGTCGAAGTCTCCTCCCCAATCCTCGTAGACTGCCGTCATGCTTGAGATTGGGTATCGACGCACCCGGAAGATTCGCTGCCCGTTTGCAGGGCTGAAGTCCTGGGTGAACGTCGCCTCGCGGAACTTCCTGTCGCAGTAGTCCTCGAATCGTGCCGTCACTTGATCGATGACCATCTCGACGAACTCCCGATCTTCGTCATCGATCTCGATCTGCTGAAGCACATCCTCATAGACGCAGAGCGGGGATGCGTTGCGAATCCGCATCCGGTGCTCGTGCTTTCCTGTCTTCGTGTTTCCGTCGTCATCGACGTAGGTCCATGTGAAGACGGCGAGGTGCTCAACGAGCGGGATGTCGGACGCAGAGGCCAGTGGAGTGATGTCCGCAACCTGCACGAGCCAGGTCAGAACACCCGCAGAATCGACGGTGACGTTGTTTGTGTTGAGCACGTCCTGCGAGCTTCGCGAGTTCACGGTCGAGCCCGACTCTCCGTCTGTAAGGCTGAGGGTCAGGGTCGAGATGCGAGGCTGCGCCGTGCCCCCCGCGTCGTATGGGATCACGGTGCCGCTATCGTTTTTGAGCGTTGCCGTGAACGTCGCGCTGATTGCGCTCGGGTAGTATCCGCTCGACATTTCTCAGGGCTCCGGGGTTGGGGTCGGAAGAGAGTTGACGGCAAACGCACTCGCCTCGACCACTGCTTGAGCGTTGAGAATCAGATCGACTTGCTCCTGCGTATATCCGGCGGCAAGTGCCTCCTGCTCGTTGTAGGTGCGAACGACGCGGCGTGTGACTTCACTCTCGCCGTCGCTGTAGACGAGTTGGTAGGACACCCGGATGCGGGATTCCCCCGAGTCCTCGCGATAGATGGAGATCACGATGTCGTCAGGCCGCGAAACCTCAAAGGGGGGAGGCTGCGCATGTGCGCTCGTTGCGAGAAAAACCAGCGAACCAATCAGCAGTGATTTCATCGTCTCAATCCTACGCAGGGCAAGTGGTCGATGCGTCTGACGGGAGGTCGCAGTGTCCGCAGTGTGTTGCGTTCAAGCCCGTGTTCGCGAAGGTTGTTCCGATTCGCGTGCAGCCCGATCCGTCGAGCCAGCACGAGCAGATCCTGCACTGGTCTGCCTGGGAGACGTACACGGAAAGAATCTGCACCTCGTCGCAACTCATTGTCGCGTCCTGCGTAGCCGTGCAGAGCTTGAACGCCTGTGTCGCGGCAGACACCGACTCGCTTGTTGTCGTAGATCGGCAAGCGATCTGCTCAGTGCTCTGGTTCCCCTGGCAGACGAGCAGGGTGCTTTCCGAATCATCCCACGACATCGAAAAGTAATTCATCACCAGCGTCAGCGGGAGGAGGGACGAAGAATCCGCGTGCAGCGACGTGGTATCGACAACGCCGGTCGCCTCAGAAAGAGCCGAGAAAAGTCTGAAGGCCCGGTTCCTTGTTTCGTATCCGCTGGAGGAAGCGAAGTTGTCTATGAGTTGCCCGTAGTCGCCAGAGCCCGTCCCGACATCTGCTGGGTCTGGGCTCACGATCCAGCCCGATACACTGAAGTCCTCAGCGCTGAAATCCAACTCGTCGCATGTGGCATCGGCGCACGAAAGAAACTCGGTTGAGGCTGTGATCTCGACGGCGTTGCCTCGCACTCCGGTGGTGCTGCTCACTCCCGTCTCGGCAGAAAGCGTGCAGTCACTACCGCACGAACCCGCATCGCTGGTTCTGTCGCTCGTTCCCGTCTCGTCGAGATCCCAATACGCCACGACGGAAGGGCAAGCGGACCAGTCGGGCAGGGCCTGCTCACGCCCGGAGCTTACACCCGTTGCCGACACGCCCTGGAATACAGCACCGAGAAGAAGTGGCGCGAAAGCCGCGATTGCGATGCGCAGAATGTTCACTCCAGCACCACCACTCCACCGACATTGATATTTGAAGCGCAGTTCGACTCGACCATTCTGATCGAAATCGTGTCTCCCGCCGAATATGCGTGCGAGGCAGTGTCGCTGCACGAGCCCTCGTCATTCGTCGAGCACTCGCATCCGGTCGTCCCGCTTCCGTCCATGACCGTCCATGTGATGTCACACGAGGAGTCGGTCCCCGCATAATGGAACTTGCAGTAGGTCAGAGTCCCCGCGACCTGCACCTCGATTTCGACATCGGTGCGAGTGTCGTCGCAGGCGAGCCCAAGGTACGCAGTTCCGTGAGCGCCGCAGCCGAGATAGGAGTTGGCGACGATATATGCAGCGCCGCCAGAAGAAGCGGTACACCCCGAGATGTCGGCAGAGGTGCAGACCTGCTCCTCGCTTCCGCCCTCGGGGTGGACGTAGAGGTTGTCGTCGTTCTTTGCGTACAGCGCAGTGTACGCAGTCCCTGGCGGGTCGCCTGGGCTGCTTGCCAACTGAGAGAGCAGTGTGCCTTCGTCGATGTCTTCGGTCAGCAGTCGGTCACCGTTGTTGTCGTCGCCTCCGTGGTGCAGCAGGCAGGCATCGACCCCGGAAGCGTGGAAGTCTTTCTCGCAGTACAGTCGCGAGTTGTCGCCCGTTGGATCACCCGGCTCGTTGCCATCGGTGTTCTGCTCGATGTCGATGAGGCGAGATCCGTCTGCGGCAGACCCCGAGACGCTTGTCGATACGATCGAGCCCGTGCCGCTTGTTTCGAGCGTCTGCCCCGTAGGCACGTTGACACTCGACCCGTTGGATACCCAATCGAGTGCCCATGCCGGGAAGGGCAGGGCGAGGGCCATCGCCAGGATGACCCCCGCCCCTATGTGCGATGGCCGCAGCATCTACTTGCTAACTGTTGGCCGTCTTCTGGACCGAGCAGGAGACATGAACAGCGTTGGTGTCGCCGGTAGCGACCAGCTTCAACGAGATGCACTGTCCTGCGGTAATCGACGCGGTGTTGC
>CEUO01093037.1_pt1 | contig 12306 bp, 17 predicted proteins | sample 531391 | NCBI WGS metagenome assembly CEUO01 (sample SAMEA2622799, study PRJEB7988) | marine metagenome | isolation source: saline water (ENVO:00002010), including
TCGGATGAGTTGTTCCAGCCGCATCAGCCCAAATATTTAATAAACCACTAACACGAAGAGTTTTTAAATCTAACCACGCATTCTGACGACCAAAAGTAAAGGTTAATATTGGATTACCATTCTTATATGATACTTTACCACTTGCGGGGACATTATTTGGTTGAATTTCAAGATATTTTTTACTCATTTTATATATTAATATATATATTTTTTATCTTTTATTTTTTTTAATAAAATTCAATTAGAAAAAAATTAAACAGTTACTACAACTGAATCACCTTTAATACTAATTCTTCTTAGATGATATACAAAACACATAAGTAATTTATTATGAAGTGGTGGAACATCAGCCCCAGCCGCAGTAGATTCATTATATAATAATTGTAATTGATTTGTCTTATTATTTAAATCAGCAACACCATCATTTAAAGCATACGCACGAGAAATAACAAAATTTCTATTGTAATCACAGAACGAGCGTGGAACAATTCTACTTTGATTTAAACCTTTTTCTAATTCTATTAAATGTTGAGCTGAAATACTCTTACCTCCATTAATCTTAGATGTAGAAACTGGACGACTCGGAGTCAATCTATCATTAATAACCCATTGATAAGAAGTTAGATTATCTATAATTCCTACTAATCCAGTTCTATTAGATTGTAACCTAACATCCATATCAGTATCTTCTTCACTATATGGTATATCCAACGCCGCAGTTCCACGACAACCAGTTATTCTCTGTGGAACAGTATATGAGGGTTGCCCATCAACACCAGCATCAGTACATACTACACAACAAGATTTAGCCCGTGTATTACTTAATGGTAAATCAACTGTCGCATTCCTATTACTTGCTAATAAAGAATGTTTATAGTTAGTTGCTGAAATAATATCAAAATCTATAACTCCACCTTCACGAATTTTAGCCATCATTCCACTTTCATATCTCGGGTCAAGATTTACTTGCTGTAATACCAATTCCACATCACTTATTTCATAAGTTGCCGCATAATCACCAAGAGCCGCAAATACTTCTACGGGTGGGGCAGCTTGATTATTTCTTTCTTGGTCAATAGCAGAAGAATATAAAACAAAATTTCCACTCGTAATACTTGTAGAATCAGCATTAGCATTTCTTCTTGTAACACCAGCACCAAAATCTATTCTTACACGTGCACCATCCATCTCAATATTAGCAATAGGGGGCATTATATCAACATCCATATCAGTTTGAATTTGTGCCGTAACATTAGGGTCAGTTTTACTACATATACCTATTGTTTCTCCTTTTACGAAGGGGCAATTCTCTACCGATGTAATATTATTATCATTCGTCATATAAATATAGCGTGTTGCACCCATAGCACCATTATTTAACCACGCAGTTCCAGCAGCATCTATTCCGTGAAATACTGGATTTTGAGATACTCTCCTCCATCTATTTACTGAATCTAATTGATTTACACAATCCGCACAATCTTCTAAATCAATTTCAATAAATAAACCTTGTGTTGCTAAACACGGGAAGATTTTAGTTGAATTAGCAAATATACCAGTACTTAATGGTATAGATACTTTGGCTTTAATGTAATCATCATTTCCATAATCTCTTCCAGTTGGTGCTGATGTTCCAGCATAATATGGATTAGTTACACAATCTATTAATTCCGATTCACTCGTTCCTAATGTTCCTCTATTTTGTGGATTTTTAGTTAAACAACCTTCTTTTAATGCTCTCATTTTTCTTAAAGATTCATCTTGATTGTAAGAATATTCCATAGCAACCTTAGTATTGTAATCACTAACTTCCTCTAACAAAACGGCTCTTGAACCACTATATATTCTAATATTTTTAATAAGAACACTTCCTCCAATATGAGGGTCTAATTGTAATCTCGTGGGTACTGCTCCAACACCGAGTTTTACATTAAAATTTAAATAACTATTTTTACCATCAATAAATTTAACAGTTGGTGGAATTTCAAATTCAACAGTTTTACCACCACTACCAGCAGTACTCGTATAAGATTTCCCATTAGTTGAGGGTATGGCTACTTGGGTTTGACTCATCGCTATTTTCTCATCGTTCTTCCAATAACTCATTTTATATATTGTCTTATAAAATAAATTATAAAATAAATATTAATAAAAAATTTAAAAAAAAAATTAATTACTTCTTCCAGCAACAACCGTTGTTTGTTGAGTTGTAACTGGGGCTTGAGCTTGGGCTTGTTCATCTTCTATTGCTTTCTTATCTCTCTCACCACCCTCAACTGCTTCTCCTATCATTTCTAATGCTGTTCCAGTAATTGCTAAACCTCCACCAACAAGTTCGGCTGCTAAACCAAATACTGGAACTTCCATACCAGCCAAACCAGCAACTTCTAATGTACTACCACCTATATTCATTACATTCCCTATTTTTTCTATAGCATTCATCTCACCAAAATCACCAGTTATATCTCTATAAACATCATAACCACCTCCAACAATAGCACCAGCACCTCTCGCACCCTTAGCCAAAGTTTCTCCTTCTACACCTACTACATCTTTCGCTTTTGGTAAAGAACTATACCATTCTCTAATACCTCCACTTCTCATTCCACTAACTACTCCTCCAACTGCTTCAGCCGCACGTCCCGCTGCCGCAGTTCCACGACCTACAATACCTCTTGTTGCTGCTTCTGCTGCTGCTCTATCTGCTCCCGCTGCTTCTGATGCTTCACTTGTGAATGACCATCTTATTGGGTCTCTAAGTTCAGCAGTAGCAAAAGATTGACGAACGGGCAACGCAGCAACACGGGCTTCTTCAGCAGCAGCGGCTCGGGCTGATTCTTCGGCGGCATCTGCGGCTTCAAGTGCCGCATCAACTCCACTATAGTTTCCCGCTAAATAAGCAAATCTACCTTGTCCTTCTAATCGGCTGCCCCAACCCATAGCGTGTCCCAATCTATCTACAATAGAATCTCCATATCTTAAACCCGCTGCCTCAGCAGCCGCTCTTGTTGCTCCCCGTTGTGCTACTGCTTCACCCGCATCCATACGACCAACCCAACTACCAAGTCTCTCCGCATCAGCCGCTTGTTCTGCTCTCCCAGCCGCACGTCCACCTTCTATTGCTTCAGCCGACATTCCTTCTGCTTCTTCTCTTTCAACAGCCGATTGGGGTTGGGGCTCGGGCTCGGGTTGTAATTGTCTTTCAGTCATCTCAAAAACACCGGGCTCATCTGCTAATTGTCTTCCATATCTTAATGCCCTTCCCGCATCGGTCGCTGCCCCAGCTTCTTCTCCAAACATTTCTTCTGCTCTCGTAGCGGCTCTACCCTCTGCTTCTGAAAAAGATGGAAGCCTATAACCTTCATCATCTTCTAATGCTCGTTCCGTTAGTCTAACTCTTAGTGGTTCTACACCCGCTTCTATTTCACCCGCTAATTGTTGTGCATCTCTCGCATAAGTTGGATTTAAAATATCATAATCTTCACCAATATCCCAACCAAATCCAATACCTCCTTTTGCTACTGGACGGGCTAATTCATCAATACTTGAATTTTCTATATGATGTAACATCTCATCGGCTGAAACTGCTTGGTCTCCTATTTTCCAAGCAAATGCGTCTCTTATCATATTATCATTTAACATCTCTTTTATCGCATTCGCTTTAATAGCAGTTCTTGCTCGGTTTATCTTTCTTGCTCCAGCAAATGTATTCGCAAAACCTCCATACATTTTTCCTATTTTAGCAACAGTATCTTGCGAACTTTTAAGATTTTGTGTTGCCCTTAACTCATTAATTTGGTCGGCTAAATTACTATTGAAATCAGCAACACCTTGGTTAATCTCTTGTATATGTTGGTTATATGAATTCCTTTGGGGTATTCCTTCTGCTCCATAAACGTCCATTATAATATATATCTATATAAATTTATATATAATATTTTATAATAAAAAAAAATTAAAACATCTTTTTATCACCTTCTCCAATAACTCTTTCAAATCTTATATAAGCAGTAGCGGGATTAGTTTGTAGGTCAAGATATAAAAAAGAAAAAGGTTCATCATTAATCGCATAATTATATAAATCCATAAATATATTTGGGAACATATCTCCATATTCTTCATTTATTTTCTCTAACTCTTTCTTATTTTGTTGTTTCATTACAATTACATTAGTTGCGTTATTTCTTATTAAACCACTTACAGCACGAAATGATTGTGTAGTAAATAAAAGCATTCCAATTCCATAATGTCTAAAACGAGTAGCAAGAAATGATACAGCATTATTTTTTCCAAAATCTTTTGTTAAAATATCATCTAATATAACCGCAACATTAGGTCTCTCAAAATCTTCATATGATTTTTGTGATTCAACTAATGAATGAACCATACTATCTTCATAATGGTCTTCACAATCAAAATGTTTATTTAAGAGCTTTCCTTTTGGGTCTGCGTTTAATGTATTACTTATAATTTTCACTATATCAAATTTATCTTTATACATCTCGGGACTACATAAAATATTGACTACCAAATTTGATTTACCTTGCTTGACGCTTCCTACTATTAAAATTAATGCTGGTAATTGTGGAAGATGTGGGTGTATGCCTTCATATCTATCATCAGATTTTGGGTCTTTTACTTTATATATTTTTGGTGCTTTTTTCTCCATATAATATGATATAGAAAATTAATCTAAAAATAAACTATATATTAAATCGGGTGGTATTCTATATCTATCTAATCTATCAGTTCCACCTCCAATATTTATTTGTTCTCCTCCTCCCGCTCCTCCCGCAACTACTGCTTTATGTTTCATATTTTTATTTGCTCCTATTGTATGAACATCTTTTGAAACATTAAGTTTATGTTTTAATTTATCTCTTTTTTCTTTTGAATTACATAATACTTTTTTTCCATCAATCATTTCATAACCATTCCCCAAAACTACTTTATGTTGTAAATTTTTATGATTTTTATATTTCTTTCTTAATTCAGCAGTATTAACTCGTATTATTTTTCCATTATCATTAACTGTTTTAGATGTTCCTATTCTTTCACTATGTAATTGTTGATTATCAACTTCCATTATATTACCACACTTACCATTACATAATAAACCTTCCCAATTTTCTTTATTAGTCCATATACGAGTTCTCTTTTTATAACCCCAATCACTATACATACAATAATCTACATCATAATAATTTAAATTTTTCATTATATCTCTATCCTTTAAAGTTCCAGTTTGTGGATTTTCTAAGAACCATAAATACGGATTAAAATAATTGATTATCTCAAATGTTCTAATAATCAATTTATCACTTTCTTTTCTTTGTTCTTCAATCCATTCTTTCGTAACTAATATTCCATCTTTTCTTTTTCTACCAATCCAACAATTTTGAAGTCTTGAATAAAATGTGCAAGGTGGAGATGCCCAAATTAAAGAAAAATAATCTTTGGGATATTGTTTATAATCAAAATCCATTATATCTACTTGATGGTCAGCATCAAGTAATAAATCAACTGATACTGAATTCCAACCTAAACTATCACATACTTTTCCAACTGATTTTGTACCACTAAATAATTCAAGAACATTCATTAATATATATTATATATTAAATTTAATAACAACTCGCATATGGATTATATATTTTAGGTTTCGCTATTTCCCTTTTTAATTTCTCACGCACCTCATTCTCCTCTTTTTCTTTTTTTTGTAATGCTTCTTTTTCCTTTTTTCGTGCTTTCCTTAATTCCTCATATTTTGCTATACCATCTAACACCGCTTTTTCTATATCAATAGAAGTAGTAGTAGAAGTTGGTTTAATTCCACTAATAACTTCTTTCTCTAATTTCTCCACATCTTTTTGTTTTTTTACCCTTAATAATTCTTTATTTTTTTTGTCCAATTCCTTATCTTCTTTTCGTGCCTTTGCTTTGGCTTTTCTTGCTATATATGCCTTTTCTCTTGCTTTGGCTAATTTAAGTTTATGTTCCTCAGAGAGAGGTGGTCTTTTTTTGTATGGAACGCCCTTCTTAGTTAGTTTAATATTTTTATTAATATGTTTTCTATCTTCATCATTTAAACTAAATATCTCATTAGGGTCTATTGCTTTATTAGGTTTAACTACCTTAGGCATTACCTCTTCTTCTTTTGTTTCTTCTTCGGGTTCTTCCTCAACAAAATTAGAATTTTCATCTTTGATTTCGTCTTCGGGTTCTTCTTCTTTTGGGACATAATCCATTTTCACTTCGGGTATAAAATCCATCTTATATATTTAATATATATAAAATTTATAATAAAAAATATTTATAATTTATTATTAATTATTATAAATATTATATAATTTTTTTTTCATTAATTAAAATTTTTAAGTTCATTAATAATCTAAATCAAAAGCATCAACTAAATTTTTGATTTGAGCGTATGCATCTCCATACATATCTTTTTCTAATTCTACCTCCTTATATTCCTCTTTTAGTTCAGCATTCTCTTCTTTGAGTTCTTCATTTTCTTCTTTGAGTTTTTCATTTTCTTCTTTGAGTTTTTCAATTATTTTATCACCCATATCTACTTTAACCTCTTTTTTTGTATGATTTATCATATCAATTTCTAATTTTTCATTCTCTTTTTTGAGTTTTTCATTTTCTTCTTTTAATGATTTAATATCTTTTCTTAATTCAAAAATATCTTGTGATTGTTCCGCCATAATATCTCCTACTGTTTTATTAATCTTTTCTTTGTCTTCAATACTCATTTTTTTTTTATTTAAATTATAAATAATAAAATTTCAAATTAATTTAAAAAGAGCAATTTATATAAATAAAATATGATAAATGAGGGAGAGAATGGGAGTATATCATTATTTTATAATGGTATTTTAATATCTTCTTTTCCATTAACTAAAAATAAAGAAATAGATGATTATATAAATCAAGGTGAAGATTTAATAAGAAAATCAAAAGGTATTCCAATATTAAAACAATTACACTTATATCAAACTTATTGTGATATGACTTATAGTAGAAAAACTCGTAATAAATCTATTGAGAAGAATGACCATATTTTATTTCTTGCGTGTTTAATGGCTTTACTTAGATTACAAATTATAGATAATGATGATAATAATGGTTATTTAATAATGCCCAAAAAAAAAATTAAAATAAAGTCCAAGAAGAAGTAGTATCTTTATCTATTTGTTGCGTTTGTAATGTTTGTAAGAGTGTAAATATTGCTTCAACATCTCTTTTAATACAATCAACATCATTATCTAATTTATCTATTTTATCTTTTAAAAGTTGAATATTAGATTCAACTTTTTCAATTGGTTTCGGTACTTTATCCATTATAATATTATTAAATAAAATATTCATAATAATATAAAAGATATAATATATGAGCGACAGTAATGATATTACAATAGAAGTACCTACTGGATTATCGGGATTTACTATTGGTGATTTAGGTGTATTTATTGGAACACTCGGGTCAGTAATAACTGGAATATTAATTGCTCTACAACATTCAAGATGTAAAAAAATAAAATGTAGTCCGTGTGGTTGTGAATGCGACAGAGATAATATACCAAACCCAAATCCAAATGATAATAATAATAATAATGATAATAATAATAATAATAATAATAATAATAATGATAATGATAATGATAATGATAATGATGAAGAAGCATTAGTTCCAAATAACCAAAATAATAATCAAAATAATAATAATGATAATAATAATAATGCTTGATATTATTTCGTGTATGTTTGCTGATATTATACGCACTACATTAACATTATGTAATTATAATAATTGCGATGATGTATGTAGTCAGTATTTAATAGATGTTGCGGGAAATTGTGATAATGTATTTAATAATGAGAGATATTTAGAATTATGGAATACATTAATAAATATTTGTTTTAATGATGGACATTAAAATAATTATTATATTATAATGCCTTGGAGAATAGATAAAATAGAAGATAATAAATATAAACTATATAATCTTGATAAAAAGAAATATGTTAAAAAAACATTTAAAACTCGTAAAGCTGCTTCTAATACTAAAAAAAATTATGAAAATTATTATTATAAAGTAAAGAAGAAATGAATTAACACCTAATTTGTAGAACTCTCATAGGAATTACTTTTTTCTCATTACATACATCACAACATCTTCCCTCTACGAGAGGTTGTGCATTATTACCATATTCATTCTCACATTCACGAGAACATAATACACATATAACATTAGATAATGGAGGTATTACATCTTCTTCTTTTAGTTTTTCATTTTCTTCTTTTAAATTATTGTAATCTCGTTCTAATAAATTAAATTTTAATTCTAATTGTTCAATAGTTTTTTTTAAATCTTTTATTTTAGTTTCTTGTTTTTGTATATAATCAAATACTCCACACATACCATTAATAAGTTCATTCTTCTTCTCCATCTTTTTTTCTATTATATATAATATATAAAAATATCTTTATATATATTTCAAATTAATATATTAATTATTTTCTATTCATATGTATAAATAATATATATATATATGATATTTTTTTTTTTAAAATTATTTTTTTAAATTTGCTCTTTTTAAAAAAAAATAAAAAAATTTGATTTTATATGAGAATTACATATATTAGTAAATAGGAGTAAATATTAGTATATTGGAGTAAATATTAGTATTTTGGAGTAGAGTTTAGTATTTTAAGATTAATATTTAGTATATCTATTTAAAAATAATTTCTTAGTAGTATATAACAAACATATTTATTTTCAATATGGACAAAAAAGAGTTGGAATATATTAGATTTTTACTGAAACAAAATATTTTATTTAAACCACATCAAGAAAAGAATGTAATTGCTAAACTAAGAAAAAATGATATGACTGATATACTAACACAAATAACGAAATTATGGGTTAAAGCAACTAAGAGTAATAATAGCATTTATATTAATAATGAATATCCACAATCACTACCATCACTACCAAGTAAAGAAATTGATACTACACCTTTAAGAGATGAAATTAAAAAATATAAAGATAAATCACAAAAATTAAAAGAGCAACTTAAATCAATAAAAGATGAAAATAAAATTATTGAAAAAGATTATAAAGATACAATTAAAGAATTAAAAAATGAAATTAAAGAATTAAAGAATACAAATAGTAAGAGAGAAGAAGAACTTACTAAGAAATATAAAGATGAAATTAAAGAGTTAAAGGATAATAATATATCAAAACAAAAGTTAGAGAGTGAAATAGCATTAAAGAACAAATATTACAATAAAGTTGGTGAATTAGAGTGTAAAGTTAATAAATTAAAAGAGAAAATTAATGAATTAGAAAATCCAAAAGAAGAGGTTAAAGTAGATATGGATGAGTTATTTGATGAATTTAGTAGTGATGAAGAAGATGAAGAATCAACTGATGAAGAATATTATAAAAAACCGAATATTAAAATTAAAAAAGAAGAAATAGAAGATGAGGAAGAGTATGAAATGAAGAAATTATCTGATGAAGAAATTAAAAAATATATGGGAGATGTAGATTATTTGGGGAAATCAAAATCTAATATATTATTATGATGGATGAAGAAATATCTGATGAAGAATATGATGATAATTTTAATCCATATATTTTTGAGAAATGTAAGTATGGTTGTTATATAAATGCTGGGAATTATTGTTGTAGAAGATGTGCAGATGAAAAAGCGGAAGTTAGGGCTTCCGAATTTTCTAAGAGATTTTGGAGAAATTATTTTAACGAATTATTTGGAAATGAAATAAGTAATAATTATGAAGATATATATTACCACTTTAATATACTTAATATAAACAGAGATAATTTTTTAAATTTAAATAACGACAAACAAAAGAAAATACTTAAAAAACAATATCATAAATTAGCGAGAAAATTACACCCCGATAAAGGAGGATGTAAAGATAAATTTAATCAAATAAAAGCCTCATATGATTTTTTATTGTATAGTCATTAGGATTCATTTTTAACTCTCGTTCGTGTAATAAATCAATTATTAATAAAATAAAACATCTAATATTCTTTATCATTTAAAATTCTCAAATATTTTTTTTGGTTGAATCTTTTTTTCATTATCAAGAGATTTAATAACATCAAATTGTAATTTATTTAACCCTTCATCTTTTTTTAATGGTTTAATTTTAGTAATCTTCTTTTTAGGTTTCTTCTTAGGCATTATAATATAAATAAATATAATAAAAAAAATTTATTTTTTATTATCTTTATTATAATATAAATATGAGTTTAATAATTACATCAAATGTTAGATATAGAAATAATAAAGGCGTTCCAGTTCCCGTGAATAACCAGCATCCGTTTTCTTATAGGAATCATTTAAGGGATACATTTAAAGTTCCAAAAAATAGTGAAGTTGCTTTACAATCAGTAAAAGTGGAAAAAAACGGACAATTTGTATTAAATAGTGAGAATTGTATATTTTATCATTATTTCGGTGTTCCACTTGATGATGACGACGTCCCAGCCGCCAGTCGTCGTCCCGATTTTACATATGCTACATCACAACCGATGAGAGGATTTGCTGGTGGAGATGAACAAGATTTTTATGGTAATCAAAGAGTTCAAGTTAATACTGATGATTTTGTAAGTAGATTACAATTAGGTATGAATAATTGTGCTTATCATCCAACATTCATAAATGGTGGAGCAGTTGGCGGTGCGTGGCCGCTCTCAAGTATTGTAACAACTGTTAAAAGAGATGCTGGACTGGATTTTAAAGGTTGGAATTGGGTTGCTACACAAGAAGTAGCAATAACACAAAACACTACTACTTTTAATTGGACAGACATAACTGATGACCAAAGCGGACATTTTACAGTAGCGAATGGATTAGTAACATCTAATGATGATACTGGTTTTTATGTTCAAGGGCGTCATAAACCTCTTGCTCCATCAGAGGGAGAAGCGTGGTTTGATTTTACATCAGCGGGAACTGACTGGGGTGTAGGTTTATCTCGTATTTGTAAGGGTAGAGGTGGTGCTGGAGATGCTGGTGAAACGGAATTTTACCCAACTTATTTTGACCCACAAGATGGAGCGGTTGATGTTTTTACTGCTGGAGCAATTGGACAATTATATGGTGATATAATGGTTATGAGAGTAGATGATGAGTTAAGAATATATCAAGCAGTTTGTGATAGTGGGAGTGATGATGTAGCAGATGGTATACGTAGTGCGGATGATATTGTTATGAAAGAAATTGTATATTATGGTGCATTCAATATGAATTTTGCTACTCCATTAGACCTAAGTGGAGGACACGGATATACACAAGTAAGATTTAAATTACTAAATGAAGAATTAGAAATATTTGTGTGGGGTATGGCTGGATATGTAAAATTAACTGATTATACTTCAACAATTGCGAATGGAGGAGGCAAAGCGAATGTAACATTCCCTATACATCAAGCGAAATGGAATTTATATCCAGTAATGTATGCTGCTGGAAATGGAAGTGCTTTAACTTGTGGTCAAGTATCAACTCTTACTAATTATCCAGTATATGATGAAGATTATTTTTGGCAGACCCCTTATGATTTTTGGGCAAATTTAGAAATAGATGGAGTAGAAAATCATTATGATGTTAAGGGTAATTTTTGGAATGATACTGCTATAACTGATGGTGGATTAAATGATGATGGATTATTAAAACCCGCAATAACAAATGCGAGTAAAGGAATGGCTAATTTTCAAAATATATTAATAACTATTCCATCAGAATTATATAGTGATGGTGATGCTTCTGATAATTGGGCATCTTCCAATACACGTGACGCAAATACATCAAAAACTTTTGGATTTATAGGTAGAGGTGTAGCACAACCAAATACTGATACTGAGTTAGTATGTACTACTTTTAGTGATGACGCACCGAAATTACTTAGTGGTGAATCTTTATTTATTAGATTAAATAATTTTACTCAAAATTCTATTAATGCTGGTAATCAAGGTGGTGGAACTGTAACTAAAATTATAGGTCATCTTCCACGATTTGATAATGCTGGGAATGAAACTGGTTCTTTATTTTTTGAACCACACGAAAAAACTTATATAGCATTAAATAATGAGGAAGATTTATATATTAATGAATTTGATATAGATATTATATATCAAAGTGAAACATTATGTGAATCATTAACTGGAACAACTGTTGTAGTTTTACACATAAGACAAAAGGGAACACCTTTAATTTCAACACAACCATCGTGGAAGACTGAAATGTAAAAAAAAA
>CEUO01066401.1_pt1 | contig 12281 bp, 2 predicted proteins | sample 531391 | NCBI WGS metagenome assembly CEUO01 (sample SAMEA2622799, study PRJEB7988) | marine metagenome | isolation source: saline water (ENVO:00002010), including
ATCTGCTGGAGGGTTGTTGCCAGCATGAAAAATCTTTTAGAAGTAGATGACTCTATTGTTAGAGATATTTCAAGAGAGCCAAAGGTTAAGAAAAAGAATGCGCCTAGAGAGGTGACACATACAATAACTTTGGTTCCTCCTAATTACATAGAAACTTTGTGGGAAGATGTTAAGCATCATCTTGCAAAAGCTGTTATTAGGTCTCGGGGGCGTTGGAGTCTAGAAAGTCTAAAAGAAGCGTTAATATATGATTATCAAAGTCTTTGGTTGGCTTTTGATCAAAATCACAAGATTGATGGTATTGGCACTACAGAGATTATTGAATACCCCGGAAAGAAAATGCTGGCTGTTCAGTTTTTAGGCGGGGATAATTTTAATGATTGGGTTTGGGATATAAACCAAAGGTTTCAGGATTGGGCTAAAGAGAATGGATGTTCTGGAATAGAAGCCACTGCAAGAATGGGTTTTTGGAAGTGGCTAGAACAGGATGACTATGAAAGAGCCTATGTTATTTACGAAAAGAGGTTTGTAGATGGGTAAAAGTAAAGGCCCAAGTGGCCCTCAAAAAGTCGAACAAACTAGCTCTAACATACCAGAGTTTGCAAAGCCGTTTTACCAAGAGCTTATGGGTCGTGCAATGTACGAGACTACTCGTCCATACGAAGCATACCCTGTTGCTCGACTAGCCGACTTTGATCAGTATGAAACGTCTGCTATGCAAGGTATGGCTGATCTTGCGGCTATGGGCGATCCGGCAGAGATAGGATTAGCCTCTCAATACGCGCAAAGGGCGGGTTCTTTTACTCCGGGGCAAGTAACTTCTGGGTATGATGCTGGGACAATAACACCCGGATATCAAGCTGGCGATATATCTAATATGTATCAGGCTGGTCAAAGAGGGGTTGGGTATACGCCCGGACAGTTTGATCCCGGCTATACGCCGGGGACTATGGATATTGGTTATGGCGCAACAGATTACCAGTCAGGTTATCAAGCGGGTCAGTTTGATCCGGGTTATCAGGCTGGAGATTTGGCTCGTCAATATTCAGGCCCGACATTTGAGGCCGGGACATCTACAGATCCTACACAAATTCAAGACTATATGAATCCGTACACACAGTTGGTTACGGATATACAGAAAAGAGAAGCAAGAAAACAATCAGATATATCTGGAGCAAACATAGCCCAACAAGCAGCTCAAGCTGGGGGTCTAGGAGGCTACAGAGAGGCCATAATGCAGTCTGAAAGAGAAGGTGACCTAGCACAGCAGCTTCAAGATATTCAGGCTACAGGCGATCAGGCTGCCTACCAGCAGGCTATGCAGGCTATGGAAGCGGATCGAGCTGCTAGACTACAAGAAGCGCAGTTTGGAACTCAAGTTAGAGGTCAAGATATACAGGCTTTCCAAGCTGGGGAACAAGCAAGACAGCAGGCTGCACAGATGGGATTGTCTGCACAGCAACAAGAAGAAGCGGCAAGACAAGCTCAGGAATCTGCAAGACTTGCTGGAGCAACATTTCAAGAAAGCACTCAAGCAAGATTACAAGACTTTCAAAATCAAAAGTTTCAAGCAGAAGAACAGGCAAGACAAGAGGCTTCTCGAATGGGGCTGTCTGCTCAGGAAATGGAAGATCGAGCCAGACAAGCTGGAGAAAGGTTTCAGCAAGATCAGTTTGCTAGAAATGAAGAGCTTAGGATGGCTCAACAGCAAGAGAATAGGGCTGTGTTTGAAGCTCAAGAAAGAGCCAGACAAGAAGGCGCTAGGCTTGGACTTAATGCCCAAGAGATTCAGGAGCGTGTTAACCAAGCTGAGAATGAAGCCAGAATGCGATCTCAAGAGTTTAATGTTCAATCAGCTAGAGATGCTGCTGGTTTAGGATTAGATGCAGCTAGATTCTTAGGCGGTCTTGGCGGCCAGCGTCAAGATATGGCTTACAACAGGTTACAGAACCTTCAGGCTGCTGGTCAGATACAAAGAGAGCTTGCCCAGAGAGGTTTGGATCTTGGCTATCAAGACTTCTTGAGACAGCAAGCATTTCCAAGAGAGCAGCTTGGACTGCTTAGTTCTTTACTCCAAGGTCTACCTATACAGCCGGGAACCACGGTATCTAGTTTTGGCACTGGCCCTAGCGATATGCAACAGTTACTTGGTACTGGTATAGGTGGTGTCGGCCTTTACAACGCTATGAGAGGCGGTAGATGAACATATTAGAAGTTGAAGACATTATTAAGGGGTTGCCAGACCAAGCCCTTCAGAAGGAAGCACAAGCGCCTAGCGGCCAAGTTCCTCAGTTTTTAGTTGTATCTGAAATACAAAGACGAACTGATATGCGTAAACGCTTTCAGTCTCAACAGCAAGAGCAACCTCAAGGAACTGTTTCTCAGCAAATAGTACAAGAAGGTATTGCTTCGATAGCGCCTCCTCCGCAGCAAATGATGCCGCAGCAACCCATGCCTCAACAACAACCTATGCCTCCCCAGCAAATGCCCATGCAGCAAATGCCTCAAGGAAACCCGCAAAGTCAGTTGCCTGCCCAACCAATGTACAGAGGCGGTGTTGTAGAAATGAATCAAGGTCGTCAAGCAACGATAGGGCCGCTTGAGGAAGAGGAAGAAGAGGAGATTTATCCCGGCGTATTGATGGGTGGAAGAAACCCAATGAGCATTAGACAGTTTAATCAAGATTTTCTTGGAGAAACTGGAACTTACTCTACGCCTTCTGGTGGAGAGTTTGTTGAGTACGAATCTCCCGAATACAGCTTCAGGGCTGCTGACCGAGTATTAAATACTTACGGAAGGGATCAGGGAATCAACACAATTAGAGATGCAATTAGTCGTTATGCCCCTCCAAGCGACGACAACCCAACAGAAAATTACATTGACTTTGTGTCTAAACAAACTGGTATAGACCCAGATCAAAAAATAGATCTTTCAGACCCAATAATTAGAAGCAATATTATTGCGCCTATGGCCCAGTTTGAATCTAGAACAACTATTTCTCCGTCAGGGGTTAGGGACAGCATAGCTTCTGTTGATCAGGATTATGCGGCAACCCTACCAGAAAGAAGAATGAATGCTTTGTCACCCGAGGTTCAGGGTGGTGTTCAAGTTCCTACAGAAGGGTTTCCTGTTCCTAGCGTACAAACCGAAGACCCTCGCCTTAGTATACCTTTTGTTGAGGTTGGCCCGGAAGGAGGTCAAAGAGAAAATGAATTTGCTGGCACAGAAAGCACTGAGGCTTTGCTCGATGCAATTACGAAGGGTAAGCCTTTTCGTAAAGGACAAGGAAAAGAAAGACAAGGAACTGTTGCGAGACTTCCCGGCGAAGTTACCAAAGCCATATCCAACGCTATAAAGTCAGACGCTGATAGAACTAAGCGTTCAGATGTTGATAAAGAATCTGTTGAATTTGTTGAAAGCTTTAAACAAGTTGATCCATACGCTCTTGTTGGTGGTGTTATTCAGTCTGCTCTTCCTGTTGTTGTTGATAAGAAGGTTAAAAAATCAGAGTCGTATATGCCTGATCTTTTAGGACAAATTGAAAAAGAAAAAGAGCTGTATAAAAATCAATATATGCCCGATCCGCTTGGTCAGTTTGAAGCTGAAAAAGCAGAGTTAGAAGAAGCAGAGCCTAGCTTCCTTAGAAAAGAAATGAAAAAAGCTCCTCTTGGGAGATATATAGATAGGTATTTGCAGATAATGGAAGCTGGTCGTGACCCTGAAACGGGAGATTATGACCGCGAAAAAGCTCAGGCAAAAGCAAAGCAGTTAATAACCGAGTCGGGCGGAGATGTTTACACAGGAGAACCCGTAGATTACCAGAAACGATCTTATGACAGGCTAAATAAGTTTATGTCTTATTTTGGCTTGGATGCTCCTACAGCTTTAGGTCAGTCTGAAAAAGAGCCAGAAAAAGCAGAAATGCCTAAAACAGGTCTTAAAGAGCTTCCTCGTCCTCGCACTGGACTTAAAGGGCCACAGCCAGAGGTGGTAGAAGCTGAAGTAGTAGAAGAGGTCGAGGAAAGAGCTGATCCAAAAGCAACACCTGTTGACGAAAAAACAGTTGATACTCCTAAAGCAACTAGGTCTGGAGGTCAGGGTGTTGCAGCACTAATGTCTGATTATGGAAGGACTAGAGATGAGGCTAAAAGAGAAGCCTTTGCTAATGCAATGATACAGCTTGGTGCTGGCGTTGCTAAAGGAGATCTTTCTGCTGGGCTATCTGCTGCTGGCAAGGCTGCTGCTGAAACCATGAAGGATTTTAGGAAAGAAAAGCTAGATCAAAGAAGACTAGACATAATGAAAGATCGTTATGATCAATACGCTTCTTCTACAAGCCCTTACAATTCTCTCCTTCTTAGAGTTAACGCTTTAATGGACGATCATTTTGAAGATCCTAACTGGAGAGTTGCTGCAAAGCAGGCTGGAAAAACTGATGCCGAATACAAAAGAGACTATTTTAACTCTTTGATAAGGAAACACGCTCCGGGCTTTAAGCTAGATCCAGAGGAAATTATTAATCGAGGAGGCGATCCGTTTGCTGAGCCTGTAGTTAGAGATGGTCAAATCGTAGATCAAGGTCTTAACAGAGGCCAGTACACTTACACTCCTGACTAGTAAATGCCAACATATCGATATACAGACAGGTATGGCACAGCCCTTAATGTTGAAGGGCCGCAACCTCCAACAGAAGAGATATTAGATCAAATATTTAGTGATCACTACGAGTCTCAAAGAACTGTGGGCGGTCAAGCAGAAGAGTTTGCTAAAGCCATACCAAGAGGATTTGCTAACAGCTTCCTTTCAATGGGGGAAGGACTTGCTGCTATTACAAACTCATCTGCTAATGCTTTGGGCTATGAAGAAGATGTCTTTGAGCAAGACGGCGACTTCCTTGGTGCGGTAAGAGAAGGAAGGAACTTTCTCCAAGAAGAGATGGGGCCAGAGGCTGCGTATGCCGATGAGTGGACTACTAAGTTTGGAGAAGGTATTGGATCGTTTGCAACCTTTTTAACGCCTACAGCGGCTCTGAAGCTTGCTGGTATGGCTGGAAAGATATTGCCTAATGTTGCGGCAACAACTTCATTAATGGGAACGTCTGGGGCTGGGGAAGGAATACAGAGGGTAGAGCAAGCAAGAGCCTCCGGTATTGATGTTACTCAAGAGCAAGAGAACGAAGCTGTCTTAAAAAGCACTCTTGTTGGATTTTCCGAGCTGGCACCAGTTGGAAGAGTGTTGCGCTTCTTACCCAAAGGTGCCTATCCAGACACGATAAGAAAGAAAATGATGGACAGGATTGTTGACGCTTCTCTTTCTGGTGGAGTAGAGGGCGCACAAGAAGTTGCTGCATCATATATGCAAGACGCTATAGAAAGAGGCGTGTATAACCCTGATCTTGCTGAGAGAGACTCGTTTATGGACGAGTTTACTGTTGGTGCTGGCGTTGGCGCATTAGCAGAACTTGTCTTGAACTCTGCTGCTGGAAGAAGAAAGCAGGGGGCAACGCAAGCCGAGATAGAAAAAGAACAACAAGAAAGAGAGATTGAAGAAAACGATCTTGCTGAAGATCAAAAAGCTGTTGACAGAATGGTTGCCAGAAGGCTTGAGGTTGCAAGGGAAGGCGAAGCTGCTGCTATAGAAAGAGATAGGCTTCTTGAGCAACGGGGTGATATAGACCCAGCTCAGATAGAATTTCCGGCTCCAGATCCCATAGGGAAAAAGCTTGGCACACCAAAAGATATAGTTTCAGTACAGAAAACTTTGCCAGACGGCACAATGGCAAGCTTCCAAGGCCAGCTAAAAACAAGGAAAAACGGGAAAACCACAACAACCTACGTCGAATCTCAAGACGCTGACGGCAAGATCGGAAAGATTGATATACAGTATCAGAAAGAAGATCAGCCTCCTGTCTTTGCTAAAGGCGTTGTTAGCGTTAACACAATTGGCCAGCAAGAGTCTGTTGTCGATAAGCAAGTTGGAAGCAGAAAGCTTGGGGGAGAAAAGACTTCTGCTGCTGTTGCGACAAAGAACGCTAAGAAGTATGCCCAGCACATACGAAGATCAATGGATGACGCCAATGGTTATTTCCCCACAAACAAAACATTTGTTATACAGCCTCTTCCAAAGGCCAGATTTGGTGCCTTTGATTCTTCTGGTCAACAGTATGGCTCCTCCTTTGAAACATACAACGAAGCCGCACAACTAGCCTCTGCGCTTCACGACGAAGCAATATCAAAACAGACAGGACTGGGTGTTATCACCCGAATAGAAGCCTCTCCTGACTCGATAGACGGAGAAGACTTATCTGTTATGCAGAAGTGGGGCAGAAGGATCATGCATCCTTTGGAAAACTTAATTTCTTTTACTGCTGTCAATGAAGCTGCTGGCACGACTCAGGTCGAGGGGTTTGATGAGCTTTCTACTGTTAAACAGTTAATAGGAAGGTCTCAAAACGAAGCTCAGTTGGTAGATGGTTTAACCGCTGCCCAGAAGATAAACAGATATCGACTAAGCAAGAACCTACCAGAAGTTAAGTCTTTTTCACCCGCAGAAATCAGAACTGTTTTAGGTAATGACTTTATAGAAAAGCTTCCAGACAGCGTTTACTTTGCTGGAAGAGACCCTAATGCATCTCAAGATCTCAACTACACACCAATAGATGAGAATGTCAGTGTAGCAAGTCTCAAAAAACTAATGCTGCAAAAAAACATTTCATCAAAGATTGACTCGCCAGAGGTTGATCGCATGGTGAAATCTTTTGTTGGTGCCAACGATATATCAGAGGTTGGCCCCGGCGGAAGAAAGTTGCTTGCCCAACGTATTGCTACGCTACCACGCTTCACAAAGCCAACTAAGCTTGTTGATTTTACCCCCAGAACCTACACAGCCGACCAGCTAAAGGCGGCAATTAGTCATGTAGAAAACAATAAAGACTTTACTGAGGAATCAATACTCGAATCAACAAACATTGACCCTTCAGACAACAGAGCAAAAATCAAAGTCAGAGACATGATTGCTGAGATGAACGCTCGTGGCGTTCTCAAAGACGGCAAGTCTCCTATTAGCGAAGAAATAGATAGTGCCTCTGCTATTATCAGTGAAGAGTTTAGGCTGCCATCAACAATAGGACAGCAAGTAAGCCCAGAACTTACAATCGGGGCAGAAGAAAAAGCAGCCCTTCTCAACTCTCTCAAAAAACATTTAGATAAGTATGGCCTTAAAGATGTTGGCCTTAGTCTTGAGTATGCTCTGCAAAGAGCTGTAAGAGATAGCTCTGGCAACTTTCATTACGGAATAAGAAGAAAGCTTGATGGCGACACGGATGTAGAGACCATCGATCCTGATGGTAACTTTGTTTTTGCTGGAGAGGTAGACCCTGTTGCTGAGGGCTATTACTCCCCAAGAATGAATAGCGTTTTCTTATCTATTGATCGATTAAGTAATAATGCTTCGACAATTGAAGAAGCTGAAGCAGAGCTGATAGGAACGCTTGACCATGAGTCTATTCATGCCATGAGGCAGATGGACTTGTGGACTGATAAGGAATGGCAGGGCTTAGAGAAAGCCGCTAGAAACACTGTTGATCGAAGCGCAGAAGGAGATGATGCGGGTAGTACTTACTTGCAGATGGCTCAGAAGCGATACGCTGTAGACTCTCAAGGTAACCCGATTAGTCCTGTCGTTCAGATGGAAGAAGCTATTGCGGAAATGACAAGAGATGCTAGGGCCGATCTTCGTCTAGGAGGAAAGCCAAGAAGCTCTCTTACTAGAATAGCTGATTTCTTTAGAAGACTTATTAGCTTCTTGAGGGGAAGCGGTTATCAGTCGTTCAACGACCTAATAGACAGGATCGAGTCTGGAGAGGTTGGAGCTAGAGCGCGTGGTGAAGTAAGGACTTTAAGAGCAGTAGAGGGTCAGGCTGGGACAGTGCCAGATCGCGGCATAGTAGCCGCTGGTGATTCAGCTATGCCTATTGTAGGCGCAGAAGAAAAGCAGCAAGTTCCTGACTTTCCAGCGGAAATGGAAGAAAGGTTAGATCAGCAAAGATCTAGCGATAAAATTAATTTTTCAAGAAAAAAGAAAAAAACTGAGTTTGTTGAGCCGAAAAATACGGTAAAAGCTTATAAGCTGTTTAAGATAAAAGGTGGAGACACATCAAAGCTTTATCCTTTATTTGTTAACGCAAACAAGCCTGTTGAAGTTGGAGAATGGATTCCAGCAGAAATTGGGCCTGTCACAAAAGAAGGAAAGGTAAAGTCTAAGCTTGGCAGTCTTGCGTTTAGGCCGGGATGGCACTCAGGCGAGCTTCCTGTTGCAACCCATATAGGAGAAGGAGGCAAGCCTCCAAAGTACAGGAGAGCTAACGAGGTTTGGGCTGAGATAGAGGTTCCGGCAGATGTTGACTGGCAAGCAGAGGCTAATTCTAGAGCCAGAGTTAAGCGCGATGGGACGATTGATGTCAAAACCGCTCACATAACAGATGGCATTCCTGAAGGCGGTTTTTATAAATATAAGACCAATCCAAATATGTATGAAAGCTGGGTTATTAGTGGCGCAATAAAAGTCAACAAAGTGCTTTCAGATTCAGAGGTTTCATCTATAAACCAGTCAGCAGGGACTTCTGACTTACCAAGACGAAAGGGAGTTAAGTCTCCAGATATTTTGTTTTCAAAGAAAAAAGATTCTAAAATAAAAAGAGATACTCAAAAGGATTTAGCAGATGAACAAGCCTTACGACCCGAACAAGGAGGAGTCAGAGGAAGAGGCTATCAGGGAAGAGAGCTTGAGGCGCTTGAAGGTGCGCCAATTAAGGAAGGCACGACAGGCCCGATCCCAGAAGTAGTTGACGTTGCCAATCAGTATGCTCTAGAAAACGACATAGCCTTGGACAGGCAGCAAGAATATGTCCGTGTTGATGTTCCCAGAGCAGAAAGAATTGCGAAAGCCTATGATGAAATGCTTCACGACCCGAAAAACCCAAGGGTTGCAGAGGCATACGAGAATTTAAAGAAGCAAACGAGAGCGCAGTATGACTCGTTAATAGATGCTGGTTACGAGTTTACTTTTTTTGATTCTCTTACTGACCCCTATGACGGGAATCCTTACAACGCAATGCGCGACCTTAGAAACAACAAAAGCATGGCTGTTTATGCAACCTATGATGGCTATGGAGAAACCCCTATAAGCCTTCAGGACATTGAAGACAATCCAATGCTTTCCGATACTGGGATTAGATGGAAAGATCAGCAAGGCAAGGAGCATCCCGTCACTGCCAACGACTTGTTTAGGGCTGTTCACGATGTTTTTGGTCACGGCCTAGAGGGTGCTGGGTTCAGAGCTAGAGGTGAAGAAAACGCATGGCAGGCCCATGCAAAGCTGTACACTGGATCTGCTTTGCCAGCGTTAACCACCGAGACAAGAGGGCAAAATAGCTGGCTTAACTTCGGCCCTTACGGCGAATCCAACAGAACAGCAAAGCTTGAAGACACTGTTTTTGCAGAACAAAAAACCGGGATAATGCCTGAGTTTACTTGGACTGAGGGTCTCGATAAGTCTTCAATGCAAAAGCTTTTGGAGGCTGACAGGCAAAAGCAAACTCCTATGCGACAGCTATTAGAAGCTGACAGGGTAAAAGCTAGAGAGACAACGCCAAATCCAATACCAGAACAAAAAGTGGCAGAGGCTGTAAGGAAGGACATTAACTTAGCCTTTGATGCATCAAGCGGAAACATCCCAAGAGTTAACTTCCAAGCTGGGCCAGAAGCTCAGTACATTGGCAATGAGCCAGAAAAAAGTGTTCCTCCGACGAGGGATGACGAAATTCGTTTTGCCAGATCAAAGGAGCCAGAGTACAGCCCCGGATTTGAAGACGCGACAGGATCTCTTTCTTCTAACGGCGTCCCTAAAGAAAGCGCATTCCAAACCTACAACCGAGTTACAGATCTCGGGAAAATAGATTACTTCCTTACATGGGTTAAACAAAAAGTAGTCAATAAATACGCAAGGCTTGAGCAGATGTCCAAGAACTTTGCGAACCATCTTGGAAACTCTAGCGCAATGTCTGCGGCGTTAATGGCTGACAGAGCCAAGGCAATACTGGGCGCAGCTATCAAGTACGGAACCCCGACATACAAAAACGGCACTGTTTATGTAGAAGACTTCATACATAACGGGAAGCAGTACAGAGGTCTGATGGGGCTTATGGCACCTCTTCACCCCGGTGGCAATCAATATGACGTTTCTTTGGAAGAGCTTGCAAAGCGTTACGCAATATTCAGAAGATCTGAATATCTTGCAGAGCGAGGGCTAAAGACTCCGCTAGAAAAACCAGCAGAAGCAGAAGCTGCTTTGATGGAAGAGATTAACAAGTACGTTGATCCAGAAACGGGCAAGCCAATTGTTACCGAATGGTATGACGCTTGGCAGGCTTACAATAACAAGACCATCCAGTTCTTAAAAGATACCGGGATGATTGATGAGCAGGGAGCGCAAGACTGGCAGGCTGCTTCTGTCTACTACCCTTTCTACAAGCAAGCTGAAGAGGATGGCGATGTTAAAGGCCCGTATAACTATAAAGGGCTAACAGGGACAGTGAATTTTAAGTCTGTTGGCAAAAGCGAAAGAGCTATTGATGTGCCAATGCTTGAAGCGATAACAAAAAACCTTGACGCAGCTATCGATATGGGCATGAAGAACATTGCCCAGCAAAGAATAATAAGAGATGCAGCGTCTATGAACCTTGCTAGGGAGCTTGGGCCTAACGAAAAAGAAGGTGATATGCACGTTGTCACCTTCAAGGTTAACGGTGTTCAGCGAAAGTTTGAGATGTACGACCCACTAATGTTTCAGTCTCTCCAAGCTATGGGCGGTCAGGATCTTAGCGGCATCGTAAAGATGCTTGGTTTCCCAGCCAATATACTCAGAGAGATGGTAACAAGGGAGCCGGGGTTCGTTGTTGCTAATATGTTCAGGGATACATTGTCTGCTTTTGTCACCAGTGGATCTAACTTCATACCAGTCGTTGACACAGTTAGAGGGTTTGCTACTGGAACAGAGCAGTTAGAAAAGTTTGGTGTGGTTGGCGGTTACGACTTTAACAGAGACCCCAAAAACATAGTCAACTTTATAGCCAGAGAGTCGAGAAAGAGTAGGATGTTCGGAGGCTTAGGAACACCTATTGGCGAGTTTACAGGTGATTCTCTTGGCGAAAAAGCCCTCGCTAAGGTAGAGCAAGGGATGGAGGCTCCCGGCCTAAAAGCTTTCAAGATGATGTGGCAAGGTCTTGGCGCAATGACAACCAAGTCAGACGCATCCACTAGGCAAGCAGTATTTAATGATGTGCTTGCAAGAACAGGAAACTACGGCGAGGCCCAGATACAGGCATTAGAGGTTATTAACTTTGCTAGAAGAGGAAGCTCTCCAGCAATGAACGCTATAACAGCCATGATTCCTTTCTTGAACGCAAGGCTTCAGGGTCTTGATGTCCTTTATCGCGGGGCAACAGGAAGATACTCTGCTAAAAGGGAGCTTCCTCCCGGCTTAAAAACTACTCACTTCCTTGCAAGAGGCGGCTTGCTTGTTGCTCTCACGGCTCTGTATTACACAATGGTTAGTGATGACGAAGAGTACAAGAGCCAAGACGATTACATTAAAGACGACAACTTTATCATTCCATTAAAGATGTTTGGCATAGAAGATATGCCTCCGTTAAAGCTTCCAGTTCCGTTTGAGGTTGGAGTTTTGTTTAAGACTATTCCAGAAAGAATTATGTCTTACATAAACGACGAATCAACACCCCGAGATGTCAGAGAAACTATACAGAGAGCTATAACAAACACCCTCGAAGTCAATCCTCCTCAGTTTATATTGCCTCTAGCTGAGGCCGCAATGAACCACAACTTATATACTGGCAGGTCAATAGTTCCTGTATGGATGGACTCACAGCAAGAAGCTTGGGAGCAGTATAAGTACACGACCAACGAACTTGCTGTTGAGCTTGGCAAATCTCTTAACGTAAGCCCAATGAAAATAGAGCATATTATGGGCGGGTACGGTGGAACGCTTGGCGGTTATCTTCTTGCTTTGACTGACTCTATGATGAGGGGAGAGGGAAGAGAGCTTCCAACGAAGAGGCTAGACCAATATCCCCTGATGAAGCGTTTCTTTGCTAGGCCAGAAGGCAATTACCTGCAAGCAGAATTTTACGACTTGCTAGATTCGGTTAAAAAATTCTCTGGTACAGTTAATTCTCTGACAGAGCAAGGAAGGCTTGAAGAGTTAGA
>CEUO01022765.1_pt1 | contig 12252 bp, 16 predicted proteins | sample 531391 | NCBI WGS metagenome assembly CEUO01 (sample SAMEA2622799, study PRJEB7988) | marine metagenome | isolation source: saline water (ENVO:00002010), including
CATTATGAAATCTGTTTTAAAACCCTACCCAGATGTTGATTAACATAATCTTGGTCACGTTTAAGCTGTTCAACAAGTTCTTTAAGAAACCTGATCACTTTAGGCGGTGATGCAATGATGCAATCTAAATTATCTACTTGCGGCATTTTCTCTAATTCTTTGATAGCATCTCTCTTTTCTCCGATGCGTTTCCCCAAAGCTTGGTTTACTTCATGCTGTAAAATTTCAATGTCGTCAGCCTGAAAACCATTACGGATAAATACATCTCTGTAAGAACACCAGTAAGGCGTTTGCCTATTGCGTGGCACTTTACCTTTTGCATCACGTTCTGGATTCGGCTGCACTTGCCATTTTTCGATGATTGTTTTGATTTCTTTTTTGACATGCCAGCCGCATTCCTCCAAATCCTTGTCGCAATACGGATCAATGTCTTTAGTGTCAAAACGATATTCTGGCTGTAATTGAACTAAGTTAATCATGTTTTTATCTTTCTGCTCTATGAGCGTTCGTTCTCTACTTTAGTATTATAACATGAGAAATATTTAACGGGTAAATTTTGGAAAAACATTTCTCATTATTATTATACTTAGTATATCACAACCCATAACCAGAATTGATCTTCTGGCGAGTAAAAAAATAAAAAATTTAAAATTTAACTACAGGCGACTTATACTTAAAGATTCGCCTCTTGTTTCTCAGTCGATTAAAATCAAACCAACGCTTCAATCTTTTGCGTGCGCGAAACATTGCCACGTTCTCCCAAAGTCTGATGATCTCCAGGCCTGCGAGCTGCCACAAACCGAACATTTTCTCTCGAACAAGTTTTTTCTTCCAAGCTGCGCGGGTTTAGATCCGAACAATTCTTCGGGTTTGCCCTGGCTGCGCTTCCATTTTTTATATTCTTGTTCCTGCTTTTTTTGTTTTTCTGTCTTGCTGCTCATGTTATTCTATCCTTCTGCCCGAATTGTTCGGGTAGACCGTAGCCGCGTTTTGTAAAACAGCGCGGTTTACAATATATAGTCACCATGAAAGAAAGCAGGCAAGCGGGCAACCCCGAACAACTTGTCTGCTTTTTTATTTCTGCGGCGCTTCTCCTCCTAAAGCTGCGTAACCCGCAATGTCCACCCATGAATCAATATGCTCTGGCGAGAAACTCAATCGACCTAACTTAACGGCAATCATACACTGATACACCTGCGGGACCGTTACTTCATGTCCGAGTATAGCCGACCACATCTTCGCAACCCGAACATGTGTTTGAAAAGCATCCCCATATTCCGCTGCTCTTTCCTGGCTAATCTTGTTGTTAGCGTCTTTCAGTATCTCTTTTCTGTTCATTTATACATTATCCCTCGCTGTAACCGCTTCATATTCACCCCGACTCATCACGCCGTTTGTAGTTCCAAGCCACTTGCGACCACCAGCCGTGCTGAACGAATACTTCTCAACACGCCGCTCGTTGATTAAATCCCGAACAATTCTGTCTATGGTCGATTGACCTAGACCTCTTAATATCTCTGGTGTTTCTGGGTCGGTGAGCCTGTTTATTATGCCATCTGCTCCACCCTGCTGACACAAAGCCCGACCGTTACGTTCACAGTCAGCAATCCAGTTAAACATCGCATCTTTGCGTAAGTGTGCCTGATTGCTTTGGCCCAAGTTTCTAATTTGTTCGGTCCTGTCCTCAAGTAGACCTGTGAGCATATCCCGAACAAAATGTCTTATGTGCCTGCTGGCAGGGCCATTAGATTTAACAACAGCACCATCAAAACACCGATTACGCTCATAGGTAACCCCTAAGTCGTTGCATCGACCAACTGAAGTCTTTTCATCTACTTGCCATAGCGCAAAAGCAGAACGAACACCATCAACTAAAGCTGACGTACCCCGAATCAAATTACGAGCCTCTTCAGGCTTTGATATAACCTTATCACCCTGCACCTTGGTCATATGATGACATACAATAACAGATGAACCTGTTTCTGTTGCCACCCTAGACAGTAATCCGGTTAAAGCTGCACCTGCGGCAGGATCAGCATTTACATCCGCATGAACGAAAGATGCCAACGGGTCAAATACAATAAGCTTTAAATTACTAAGCTGTAAAATTTGTTCGTAAATCTTTTTAAACTCATCTGTTTCTGAGTAATCACCCATGTTATCGCGTAAGATAGGAAACACGCCACCGACATTTGGCAGCGGCACAACATGTAATTTGTTCGGGTAATCAAACCTCTCGCCTGCTTCATCCAATCTCTCAATACGTCTGTGCATCTCCGCCTCATCATCTTCAGCAGTGAAGATAACCACATCCCCGAACTCTTTTACTGTACCCCCGAAAGCGTTCTGCAACGGCTTTCCAGATGCCACCTTCATAGATAGATCAAGGGTCATCATGCCCTTACCTGCGTCACCTGCGGCAGCGAATATGATTGGCACACCCAACGGAAAAGTCCCGTCAATTAAGAAGTTTTGAACAGGCGCACTACCTGTAAACCTAGATATAAGAAGGCTATCGTTAAGAAGATTAATAGCTTTGTGCGTATGCCCAACACCGTTGTTGATAAACTCATCTATGTCCAAACCCTCTGCTATCGCATCAGCAGCATCCCATTTGGGCGGCTTGCCAGCAGGCGGATGTAGTATAGTAACGCTGTCAGCATCAGCATCGAGCGCCACTTCCCGAACAATTTCAGCAAGCCTTCTACCCGCGTCATCGTTATCAGGCCATATAATTAATTCTTTGCCCCGAAGAGGTGTGAAATCAAACTTATCTGCGTTCTTTCTGGTTAAAGCACCAGCACCTCCCAGTGTGCATGTAGCTGTAATACCAGCATCAATTAAAGCTTGGGCGCACTTCTCGCCTTCTACCCAGACAACCCGCTGCTGGTCTAAAATGTTCGGGATATTATACAGAGGCCGAACATCAGGAGCTTTTGGGTAGTTAACGCCTGGAATCCACGGACGGAACTCTTTCTTGCCACCGATATCATAACGGCGAACAGTTACTAATACCTCACCGTCCCGACTGATATAGTCCCACTGACCGTTATGTTCTGTTGCAGCATCAATCCGAACTTTTTCTTTTTGATCTTCTGCTTGAACAGGCAAACTATTTAAATCAATGCCCCCGTTAGGCATACGCCAAGATGGTTCATTAACAACTGGTCTGACATCATCTGATAAATAAGACCCGAACATTTCTTTGATTTCAGGCAGCCGCATACCACGGGCCTCCATCAAAATCTTAACGATTCCGCCGATTCCCTCGCCGCCATTAAAGTCCTGCCCACGCATGAAATGTGGACTACTGGGGTTGATATCTATCTTTAAACTTTCACCAGCTTCACCCGCCAGTGACCCGATAAAGAAATCATGACCCCGAATCCTACCGTTAGGATAAGTTTCCTGCAAAATGCTTATCTGAACAGAACGCGGAACCTCATCGCTAATCTTCTGAACTAATTCATGGGCGCTACCATATTTAGTATTGTCAAAACGTAAAACACTCATTATATTGTACCTGAACTCAGTTTTTTGTTTTCCTTAACATCTGATTTCGTTCTCACACTAAAGGGGTCTGCTCAGGTATTAACTGGCGGCCCCTTTTTCTATGACCAACAAGTCTGGCGAAACTCACAATATTTGCAAGTAAAATAATCTGAATTAACCGCCACACGCGGCAACATCTCATTTGCTTTTGTTGCCTTTAAAATCTCTACACCTTTATCGCTAATCTTCTGGGCAAGCTCTCTGTCAAAGGGAACAAGCTCGTAGTAAATCTCACTTGTATCTTTGTTTAAAACAGTAAACAAGGCTGGGTTTTCATATAAATCCATATATGCCTGATACAGTGCTATTTGCCCCGCATAAGTAGGATTCGCAACAGCAACTCCCTTGCGAACAAATTCATTAAACTTCCTGCTGTTAGCGGACTTACACTCCCATAGCATTGGGTATGACATGGTAACAGGGCCAGAGCATATAACGCCGTCAATGTGACCCCTTATCTGTTCATTTGCTACAGAGAACCCGAACTGTTTGCCATTAGAGTCATGTGTCTTTAAATCAAAACCTGCTTCTTTAATATACTTAGCCAGTAAGTCCTCAATGAAGTGACCCATATCAAAAATACGCAAAGTTCTTGCTGAAAACATTTTGTCTTCATCTGGTTTAACTTGCATATATCTATACTGAACTTGTCGTGAACACGGGCTGCCTAAAGAAGAGCCACCTAAATACGTCCTCTGTGGTTGAGTGTCGTTTTTTTCGCAGATGGCTCTGTCTATTTCGTAGGAAATAAGTTCGATGGCATCAGAATGGAATTGGGTCGTCAAAGAAGGGTTCGTCAACACGGGTGACACTCTGTTCAAATTCAAGAACGCCCTGTTCTGTATAGTCATCTGTTAGATCCCTCGCTTTTTGTATGATGGCTATAAGCCCAAGAACTTCTCGCTCCTGTAAATCACATAACCTTTTTTCCCAGCCTATATTCTCAAAACAATTTGCAACTTCTTTTAATGCACTGTTGTTTCGTCTGGTATCGTTAGGTTCCATAAACTTCTGCCTCGTTTATTAGAGAAAGATAACTGGAAAAGTTCATCTCCACCTACCATTAGAGTAGCTATGCCCATCCTAAATTTATCTCTGTGCTGTTTAATAACAGAATCAATAAAATTAGACATTTCATCTATTATATCTTCATCACCAAAGTTTTCATTTAATTTGATAAAAGCTTTTATGTTCTTCACCTCTTTATCAGCAAAAAACATAACTACGTTTATTTCACCGCGCATTTTATCCAGCCTCTAGCTTCTCATCTTTATCGTCTCTTAAAACCCTAACAATATATTCAACTGACGTTAAGTCTAAACCAGCATTTTCAGCCGCGCCCCTAAAACGACCAAGCCATCCCGCTAAATAAACTCCAGCCTGTTTTCTTAACTCTTGCTGCGCTGCTTCATCTTTAGGGTCAAACCGCTCATAACCACCGCCTGACTTTCGTGTAGCAACAGGTGAAATGTAGGCCGGATATTCAGTGACCTTAATCGAAATAACTTCGCTCTGCGTTACATCCTCTTGTTTAACAACAATCCGTAAGCCGCTTGCCATCTGCCGCGCTTTATCGATGCGCCAGTTACGAGCCGCTACACTGTCATCCATGCCATAAAAAGCATCATACGCCTCATGGTCGGGCTGTTCAGCTAACCAATCAACAAATTCATCTGGCTTGTAAATGTTTAGCCCAGTAGCTTGCAGATACCCATCAATGATCCTCTGTTTTGTTTTTTTCGCAAAATTACTCATTACATTCTCCTTTTAAAAATTAACCGCCATGCCCAACCCCATGTAACCCTACCAGACCTGAACATACCGAAACCGCCGTGCCGTACCAAGCCCGTCCTAACCCTAGCGCGACAGACCATATCAGACCAAAACCGCCTAAACCCACCAAGCCGCATCTCGGCATAACAAAACTCAACTCAACCGCCTCGCCCAGCCCAACCTGACTGCGCCTAGCCGTGCCGTGACGGACCCTACCCCGCCTTGCCTATCCAGCCTTAACCGCCAGAACTTACCCAACCGAACCTTACGAGACCCAACCGAAACGCAACATGACTCAACCGCCTAGACTTACCACAAAGAAACATGACTTTTCGTGCCATGCCTCTCCATAACCGCCTCGACATGCCAGACCTATCCATAGATAACCGCAACCCGTGGCGGGGGGAAACCCCCGCCTAATAGTTTAAGCAGCCCTCCGCAACCGCTCTTCTTGCAAGAACTGCATCAGTTCTGCTGTTTCTTCATCAGCACATTCTGGATTATCTCGCGACAATTCTTGCACTGCGCGACCTTCCTCCATCATTTCATCCCAGAAGTCTTTATGATCACCAAGGTCTTCAGATCCTGTAATGGTGAACGTACCAAAAGAACCTCTGCCTTTTTCTTGGCGGAAATCACCCAGCCCAACTAACTGACCAGCGTTCTGCACCAAAGACGAAATAGACATCGCACTAAAGTTAGGCGTAGCAAACCTAATCTCTACTTCCGCACACCAATTAGGAAGATAAGCGCGAGTACGCATATCTGGTGTGCGGTTCATATCAGCAGAGCGAACCACGTCAATTTTAAGGTACGGCTTACCCCAAATATTAATATTGGTTTGCGGTAAGAAGATTAGTCTATTTACGCTAGTTTTATTTACACCAGCAGTTTCAAGCGCAGCAGTAGCCATTGCACCTTTTACACCAGCCGCTGGGAAACACAGTAAAGTATCGCCCTTCATTTGCGTGTGCATAGAGTCAATAAACTCTTGCTCTGGATTATGCTTGATCTCTTTTTTCTCAGCCGCAGTCTTACGACCTGCGCCAACGAGTAAGTCTCTCTTAGCTTTAGACGACATACTATTAAAGTACATTGGCGTTTGACCAATCAAACGTAATTTAATCGTACCCTGCTTGATCACAGGAATGCTAATTGAATCATTTGTTTTCTTTACAGCCATTTTACCCTCCAGTATTTCTGTAAAATTTAAGGTGGGTGGCTTTACGGCACTGGTGCCACCCAAACCAGCTAACGACTCATGAAGGAGATGCCGTTAGTACGCCATTAAAGTTAACTTTTTGCCCAAGCTGGCGTGATACCCGCATTGCTGGCGTTTTGAGCCGTTGCAGGAGGCATCTGTGCGTTCATAGCCTGTTGAACCTTTGGAGGCATAGGAGCCGCTGTAGGCGCTCCTAAAGCCCCGCCAGAAGCATTTGGCGGAATAAAGGATGGGCTATTTGCTGGCAAGAAAGACTTAACACGGTTTTTGTCTTTATATTGAGGATCATTAGACTTCTCAATACCAACTACAAAACACACTTCCATGCCCTGTAAATCTTCAACGCCATTGATCTGACGTTTAGCTTGCGCCTCTGGTGACATGTCATTTGCATCCAAGCCATGTGCGCTGTTTACAATATCACGAATTGTATTAAGCCCAATAAGCCTTGCTTTTGACACACCAGTTTTCTCATCAATGGCATCGCCATGAACAAAAATATTCTGCCAGACTTTACGCCTATCATACTCACCACCAACAATGGTCATTGCGATAGGCATCCATTCAGCACTAGTGCTTTGGGATTTTTTAAAAAACATGGCGCTTTGAGAAAATTCAGGTTTGATATGATCACCCCCTTCAAACATTAAAACACCACGAACAATCGTGCCATCTGGAATCAACGGCAATGGTTCATTGCTTGATTCAGACACAGGGATTTCATTTAGATTAAGCATTGGTTTCGTCCTCTACTTCATTTGGGTTTACAAAATTCATCGGGCGTTCTGCCTGTGGCTCACCCCCTGACATTTTTTCTAGAAGTCTACCAAGGTGTGGTTCTTCTAGGAGATCGAGCCTACCAGACCTATCCTTGGCAGGATAGCCCCACTGGTTTAGCGTTTGACATACAAAGGCTCTATACGGGCTTCCATTGTCACTAGACATGACAGCCATCGTAATAACTTCATCAACGATTCCAGGTAGTTCACGGCCTGTCTTTGAACCTTCAATCTGTAGTTCATAAATCTGCCGCCCGTAATCATCAACTCTTTCGTCAAGAATGCCAACGAATACGACATTCTTGTCTCTGATATGTTGTAAATGTGATAGCCAGCCCATCATCTCTCTACCCTGCATACCATACGCCGCTCTGGTATCTAACTTACCAGTGCGATCTGATTTACACTCAGGTTGATTAGTGCAATATGTAAAACACAAACGTCCAGCAACCGTAATCGAATCAACGAATAAGGTATCATACTTAGACAGAACCTCTGAGGGATCCCCATAAGTCTGCACAACATATTCATAATGCGCTTGGCTGTATGTAGCCTCTTCACCTAAAGAAGGATTAGGCCCACCAAGAAAAACTGCGAAATCACGGCACTCTTGCCATGTTCGTGGGCGAATGACATCAATAGCCACGCCCTCGATAGCAGCATCACCAGCCTCTAAATCCATAAACAATGTTTTAGAGGGGTCAAGGGTTCGGGCAAGAGAAGTCTTGCCCACCCCAGAGGGGCCACAAACCACAAGCTTATGGCCCTTCTTTTCGTTCAATCTTTGTTCAGCGGTGATAATGTTAAGCATCTTCTTCCCTTTCCAAATCAACGCTAATACCTTGCAGATGCACGGTTCTAGCTTCACTCAGCACTGCCTTAATATCAGGCGGAGCATTGTTAAACTTAGCTTCAGGAATTGTGTACTTAACTGTGGCGTAGTGCCTTGCAGTATCTTCGTCCATGTTGTTTAGAACGCTGATAGTTTTATCAGGATCCCACTCAACCTTCTTACGAATGTTGATTTTAATCCTAAAATCTTTGTCCTGCAAAACCACGCTACCAAAGTCCTTGCCATCTTGACGCAATTTATTTTGCGCCCTCTCAAGATACCTGGACTCAAGAACATCTTTAATAATTTTAACTTTTTGTTGTGCGTCAGAGATTGTCTGCTCAAGCTGCTTTTTTAAAACATAAAGTTCAGACAGATCAGACTCACGCACTGATTCGATATCAGTCATACTAGACTCCTTCAAAAATGTCGTTAAGACTAATATGGGAAAAGTTTTTCACAATTGCAAGCTTTATTTTTTAGAAATCTTTATTTCTATGTTATTTACAGCTTTCATCAATTTCTTTTTTAGGCGAAAAACCGCAGTTTCCAGCCCTTTTGCGTCCTCAACGACAAATTCTTCAACACCGTCTTTATTTTTTTCGTAGTAAGTGAAATCAGCTATATATGTGCAGATTTTTTCATTATTTATTTTAATATCAAACTTAACCTGCGTAACTAAATCACGAATTTGATTCGCTCTTTGCAACATGACCAATTGTCCATATCGCTCTGCTTCCCACTTACTATCAAACATAATACCAAGACACTCTGTTTTTTTTGCATTAAATTTATTCTTATGATAGAACTTGTTAAACCTTGGCATTTTATGGTGTCTTTCATATGGAAAAAGAAAATAATAAACAGTGGAAATCGGTAGGTATAGACCTTAACACATACAATAAACTTCGCAAAATTTGCGAAGAAGAAGATAGAAATATTAGCCAGCAAATAAAAAGAATGGTTAACAGGGAATACCGTGACACATTTAAAAACAATGATTCTTTGGGCATAGGTTCAGTTGGATAGCAGCAGAGAAAAAGACGATTATTATCCAACCCCGCCTGACGCAACCAAGAAGATGATTGATTGCTGCCCGTGGTTGTTATGCAATAATAATCAAACATCGTATGATGTATGGGAGCCTGCTTGTGGTGAGGGGCATATATCAGAGGTTTTAAAAGATCATAGTATAAAAACATACAGCACTGATCTTGTGGACCGTGGCTATGGTGATTTACGCAACATAGACTTTCTAATGGAGCAAAAGAGTTTAGCGCCGTGGATTGTGACCAACCCCCCGTACAAGTTGGCAAATGAATTTGTTAAACATGCGTATAAACTGCAAGAACAAAGCAAAGATGGAGAGGGATTTATTTTTCTACTTCGTCTAGCTTTTCTCGAAGGTCAGAAAAGATATGAGGAGATTTTTCAACACACGCCACCAGACACTGTTCTGGTCCATACCAAAAGACTAACTTTAATTAGAGGCGACCACGAATCAGCTTGGTATGGTAGCGGTAAGACAGCTATGGCATGGTTTGTTTGGAAAATAAACAGGTTTAAAAAAGACGTAGACCAACCTAGCATTCAATGGATATAATAAGGAGATTATAATGTTTGCTAAATTTTTAAGAGCGTTCTTCCCAAATTGCATTCAAGAAGAAAAGCCCAAAAAGAAAAAGCGCGGTAGAGGTAGACCTAAAGGCAGCAAGAATAAAAAGAAATGAACATTTCTATGGGTGACGGATCAATGCAGAAAAACATACGCGATGGCTTATGCCCTCGATGTCAGACACAGATGCAGCCTATTGAAGTACATGGTCATGTGCAATGCGCTGTCTGTCACCTTGTTATAGAGGAATGCTGTCAAGGAGAGACAGCTTCATGTAGCTTTGATTCAACTGATGAAGCTGGTTCCTTAAAATAAAGTTAATCAGCTAACGCTCTCATGCGATCTACCAAGCGCCGTGCGCGATTCGGTACTTGTGTGTACCACTTTGAGTCAACCATCTCGTCTGCGGCCTTGTTCCAATCTCTGGCATCAACGCCAGCTTTCATGCCCTTAAATTTACTCAATCGAGGCCGACCCATGTTAAACATCATGTTTGCAATGATATGTTGGCACTCTTCTGGTAGGTCATCGAAGTCTGGATACAAAACCTTACACTCATCAAGAGTTACAGCCATATCCAAATGAAACCTTTGTTGAACACGCTCTTGTTCTATGACAGTGCCTACAGGCTTGCCATATTCGGGATCGCCCTGTTTAATCAGCGCACCAATTCCGAAAGTTGGCAGACCAAGATGGTCCAAATAAATCTCGTATTTACAGCCTTCGTCTTCGGCTATCTCTTCACATAATCTATCTTTGTTCATGGCTTATTTAATAATCCTGCTGTTGGGCCGCGAATGCCTAACGCCTGTGCTATGCCAGGGTTGGCAGCGGCCTGTTGTCTGATGCTAGGCTGTGAAGCCTGCTGTGGTATTCCGTAAAATTGTGCTGGCCCTGGTGTTATCGGACTTGTAGCAGCCAAAGACGAACTTTTGTTCGGTTCTGTGAGCTGCGGGGAGTTCATGCGTGCAGCTTCGCGTGCCTCAAATCTTTGTACTTGTTGGTCCCCCTCTTCCATAGCGGCCCTAACGCCACCTTGTCTTGCGACAGCAACACCCCTTGCAGTTATACCCGCCGCAGTAGCAACCGCATTTGCAACGCCATTAACATTCTTACTAGCATTATTTACGCCCTTGCCCGCATAATAATTTATAACTGTTGGGTTAGAGAAAACTTTAGCCATAGCTTTGTGTCGTAAATCTCTGCGAACTGCGGCTACAGGGCTTGTTGAGACTTGAGCAAAAACCGCACCAGCAGCTATAGAACCCTCGGTGCCAACATCACCTAAATAAATCATTTCATCAGAAAACTTTATTAATTTGTCATAAGCTTCTTTACCAATAATTGTTTGCAACAAGTCTTTGTCGTATTGGTCTATAGTTCTACGCATTTCAGCCGCTGCATTAGGAGAAGTAAATACGTTTCCATCAACTTTGTTTAAAATTCTTTCGATAAGGTTTGTTTTTATTTTAGCGAGTTCTGGTGAGTTTTTACCATAAAACGCTTCTATCTTTTTCCAATCAGCAACCTTGTTTGTTGGCTTTAAAAGTTCAGTTACAGCTTCTTCTGGAGTTAAACTGCCGTTGTTGTACTTTTTTATAAAGCTTAAAGAGGATGCTTCATTTAATGCCTTTGACGCTTCAGAAAGCTCACGCATAGAATCAACAATACCTCTATCAAGGTTTTGTCTCATAATCGATTCTATTGCTTCGGCAGGCATGTCATCTGGAGATATCTTAGCTATCGTTTTAGCAAGTTGCCTTACAGCAGGCCATTCGTTTCCAAACAAAACCTTGCCAGTGCTGCCAAGTTTTTCTATTTCGTTATAGAACCTAATCCCACTAAATTTAGCTGGGTTATCTAAGTCTATGCCCGTCTTAAACATAGCATTATCAGCGTATGAACGAGCTAATGCCTGACGTAACTCTTCTGGGTTATCAACTGCCTTTAAAGTTGCCTTTAGCCGCTCTGGTGAGTTTGGTCTTAATATTTTGTTAAAGAATTGGTCAGCATACAGTTGTGGGTTTTTTGTTGCGTCACGGATATCTTTAATCACACCAAAACGTTCTAACTCGTCAAATCTTTTTAAACCATCTCTATAATTATCTATGGCTTCTTTTCTTAATCTGCCTATTTTTGCTAACTGTTTGTTTTGACCTGGAGCCAGACCTTTTACACGAAGAAGTTGGTCTGCGCTTAAAGCATTGTCCAATGCCTCTCTAATCTTAAACAGGTCTTTTCGTCCAAGAGTACTAAGACCGTCTTGCCCTCCATTACTAAACAGAATGTCGTTTATAAGCTTTCTTTGAGCTGATATGTTGCCAAATGTAGCAGCTTCACCTAAGTCCTCAAGACCTTTTATAACTCTGGCAACATTTGGATCTAACAATGTTCTTGTGCCAGCCCCGCCTTCAATAATGTCATTTATTACACCTTTAATTGCTGACTCAGGACTTAAATCAATAGGCTTTATTCTACC
>CEUO01016092.1_pt1 | contig 12209 bp, 9 predicted proteins | sample 531391 | NCBI WGS metagenome assembly CEUO01 (sample SAMEA2622799, study PRJEB7988) | marine metagenome | isolation source: saline water (ENVO:00002010), including
CTCGCCGTGGAAGTTATCTGCATAAACATTAGCCCACCTTAAACTAGTTGACCCTAGATTATAGGTTGAATCTGTTGCAGGAGCACAATTAATTCCACTGGTGAAAACCGTACTATTTCTCCACGTCATATTTCCGCCACGATAAAGCAGTAAATCACTACGATTCGCACCACTAGAATCGAATACGCCAATTCCTCCATTATCTCCAGCATTGTAATGATAGACGTGCATCCGCATAGCACCATTTGAATCTTCAAATTCAAGAACACCATGGTTGCTGTTGCGGGTGATCGTGAAATAGCTTTGGACTTTCTGGTTGGCAACATTAGACCCTAAAGCTCCTAGCCATGCCCTGACTGCTGATGGACTATTGCAGAATCGAATGTAATTATCTGTCGTGCTAGTCCTGAAGGCCATAGCTCCACCAATCGTAGACTGGTTTTGATAAGTTGATCTAAAGAGCCTGGCATAAATATCGGCAGAGTTATTCCTTAATGCAATTGTATTTGCTGTGTTCGACGTATTAGGTATGTAAGTTCTTAACGTATCTGCATCCAATCCATTTCCAGATCCTTCATCTGCTGTTGTTAATAACCGATTACCGTATAAATTACCTTCTTTACTACTGTTAGTTAACACTAAAGGAGTATCTCCCGACCACCCAGTCCCTGAACCATAGTTAGTTCTTATAGTTAATTGTCCATTATCATTGTGATACCAAAACCGAGCGCCGCTTCCGCCAGTATCAATTAACTCTATTGTAGGAGCATCAGAATTAATCTGTAAATTACCTGTAAGTGTTCCACCAGTCTTTTTATAATAAACTGCATCATGATCATGAGCTGCTCCCGCTGCATAAGTTGTATAATTAGCTGCTGTTAATATTACATTTGTACCGTGCTTAAGGGTAGTTCCTTCTAGGACTGTATTCTGATTACTCCTGCCTAATATAAGTTTTCCACCATCATTACGGATAGTATATGCATTAGCTCCTCCATCTGCAGTTCTATTTGTATTATTTACAAAATGAACTGCGCAATTGCCGCCATCATTCTTTCCACGTATGATGTAATTATATGATGTATTACTAGAAGGCCCTATTGTATCGATAGCAGGGCTTGTGGAATCATTACTGATATCTACTTTTGCATTTATATCTAAATCACCTGTTAAAGTTCCTCCAGCTAATGGTAGGAAATTTAAAGTAGGTTTGTTCTGAATAAACGAATCACCAGTTGTTGCGTTCCAGTCAGACTGAACATTAACTTCAGCGCCTGATGCAATGCCATCTAATTTAGTCTTATAACTATTTGTAAAGACATTAGAATCACTAGCTGCAGCTACAGCTGCTCTAATCTCAGCATTAGTTTGATCCGCAGTTGCTCCACTTTCAATGCCATCTAATTTAGAAAACATGGCATTTGTCATAATGCCGCCTACTGATGCAGTTGCTGCACTTATAGACGCATTTGTACCAGTATCTGAATTCACAGAGACAGTTGTTGCAGCTTGAGTTGTACTTAAATTAGTTGTACCAGTTTGGGCATCTACATAAGCTTTGATCGACTGTTGAGTTGCTAACTTAGTAGCTGAGTTGCTACTCAAATTATCTTGATCTAATACAAAATCCATTAATGCAGTCGTTGTATCAGATTCCATTACAGCGCCAGCAATTGCTACATTTGCTGCATTTGTTACATCCGCATTAGCATCAATAGTTGCTAATTTAGCTCCTAAAACACTAACATCGTAACCATCGACGGTTTGACTTCCTGAAAACCCAATATCTCCAGTAAGGGTTCCTCCGCTTAGTGCTAAATATGCTGCATTGTGATTATGTGTACTTGCTGAAAATGACGATGCATGCTGTCCATCGACTGTATCTGCATCTAGTCCATTTCCAGATCCTTCATCTGCTGTTGTTAATAACCTATTAGTGTTGTAGTAAGGTACTTTATTTAGTACCCATTTATCTCCGCTCGATGTATATACTAATGAAGCATTAGCACCATCGACAGTAATGCCTGCTGTATTTGCAGCTGCTGCATCAGCGGCTCCTGAAGCTAGTACTATATTTTTATCATCAACTGTTAGTGTTTCTGAATTAATAGTCGTTGTATCTCCATCTACCTGAAGATTGCCTTTAATAGTAACCGTTCCTGTATTATCACCAATAGCAGCAGGATCAATTATGAAACTAGCTGGTCCCCTTAATTCTCCTGTTAGTGTCAGGTTACTATATGTACCTTCACCAGAAGTTGCATTGTCTACATATTGCTTTGTCGCAGCCTCTAAGGAACTAACTGGATCCCCAGATAATTTAATACGGCCTGACATCTGAGCGTCATTTGTACCACCCATTGATACAAATCCAGGTGTACCATATAAAACCCATTCACTCCCATTCCAAAAATAAGTAACACCACCAGGGGTCGTATAATAATTAGGTGGATCTTGGTTTCCAGGAGTTGCTGGAAAATCTAGATGCGTTGTCATGGCTTATACTCTTTATTTATATTTTAACTGCTCTGGTCTATAGCCTTACTGATCAGCCTGATTCTAGTGCATCAATCTTTGCTGATAATTCAGCTACTGCCCCTAATATCTTCATAATCAACACATCATTTTTGATGGCTTTATAGGGATCATCTGTCCTTTCCTGAGTAACCACTAATGATGGGCAGATTTCTTCTACATCTTGTGCAATAAGTCCTAGGGATCTTACATCTTTCTCAAATATGGGTGCGTCATCAGTCCAGTCCCAATTTTTTAAGGAGTTGCCCAGTGCCACAACATCTGCTAACTGTGATTTAGCGTCAGTGACGTTTTTCTTGAATCGTTTATCTGAAGTAAGGACAGAACCTTGAGCTGAGACAGTTCCCGTAAAAGTTGCTGTAGTCCCAGCAATTTCATTATTAAAATCCCACTGATTATTTCCTGAATCATATAATATCGTTGCATCTGTATTACTACCGCAATCGACAATTATACCGGATCCATCTGCTGAAGCTTTGTTATTAGATCCTTTGGCAAGGGTGATAGCTTTATCATCAATTTCTAGAGTAGTACTATTAATTGTTGTTGTAGTTCCATCTACTTGAAGATCACCTTTAATAATGACTGTGCCTCCTACATCATTGCCAGTAGGCGCAGGATCAATTATAAAACTTGCTGGTCCATTTATTTTTCCTGTTAATGTGATATCCCCTTGTGTACCTAAAGTCGTTAATGTGTCCGCATAGGCTTTGGTTACTGCATGCAAACTAGCGGTGGGCGCACCTGATAAAGTTAACGGGCCAGTCAATGTTCCACCACTTAATGGTAAATCAGCAACTTGACCTGATGTCCATACAGAATCAGATTCATTCCATGTGTAAGTTATCCCGCTGCTAGTTGTATACGTTTCACCGTTATCAGGATTATTAGGAAAAGCTAAAGCGGCCATATTTTTGTACCTTATTTACTACATTTTAACTATTTAGACTAATCCTGTGGCTCTAGTGGTTTTGCTGGTTCTACAATTACTTTACCTGACTCATCTGTCCACTTAGTAGCAATTATGTGGGGATCAATTCTTTCTCCAACAACCATCCATGAAATTGTATCAGTGCATTCTGAGTCCTGTGCAACAATCGTTAATTCATTACCAGTAACTGATCCTTTAATGGCTGTCCATCCTGTCTCATTTGTTGTAAAACATTGCACATTACCATTTAATGCTACGAATGTTCCTTCTGTCATTCCAGAGACTGTATCTATATTAATGCTGACTGTACCGTTAACTAGAGTAGTTAGTCCTCGATATATAAGGTCAGCTTGAGGGCCTTCAACAAATGAATGAACTAAATAATGAGTGTCTTTTTTATCAGCTAATGGATGATCAATTTTAAAAGAACCAGATCCTTTACTGATCTCACCAGTTACTTCCCAATCCCCATATAGTTTTCCATCACCTTGAATCTCCGTCCTTAAACCACTTGATGTACTGGGAGATAATCTTCCTATACCTATCTGTCCATTAACAGCACACTCAATACTGGGGTTAGATGCTGGATCACCTACCAAAAATCTTTTGTTCGACTTTATATGCAACCCCGTTGCAGCTGCAGTTAACTCAGCTAATCCCGCGACCTCAGATGCCATCGAGGGAATCGTTAGCCCGGCTTTATAATTTTCATCGTCTACATAATACTTGTTTGCTACATGATCATTATGAGTAGGAACATACTGATCGCTACTATTACCTCCTTCAGGCCCCATAATGCCAACGTATATATGTTTGAAAAAACCAGCGCTAGGTTCTACAATAAACTCCTGTGATGCATAGCTATTTCCTACAGCGCCAAATTCTGCTTTGTCATCAAAATATATACCACCTTTAAATCTATGTTTATTAGCAAGAGCGTTAGCGCCACTACCTACAGTAAGGTATCCACTACTAAGTTCCATTGCTTTTACATTGTTATGATGCCATCTATAGTTTTCTTCATCAGCACCAGGCCCTTTAATGAAGAAATCCATGCCCCAACTATCTATCTTAATTTCACCCCAATGATCTGTTTTATCAGTATCTTGCATTCTTATAATAGGAGTACCACTCTTTAGATGTAGAAGAGTCTGAGGTGTATCAGTGTTAATTCCAATATTTCCGTTTGCATCAATACTTAATCTATTAGTTTCATTTGTTTGTAGCGCTAAACCTAAGCCAGTACTGGTGTTTGTGCCTAAATAAACTCCACCATCATTACAAGTAATATAGCCAGTGTATCCATTAGCAAGAATTTGTATATGGCCAGATCCACTGCTATTAGGCGCAATATTATTATTAGTTCCAACTTGCAGTAAATCTAAAGCTGCCGTACCTATTACATCAATACCTCCACTAGTAGTCTTAAGCCTTTCAGAATCATTCCAATATAAGGATACTTCTGCATCTGCTACACATTTTATGGATGTCTCACTAGCATCAGCAGCTAAAATAATTGTACCTGTTCCTGAGGTAGAGTTGCTAAGCTTTAATGTAGTATTAGCATCACTAATATTAGTGATGTATGAGTGAGTTCCGTCATTAGATATATTTAAATCCTTAGCACCTGTATTTCCAATTTTAAGTATTTGATTAGTAGCAAATTCTACATTGCCGTCAAATGTACCTCCAGCAAGTGGCATTTTATTTGTTGTTGCACTATCGACATACCCTTTAGTCGTAACTGTCGTATTAGTATCACTACTTTCTGTTGCTAAGGTTCTCAACTTAGCAATCATCACTTGTGTTGTTGAACTATCTGTTAATACAGTTCTTGTATAATCAATAGATCCTGCACCAGGTACTAAGGGCACCCATTGGCTTGAATCAGTGTCGGTGTAATAAATATAAGCTGAGCCAGCATTATTGCTACTATCCCACCATATATCTCCTTGAGATGCCCCACCTGGAGCTGTTTCTTGCACACTAATCGTAGAGCCTGCATTAAACTCTGCTGCTAATTTAACCGCTTTAGCACTTGCAGCAACTGTTTCTGATGTTGAATCAATTGCGTTAGTTAGTGTGACTACACCTGCATTTGCTCCAGCGGCCCCAGCGGCTTGAATCTTGCTACCAGCAATTGCTGCACTAGAATTGATATCTGCATTTACAATCAAATCATCTTTTATATTAGTTACTATTACATCAGTAGGTAGTTCTCCTGCATCAATTTTAGTTGTCGGAAATACTTGATCAGTTGCAAAAGTAACTGTTCCCGTCAGAGTAACGCCACCAGATTTTGGTACAGCAGCATTTGCTAAATTATATGCATCATATACTGCTTTAGATGTAGCAGCCGTAGTCTGTACATTGCTGTCTGTAGCATTGGATAATTGTACAATGCCTTTAGCTGAAGTAGAGGCGTCTGATAATCTTGCAAGCGGGACAGTTCCAGCATTTAAATTAGTGGCATTTAAGTAGTATGCAGCTGCTTCTCCATTCAATTCTGCAATATCAATATTAGCCGATCCATCAAAACTTGTACCACCAATCGTCACTGCTGTAGCTAACTTAGTAGCAGTAGCCGCATTACCGCTATTTGCATTATTTAATGTACCTGAAACTTTTGCTGCAGGAAATGTTTGGCCAACAGCAAACGATAGTACTCCAGCTACTGAATTAGTGCTAGTATCCGTTAAATCTAAGAGATTAGCGGTTGCTGTATCTACATAGCCTTTAGTTGCTGCTGTATTATTTGTATCTCCTGATTCAGGAGGATCAATTATTAATTTACTTGCTAATGTTTGATCAGCTGTTGCTGATAGTGATACTGCATCAGTATCTACTGCATTTATCTTTGTAAGAATCCATCCTTTTGTGGCTAATGTTACAGCATCATCCCCATCTACTGTGGCTGATGATTTAAGTTTACCGGTAATAGTTTGAGTAGAACTAGGATCTGTTACAACTAAAGTATCTAACTTTGGTAGTATCTTAACAACATTATTAGAACTATCTTTTGTAAAGATTACAGGGCCTGCTACAGCGTTGTAGTTAATAGCTAATTCCCCGTAAGCTAGTTGACTAGCCTCGGGAGCTTTTGGTGCACCACTTTCTAACGATACACTGCGCTTTAATTGTAGTTTCATAGCTAAAAAGCCCTATATAGACAGGAGTAATAATCCTACGTCTATTTTAACTATTATTAATTTGCTCTATCTCGTGCTCTATTACTTCCTTAATTGTTGCTGCTAAAATTTGTTGATACCTTGCCACTAATTCTGATGTAGCAATCAAACCGTCTTGTAGTACCTTTACGTCCTTGCATTGTTTAATTTCATCTGTAACTACACGCAATTTTAATTGCGCTTCAAGAGGCATCTCAAAAGATTCTGGAGTAAACATTTAAATTTATTTATTACATCTATACATCCTATCTAGTTTTAATTAAAACTTAGTACCTAATACTACTGTAGCTATTTCAATCTCATCTAAATTTAAACCTTCAGCTAATGTGTATACTAACTCTACGTTACTTAATCCACTTCTCTTGTAGCTTTGGCCAACTTCATGGCCTACTTCACTAATATCCGCCAACAACTTACTTTCAAATGCTTCTCTAGCTTCTATAGTTGGATATTTATTAGGTTCTTTTACTTTTATTCGTTCTTTAAACCTAGCAGCGATGGTGTGTTTACACATTTTAAATCCACTTTTGTGATTAAAAGTTTCCCAACTTTGTAATATACCTGTAGTCTCTTGCGATGCAAGGCTATTTAAATCAATTTTACTCATTGCAGTTGGTAGAGGATATCTGTATTGTCTATTAGTAATACGTTTACCTTGATCAGAGGTTGTTTCAGGCATTCGTATAATTGCATGAGAAAAACTAGGACAACTGCAGCAATATACATCTGGTATTGTCAAAGGCTGACCAGCAGTGAATACTTCATCCATCCAGGGATCAATATCGGTATCGATACGATACCAAGGATCAGGATTAGCTGGATCACCTGGAGCATGGTAATCTTCACCTCCATACGTATCTAATTCTTTAAGTGTAAAACTATTATCTGTAAATACTAAGTACTTATCACTAGTTATACTGAATAGTTTAAGCTCAGCTTCAAACGGTGTAGCGGTTATCTCTAAATTACTCCCGTTCACTAGCACTGAGCGAATTGTAAACGGTAAAATACCATATCGTAGTTTATTGCATTCTTGTTTTACAAGATCTCCTGTTAGATACTTATTCCCAAAGAACCGTTGATAGTACTCTTTATTAAAGGTAAACTTAGCCTTATAGTCAAGGTCTGCAGCAGATGTTTCATAAAGAGTCGCCATCTCAGATACATCTAAAACTCCTGGCGATAAATTAGTTGTATTATTTAGTATTCTAAATGTTTGATTATTTCTGGAGATATCTAATGACACATAGAATTGGTAGTCGTCGTCTTCAAATACTTCATTAGATATAGCGATTTCTTGTGTATACGCACCTAAGCTGCCTACTTGATCTACTAATGCCTGTACATCGTTGTTATTATTAGTCACAAAAGAAGTAGAAAGTACGCTACTTAATGGAACAGTAATCTTTAAATTCCCCTTATCTGCATACTCAGTTTTTCCGACATATACTGCCGGATGCAGAGAATCATTAAGTACATTTTTTAATGTTGCTTCAGTCTTTGTGTCTGTAAGTCGCTCTCCTACACTATGCACGAGTAAATCACTAGTACTTGTAGCCTTTAACCATATCTCTTTATAAGCTTTATTAGTGACCCCACTTACACTTAAACTACCGACTGCATATATCTTATTTTGATCGTTATATACTTGACTAATCGTTCCTAGGTTAGGCGTTTGTTTTACTTTACGTTTAACTACATAATGATTTCTTGTATCTGAGTTCTTAGTTGCAAAACGATATCCTGAAAATTCAATGTCAATCTCATAGTTAGTTCCTTGATATAGCTTAGAGTCAATGAAAGCTCTTTCTTTCTCTCCATTATTATCAAGAATTGGATCTCCATTACTGTCTAACTTATAGATAGTAAATGATGCAGCACGGTAATAGTACTCAACACCTTTACGCCATTTAACCCAATCACTGTCTAAATTATAGTGCTCAATTACACTCCTTTTTACGGATGAACCATATCTTCTGTCACTTGGATAATCTCCTGCTTTCTTGAATTTACCTACACTTAAATCTGAACTAATACTTTTTACAGCTAGACCTTTGAAATTTCCAAAGCCATTCTGTTTTCTTGGCATTAATACCAACCACCTTGGAATCCTACAATTGGGCCATTAGTTACTTCAGCTGTATCGTGACGTGCTGCCCATAAACATGTTCCAGCAGGTACATATAAAGCCTTAAACTGTGCCACACTTACTTGAGGAACTGGCGCAGTGATATTTGGCATATCCCCATAATCTGTTTTACTCGGAGCAGCACTGTTGCTTGATTGAAATCTACCTATAAATATAGCGGTTGATCTTAAGAAATCTGCTTCATTACTAAAGTATAAATTTATCCACTGCTGAGTTGTACTTCTATTCCAACAATAAATATCTTCAAGAATAGCTCCATCTGTACCAATAGCATTAACGCAAGCTATTGCTGTATTGGTTCCAATAATATTTACTGACCCACTTGATGCAACACCTGTAATTGCTTTATCTAAATCATAGACAACGTGTAGCGGTCTATCAATTAATAGTGGTTGCTTATTTGTTGCTGTTGATGACATTTGTTTTTACCTTATGCTGTTTGATTACGTTGGCCAGTTCCCATACGAGTACCTTTGGCTTTAGGATTACTAGCCTTACCTCCTTTACCTCCTTTACCTGAAGGTGGAGCTTGGGGAGGAGCCATTGGTAGGACGTTCCCGTTTCCAGGCATGTTTCCAGGTACAGCACCCATTAATGGGCCGCCGCCATATGGACCCATGTTGCTAGGTTGAACGCCTCTTTGCATTGACTGCATTCCATTATATGCAGTCTCTAAATTACCCATCATTTGAGGGGGTGGCTGCTGCTGTAATCCATATGGAGTCGGATTCTTACCACGTGGAGTTCCTGAGACAAAATTTTGTGGCTTATTTGATGGAGGAGCAGGCATTACTACTTGAGTAGCATCTGTCTGTACATTAAAGTCTTTATACATAGTCTGGTTAGGACCACTTTGTTGCGCACCCATACTGATTACATTATCAGGATTTCCCATTGGTCCACCTGGAAATGGAGCCATAGATTTAGCCATTTTAAATCTATTCTTATCCGTAGGAGCCGGATAGCCGTTGTTCTCTTTTTTGTTTCTACTTGGCATAATTCTTATCCCTTAAACTGAGTAAACTGATGGATCATTTAAATTTATACCGACATTATTACCACTACCCTTCAATAATTCAAGTCTTTGAGCTAAACGTCCAGCACCTAATTCAGTCGTATCTACAGCTTGATCTGTGCCATAAGAGCTTCTAGCTCCAAGAGATCCAGTCGTCTGACTAGGATCAGTATCGAACTGATTGGTAGGAATATCACCTTGAGTTTCTATAGGCACATCTGGGTCAACCTGATCAGGCATAACTGTAGGAGCACCATAGACAGTTTTGCTATTAGAAACTACATCACCTACAGGAACATTTACAGGTATTCCTATAAACGATTCTGAATTATTGTTGCCAGTGGCTTCTCCCGCAAGATATTCAGAATTTTTTTTACCTCGATCGTGTGGAATCTTTATTGTTTCCCAAGACATAATTACCTTAAATAGAATCCTTGCTCTATTCTAACTCTATCGCCACATAAGATTGAGTGCTATCCTTGAACCCACCGCTGTATCTGCTGGCCCAGGTATTGCCATTATGAATTCAGCTCCAGCGCGTTCAAACGCATATCTACGTGTTTCTGGTCTGCGGTAATTTGGAACATATAATGATTCTGCTAACCGATCACATTCTCTTAAATAAACTTCTCTAAAATCTGCATCTGCCTTCAATGGATCAGTCGTAGCAATAGAACGACTCACATCTCCTGCAATCTGCTCTAATCTAGAGAAATTAAAATTCCCAGTCCCAGAATTATTTGTATAATCATCTGGAAAAAATGCGCTGGCTTTCCATGCTGTATCACATCTTGTGATCTGATAAATAATCTCATTATGCCAGTATTCATCTGGAATTAAGGCCATTGCCTCTTCTAATCTAGCTCTATCTCCAGCAGGTATCTGTGCACCTGCATTAAAGCCTAAATGAAATCTAGTCTTAGATTTATGTAAATCATCTAATTGCATTGACGTTAACTTATCGCTTGTTGATTATTGAGTGCGTAAGCAATTAAATCTGTTGCTAATTTTCTATCTTGTTCAGTGGCTTCACCAGTCATCAATTGAGCTAAAACTTTAGCTGCATCTGAAGGAGTGTTATCCATCCCTGCTTTAGTTAATGCTCCAGCTCCAGCACCTATAACACCGAACGGTACAGATGTTGCTAATCTAAATCCAGGCCTCACAAAGCCTCTCATTGATTTAGCACCAAATCCTAAGGCATTACCCAAAGAATGAGGTACTTGTCCTAGAACAGCACCTGCTGTTCCACCTAGTACTGCACCTGTGCCTACTAGCGCCTCTTTTGAAGGCCGATTTTTTTCGGCCTCCAATGCTAACTGATTTAAGTACTCAATTGCAGATGCGCTATTCATTATTTCTTACCTCTTGTTTTACGTCTAGTTCTACGAATACGATTCTGTTTCTGCCTTCTAGTTATCTTACCCTTCTTGACTTTACGGTTTAATTTAGCCCTTTTGGCTTGTATTGTCTTTCTATTTCTATTAATTTTTTTTATTCTTTTTTTACTTCTAGTACTGGGCTTCTTACCCGGACGTTTTACAGCCTTCTTAACTACTTTACCTTTTTTATTTTTTACTGTTCTTACCTTACGTGTTTTACCTGTCTTATTATTTTTTATCCTCTTAGTAGTAATAGTTCTACCTGATTTTCTAGGCTTAGTCTTAGTCCTAGTCTTTCTTAAAATTTTTCCTCCTCTTTTTTTAACCTTTACGGTAGCTCCTTTCTTTTTACGAGTAATTGTTTTAGTTTTATTCTTACCCTTACCTCGTGTGCTTACTTTAAGTTTACCAGTAGCTTTCTTTCTAGTACGCTTTATTCTTGCACGTTTTTGATCCTTACTAATTTTCCCAGTAGCAACTTTCTTATTTAACTTTTTACGCTTAGCTGCTACAACCTTTCTGGTTTTATTAATTTTTCTTAGTTTCTTCTTATTGACTTTTCTTGTTTTATTCTTTCCTTTAATTGTTTTAGAAACTACCTTACCTTTCTTATTAATACGTGTTTTTACCTTTCTTTTTGCACCTGTCTTTTTATTAGTAATTGTTTTTGTCTTAATAGTGTTTCCTTTTTTATTAATTCTCTTTCTAATATTTGCTTTACTTACGACCTTACCTCCTTTCTTTTTAATTCTTGACTTATGCCCTTTTTTAATCTTTTTAGTAATTACTCTACCCTTACCCTTACCTAACTTTGTTACCTTTCTTTTTTTATTAGCATTCTTTGTAGCAGTAGTAGACTTACCAGGCTTTAATTTCTTCCTAGCTCTCTTAATTCTATTTTTCTTCTGTACATTTGTAAGTTTTTCATTCTTCCTAATTCTCCTCTTCCTTTGCTTGAAAGTCTTAGGCTTTTTAGTTGTACCACTATTCTTAGTAGTAGTAGTAGTAG
>CEUO01014821.1_pt1 | contig 12202 bp, 13 predicted proteins | sample 531391 | NCBI WGS metagenome assembly CEUO01 (sample SAMEA2622799, study PRJEB7988) | marine metagenome | isolation source: saline water (ENVO:00002010), including
AAATAGAAATATATGGATATGAATTTTAAATGATTTTAATAGCACACCGAGGAAATATCGTTGGACCCAACCCAGAAATGGAAAATAATCCACAATATATTGACAAAGCCATTGATAGTGGTTATAATGTAGAAGTAGATATAAGAGGAGATTTCACAGACGGACTGTTTCTGGGTCACGATGAGGCACAATATGAAGTTTCGGCTGAGTGGATTTTTGAGAGAGCAGGATATTTATGGCTTCATGCTAAGGATATACAGGCTTTATATTCGTTCACACAGCAGGCCATCGGATGCAATGCCTTTTGGCATCAAGGTGATGACCACACGCTGACTACCGCAGGCTTTATTTGGGCATACCCCGGTAGTATTTTGACTCCTCGTTCAATATGTGTAATGCCCGAGAACAGCAAGATAAAATATACCGAACAAGATTTGAAGCTATGTGCTGGAATCTGTTCCGATTATGTGAGTAAATACAAATGAAGTTTGCATGGCAACAAATACCATCCCCAGTCGTTTCAGAAATACTTTGTAATACCATGGTCGATGGTGTTGTGATTGACACTGAGCATGGATTCTTTAACAATGAGACCCTGTTTACTTGTATACAGGTCATCGAGGGCTGCGGAAAGTTGTGCTATGTAAGATTGACTGAACCAAATAAAACTTTAGCTAGGGCTTGCTTAGATGCCGGCGTTGATGGTATTATTTTTTCTACTGTCGAGACGGAAGAGCAGTGTCGCAAGATCAATGAAATATGCAAGTTCCCTCATTATGGCGGCAAACGCGGCCTAGGACTTGTCAGGCAAAATAGGTGGGGAATCGCACCATTGGTCACTTACCCTCCACGAATCGTTGCACAAGTAGAAACCAAAACTGGCATCGATAACATTAAGAAGATTTTTTCTTACGACTTTGATTACTACATGATCGGGCCATACGACCTAAGCGCAAGCTTGGGAGACCCCGGCAACTTCGACAATAAAGAGTATCTGGATGCTCTTAGGTCGGTCAAAGAAGTCGTACCATTACACCAGATGGCAGTCCATATTCCGACGGACGTGAAGAACCAGCTTAAAAAATATCAAGACTATGGTATTATAGCTGTAGGAATGGACACCACTGGATTATTAGAATTTTACAAGGAGATAACTTAAGTGCTTAATTTTGAAAACATTGGAGAGAGGTTTGTGCAAGTTGTACACACCACGGAGTGGGAAGAGCTACAACAGAAATATAATGACTGCAACGATATTTACGTGCTTGGTCACGGTGGTAACATGGCCGTCGCCGATCATGCTGCTGTGGACATGACGCGCTTGTCTAATGGTACAAAGAACGCCATGTGCCCGGCTAGTGGCGTTGTGGCTACATCGCTTATTAATGACACGAGCTTTGAGCAGTGGATGGTTAATTGGCTTATGTGTCGCACAAGCACTCGCACAAAGACACAAATGAACAAGTCATTAGTCTTAGGGATTTCATCCTCTGGAAACTCTATCGATATTCTTAAGGCGCTACAATGGGCGTCAACCAACGGAATGCAAGTGGCAATCATCACGTCTAAGGATATCCCAGTTGAAGTCGATGACTTGACCAAGGTTATCTTGGGCGCCGACTACTACCACACCGCCGAAGTATTAACCCTATTGTTGACCTATCAGTTGACTCATGGCTCAGGCCATGTCTGCCCGGCCATTGGTGAAAATAGCCCGGAAGCCCTTCGAAAGTCTAACTGGAAGGGAGGAAAGATTCGAGAGCATAGCTACCCTGATGAACAGATTAATGTGGGTGTCGATTTCGATGGCGTCATTCATAAAAACTCTAAGGGGTATTATGATGGCACCATTTATGATGTCCCCATCGATGGAGCGCGAGAAGCACTTGAGAGGCTGGCATCCCAACATACTGTTATTATTTATAGCTGTAAGGCTAAGCCTGACCGTGGACTTGTTAATGGCAAGACCGGCACCGAGCTTATTTGGGAATGGTTAAAGGAGCACGATATGGCACAGTTTGTAAGCAAGGTTACAGCAGAAAAGCCACGTGCAAGATTTTACATTGATGATAAGGCCATCAGGTTTACAGATTGGGAGTCGGCATTTGAGCAAATTGGTGAGATAGATGGCTAGATGCCTCGTTACAGGACATAAGGGCTATATTGGCTCTAAACTTTATAATAGATTAAAGGAGCTTGGCCACGAGGTGCAGGGCGTAGACGTGACCTCTATGAATCCCGAAGAAGGTCTAGACATCCGCCACCACCTTTTTCATAACGGGAAGCCATGGTTAAAATTCCGACCTGAATATATTTTCCACCTTGCTGCAAAGCCAAGTGTACCATGGAGCGTTGAGAATCCTTCTGAGTCGCTATCACATAATGTGTTGGGCTCCTCAAGGGTGTTGGAATTTGCATTGGCCACCAACGCGCGCCGAGTAATTTTTGCTAGCTCTGCAGCCGCTTACGGCTCTGCAAACCCATACGGATTGCACAAGCTCATGACAGAGATGGAATGCAGGCTGTATTCTAGTCTGTACGAAATAGACACTGTGTGTCTCCGATATTTTAATGTCTACTCGGCTGATCAAAAATACGGAGGTCCGTATTCGACGGTTATCTCTGCTTGGATGGACGCTCTTCGCGCCGGGCGCCGCTTAAGAATTGACGGTGACGGCCTACAAACTAGAGATTTTATTCATGTAGACGATATAATATCGGCAAATATTTTTTGTATGGAACACACCGAGAATTTTAATGGTGCTAATTACGACGTTGGCACCGGGGCAGAGACAAGTATTGATTATATCAGACAATACATCAATCAGAATATTCAAGCGCTCTGGTCAGAAGAACCCGAGAGACGGGGTGATATTAGATTTTCGTGCGCCGACACGGCGCCATTAAAGGAATTGGGGTGGTCTGCCCAAATTGATATTGAAAATGGACTAAAAAGTTGTTTTGGAGGTTAACATGGAAAACACTACTGAAGATATGAAATTGTCCAACCAAGCACTGGGTGCCATTATGATGGCACTTCAAGAGTCTTTACTTAATCAGTTAGACATTGTGCCAATCCTTAAGGGATTTGAGTTGGTCAGTACAGAGGACGGCCTGATGGTGAAGAATCCACCAACGGTGAGGTTCTCAGACAACAGTGAAATTTCTAATAATGATTTAGAAAATATGGTAAAGTAATGCCACGCTACCGATACGTGTGCAGTGCCTGTGAAAGTGAAAAGATGATTTTTCATTTATTTGGTGAAGAAATAGATCGGAATTGCGAAGAGTGCGAAGCTGAAGAATCACTACAGAGAGCACTAACATCACCAACATATGCGCTGCATGCATCTCAAAATACTCCTAAAGTGGGAGCTATCACCAAAGAGTATATTGAGAAAAATAGAGAGATTCTAGAAGAAGAAAAGCGAAAAGCTAAGGAAACAACATATGAGCAGACTTGAAATAATATTATCGGCTGTGCTGTTTTTTTCTGTACTATTCAACGTAGGTATTTTTATCTATGCTCGTTCCGCAATCCGCCGCCTACTGATGGTATCGGAGGAACTGGGAGACTTCCAGTCTATGGTGGATGCATTTGCAAAACACCTGAAGGCGGTGTATGAGTTGGAAATGTTTTATGGCGATGCCACTTTGGAACATCTTTTAAATCATGCCATCTCCTTTAATGAACAATTGGAGACTTTTGAATATGTCTACACACTGACTGAAGAATCTATGCTCGACTTACCAGAAGATGAACAAGAGGATTTACCTGATGACGCAGAAGAAGACACGCCGGAGGCGTAGAAGCAAGAGCAAGAATCATTACTTTACACAAGTACATGAAGACGCAATAGTCCAATATGCACAAACAAAATGCGTAAAGACTAGAACACAATTATATGTGGATTATATACAGCCAGCTTTTAATGAGATGGTGGATAAGATAGTTTTTACTTACAAGTTTACCACATTGCCGAATTGTGATTCTTTACGCGAGGAATGCAAGGTTTGGCTAGTAACCATTTTAGATAAATATGACCCGAACAAAGGCTCCAAAGCCTTTTCTTACTTTTCGGTCATTACTAAAAATTGGTTTATTCATAAAGTTAAACAACAACAAAAACGGAATCGTCGCGAAGTAGACTTAGACAATATTTCTAAGAAGTACGAAGAAGAGTATTTGGCAACAAATGTTTCCTATGTCTCGGTTAGAGTTGAGCAAGAATTCTGGGATTCTTTCTATCAGGAAATCCGGTCTTGGGATACTTCACAAATGAAAGACAACGATCTTAAGGTATATAAGGCGATTATGATCCTCTTTGAATCGAAAGAGGAGATCGAAATTTTTAACAAAAAAGCTATTTATTTATACCTGCGTGAGATTACCGATCTTAATACCAAGCAGATTGTTAACTCACTAAAGAAATTTCGCAAGAAGTATTCTAACTTTAGGCAGGATTGGGAAAACGGCTCACTATGAAAACAAAAGAACTAGACACTTTGATGAACGAAGCACTCGACAATATTCGAGATGATAGAAAGCTGGCTAGAGAATTTTTAAATGAGATTGCCAACCAGATAGCTACCGATTCCGAACAAAATAAATATCTTAGCCCTGTTGCCGCCAAACATATTGAGACCATGCAACGTTCTAATGAGCAGCTTGTAAAACTTATTGGTCTGCGGCAGAAGCGCCAAGTTGAAAATATGGACTTGTCCGAAAGCGACAAGGACAGTATTTTTGATATGCTGCAGGGAGCCACGGACGATGGGAAGTAAGACTGCTCTTAGAGGAAAAGATTTATATGGCGCCGTAGAATATGCGGAAGGTTCGTTCCACATGAAAAGTGGCCGCAACATCTTTAAAAAGAAAAAGAAGTTTGCGGTTAGACTCTTAACCGATCCGGTCGCATATTCAGGTCCCGCCACCGCCGCCCAAGATCCGGAAGACTTAGCTAAGAGTGGCATTGACTCTAAATACGTTTTTATGGGTCGAATAATGGATCTAAAAATGACCCACAATAAGCTCTTGGAAGATCCATGCGACGAAAGCACCACCCCTAACCCCGGGGCCAATGCTGGCATCATGTGTATGCACACACAGATAACCCTAACCAAAGCAGGTTCAATGCCAACTTTTGCAGCCGGAGATGTTATCATATGCAAATTTAGAGCCGGAGATAATGGCACTATGTACGATTTACAAAATGCTGAGTTTGTGCGCGTCAAAGATTCTTTTAAGACAAAAAAGAAAGTGTCGGACACATGCGAGAATATGTCGGAAATGTTCAAGAATACAAACTTCGGCCCAATTGGCCAGCTTATTCCTGCCGGCGCCCAAGTCATTGGCTCAGCTTATGGCACAGCTGCTGGCGGCGGAGGAGCACCAATGCTTACGTCCGCACAGTCTTGCGGCGACACCGAGCCTGCTCCTGCCGACTGGGCCGAGACCACATTATACCACGTTATCTCCAAGAAAGAGAAATCTAAGAAGTATACTGATGTCATTCCACTGGACGGTGGCTCTATAGGAATTGCTCACTTTGCGGCCGGCGGCCTTCATTCACTATATGACGCGATGGGCGACACTATAGCGCAAAAGTATTTCGGTCGTAGCGTGTCGCAACTAACGAGCTTTTCACGACAAAGAAATAAATGTAAGGGCACAACGCCAATGAGTGAAAACGACAACGGCACAGGTTGTTATTCTGTTAGCTGGTGGAGAAGCGGCATGGAAAAGTTTACATCCGGCCCCGAATCTAAGCGTGTGCAGACTGCTGCATGGATGTCATCAAAAGCCGGCCCGGCATCAGAAAAGGCCAAGTCTATGGGCTGGGTGACCGGCCGTCAATTTGCAATTGCTGCCGGCATTAGTAATAGTCTAGGGGTTGGAGGATTTACTAAGTTAGCCACGTCGCAAGGGTGGGATGCTGAAAAAACTTTGCTTGGGTACGTAAATGGTGTTACAATCCCCACGGCTAAAGATTCGAACAAGCGACACTGGCAACGCCGAGCAGACGTTATTAACTCCACATGGCCATGTAAAAATATTGTATCCGCAACACCCCCAGCAGTTGCTACCGAAGCGTCTGGTTCTGCAACTGGCACTGTTGCCTCTACAGTGGATAGCGGTACTTCAACCGAAGGGAGTAGTGAAACATCATGACTACTAACCGCGAAGCCTTTGAGATGTGGGGTAAATTTTCTGATGCACAAGACAGCAAACAGAATGAAAACTCCTTCAAGGTCCAAGTAATTGACACGCCAATACCTGTTTCTGGTCCTGCAACCACCACTGACGATCCCGAGACTCTGAACAAAGCGGGCATTGATTCAAAATGGCAATTTATGGGGCGCCTTATCGACAAGAATATGCCGCATGAAAAGTTTTTAGAGAATGTCTGTGATAGTAGTGTGTCTGACAAGACCAATGGCTTGGCTTGTCTTCACTCTATAGTTACTGTTTCTAAGGCGGGCGCCATGCCAGCTTTCGGCCCGGGCGATATAGTTGAGATTTCTTGCGATGCTGCAGCCGGCGATATAGCACAATATGATTTACAAGGGGTGGATTTTGAAAGGGTAATTGAAGTGTTTCGCGAACCAAGCAAGACTGGCAGGGATGTGACTTGTGCCGGCCTGCCGGCTGTTGCTAATGGCAAGATAGCAGCTAATTTTGGCGAAATAGGCTCAATTATGGGAACCACAACAGTTGGCGCAGCCACTGGAACTGGCCCGGGCCAAAAAGCTGTTTATATTGGAGGTGGAAATAACATTCCCGTTACTAATGGAAAAATGTCTGATGCCGGCCTCATCACTGGCGCAACTCAAGGATATAAGTCGGGCCACCCGCGAGTTTTGACAGACATTGCACCAGAATGGGACGCAATGGCTGCTGCTTTTGCTGCTCATTTTTCGGATAAAGGGTGGAAGCTGGCTGGCAGTGGTGATAGAACATATCAAACACAAGTTAAGCTAAGGGCTGAATGGTGTGCCAAAGGTTCTTGTGGAAAAGCTTCGAAGCCCGGATATTCAAATCATGGATGGGGTCTTGCTGTTGACACCCATTATTATGACAGCAACGGCAAAAAGAAATCCCTCTCCTTTACCGGCGAAGCTTATAAATGGCTTTTTGACAATGCGGCCACATACAATTGGGAGCATCCGTACTGGGCTCAAAAACCCAGCGTTAGCGAAAAGCTTGGTCGACCTTGTGTTGCTCCGCCTAATAAGAAATGTGGCTCAAACATTGAGGTATGGCACTGGGAATCCACGCGCCTTAGCTCGCTTCTTCGTAAGGGCGACGCGGCCTACAAAGAGGCCGTCGCCGCAGCACAAGCATCCCAGCCACAAGATCCACCACCAGAGGCTGGAGATGGTGCCACAGAGCCGACAGCAGAGACAACATAACTGCTGGCAGAATTTCGCTATGGATATATTTATTATAAGGCGGAGAAAGTAAATGTCGTTGACCAACAGAGAAGCATTTCAAAAATTAATTGCCACCCAAAATGAAGAAGTTGATGAGAAGGACTCTAGTGTCTTCCAAAACGAGAATTCATTTAGGATGAAAGTTATGTCAAGCCCAGCACCATATTCAGGTCCAGCAACAGCTAATCAGGATCCCGAATTGTTGAACCAGACAAATATAGATTCCAAATACCTTTTCACTGCCAGAATATTGGATCGCGGCATGGCCCACGAGAAGTTCTTAGAAGATCCATGTAACGAATCAGTTTCCCCTAACGCAGGCGCCGGCTCTCGATTGTATGCTCTCCACACCAAGGTGCGTCTAAGTCACGGCGGCCAAATGCCGCAGTTTCAACCCGGTGATATCATTGAAAGTGAAATGTTGGCAGGTGATACGAGGAATCTGTATGATTTGCAATTTTGTGATATGTCAGGAGTTAAGGATGTTTTTCAAAATCAACAAATCAGCAAAGCTGGCGCATGCGCCAAACTAGGTAACCTTTTTGGTGGCGGTGGCGGAGCCCCCGGGACGCCCGGATTCACAGGAAATGTTGCCGGCCAGCCCTTGACTGCATCGGACAAACTGACACAAACAACTGAAGAGCCTAAGCTTATTACTATCTTGAAAAACAAAGGATACAAAACCTACGACGATGGCACTATTAATACCATTGGGATTCGCTCTAGCAATCGAGTGCCAGACAAATTTGACGACATAATGCACCTCATATGGAAAAAAGATGGCATGTGGAACGATATAGCTTTTCAGATTACAACCGATCCGGGTTTGAAGGTCTTGTTGGGTAAATACATTAGCAAAGAGCTTGACTTTAGGTACGCTACTTCCAAGGGTATAGCCCAGCTTAAAGAAGGGCAGTATGTGGACGCTTACAGATTCGGACCTCATAATGGATACCCAGCTTTACAGCAGAAAGAAAAAGTTACAGTCTATAGGGACACGAACGCTGATGCTGTACTGGATTGGGAATCGAGCGGCGGTGGGGAAAAAACCGGTAGATTCGGCATTAATATACACAGGGCCCATCAAAGTAGAATTCAACAATCGGTCGGAGCATATTCGGCCGGCTGTCAGGTCTTCCAGAGCAACTCTGATTTTCAAAAAGCTCTAGGAATTTGGAATTCCACCGGGCAAAAACGAGTCACATATACGCTGCTATTGTGGTCGGATCTCACAGGCGCCGATGAGTCGGTGGCCTCCACAGAGCGGCCATGGTCTACAGATCCCGCAGATGGATGGGTGGCGCCCGGTACCCCGCCTGAAACAGATGAAACATGGGGAACGGAAGGCGTCGATTGGGGCTACACAGCTTGATAAAAATAAGTTAGGATATAAACTATGGGAAAAAAGATTGGATTTGGAGATTTCCTTAAAGGAAATAATGATGTTTCGTGTGAAACAGTACAGGAGTTAATGGACCAGAACATACCTGTTCGGTCAATACCGCCTCTTTCTGGATTGATGAACACGCCGGTTTGTCGCACACCTTTTACGTACAATGCCCCGAAAGGCGCCTCGGTTATTTCTAACCAAGGAGCGTACATAGTGTTTGGACAGGTGCCGAAAGGTGGCATCATGACGGGCTACGGCGCAAGAGGAATTCCAGCGGACTCAATCGATTTAGTGGTTGGTCGCAATTCCTCATCCCACAGAGGGAAAGGACCAAAAGCGAACTCTGCAGTAGACAACAACTTCGCAACTGATGCCGCTAGGATATATATTAGCCGCTTGTGTGATATAGATGTAGCTTTTGGCTTAGACTCAAGACCGGGCATGAGGAGGGGTCGTGGACTTGTCGGCCGATCAGCAATTGGCATTAAAGCCGACGGTGTAAGGATAGTTGGAAGAGAGGGCGTCAAGATTGTCACGGGCAAAATGAAAGGCGCTAAATTTGGACTTTCAGGCGAGACAAACTCATTAGGAGGCAAGATTAGTGCGCCGGCCCCTAGGATTGAATTGGTTGCCGGAAATGATATGAAGAACGTGCAAGGTGTTGCTCTCGGTGAACACACAAGAGACGCCTTAAGAGAGTTGACTGATATTGTTGGTGAGATTTGGAGTGCTTGTTTTAACATGGGTGTAACGCAGGCTGGCTTAGAAGGTGTTCTCGGTGTCACTCCGGTTTCGTGGCATGCATCCGCCATCCCGGTGTCAATGCAGCAGAAATTCACAGGCGTGTTGGCGTCGCTTTACCAGACTAGAACCACACTACAGTTTTGGAATTTCAACTACTTAAATGCATCGGAAAAGAACTACATCGTAAGTCGCAATGTGCTAACTAATTAATAAAGGTGAGACATGTCAGAATCAAAGTTCCTGCCATTTCAGGACGCTAATGGAGACGGTCAAAACGATGACTGCCCAGAAAAATTTGTTGCTACAGAGCCATTTGAATGCCCGGAGTGCAAACCAAATCCGAAGGCTCTGGTTCCCAATTGGCGCGACAAAACAAAATATGAATCCTTCCTCAATGAGAAAAACTGCAAATACCAGATCACAATTGTAGCTAGGGATTACACTTCTACCAACGCGCCCGAAGGTGCCACTGAAGAAGAAGCACAAGCCGCTCTTGATGAGATTTATAAAGAATATGAAGACGAAGCGATTGAAGCGCTGTTAGAGACCCACGAGAAAGATAACAGCCCAGCTAGCGTCGAAGCAATAAGAAGCGTCATAGAATACACTGATTATTGGCTTGACGCGCGCCCCTTTAGTCGATTGAAGCTAATGTACTCGGTACCGCACGAGGCGTTAGCTGCCCTTGACGAAAGAGATTCGGATGAGGATGAGGAAGAAGAAGATACTAGCGATATCACAGTATCATATTCGGCCCATGAGATGGATCCAATGATGATGAAAGTTCGCAAAGGACTCAACCTCTATAATAGATATTTAAAGGTATATCGCGCTGTCGATCAGGGCAACCTTAAGTTTACCGATGGCGATAAGGTCTTTAATCTAGAGAATTACGGAGATAACGGCCTTTGGGGTGGAGGTCTCATGGCAAGTATCCTTCCCCAGCTTGACGAGGTGTTGAACAAATACGGATATAATATTCCCAATGTGGGTGGATATTTCTCAGAAGTATTCAACGCAAATGATACGGTTACAGAAATTACCTTTACTTTTGATTATAAATATAAAATTAAAAAGATAGAATTTTATACCGAAGGTTGTGGAAACGATATGCAGCTATTCAACAGCAAAGCTAAAGAATTGCTGTCAAAGTCAGCTTGGAAAGATCGCACAGCCATGGCATACTTCACAAAACTCAGAGAAATGGAGACTGCACTGACTGCGCGCACTCCTGAACCGTGGATTGAGTTTTTGGTGGAATATACTTATCCTGAGATTTATGCAACGCAGAATGAGGAAAACCTTGAACAAGATGCGAGAGGTTGTGTCGAGGAAGCCTTGGCGGATGAAGCAAAGCAGCTTGGTCAAGATATTCTCGATGACGTGTTTAGTATTGGAGATGCGATTGCATTTAAATTCCACGAGCAACTCTGTAAGAAGACATTGGGAGAGAAGCTGGACGAAGATGTTAAATTGGGTGTTGTCGTTGATAGAAAAATGGCAGATAACCCACTCACACCCCAGCGCGAAAATGAAAAGAATATTCGAGCATATGCAACTGAGCAGGCTTTCCAACAACTGGAAGATGCTGAAAGCCCCTTTGTATCGTTGTGCGCACGAATTGTGTCCGGAATGGGTGGTGCCGGCACTGGAGTAGGCGCCCTGTCAGCCGAGAAACAGTTGGATATACTTTGGAAAGAGGGATTTGATGAACTTAAGATTTGTGGACTTTTCGACATTCTTATGGAAGCAATAACATGCTTGATGTCTGGTCTGAGCCTCGAAGAAGCATTAGGCAAGGTTCTTGAAGCTGGCCTCCGTGCGATGTCAATCAACAACTTGGGAGACTTGTTTATTGGTCTTCCATACGAGAAGCAACAAGAGATTGGAGAATTAGCCAAGAAGAAGATCCAAGAGGGAGATGTTTTTCCTGAAGGTTCTTTATCGCAAGAACTTTCTGATGGCATCGCCGGAGACATAGAGTTGCCATCGCTGTCGTCTTGGGCAGGAGAGTTAGCACAGAAAGAGTCCGACAAAAACTCACCAGATGCATCAACTAGCGTAGGCGCACCAGTCTCGGACCACCGCCGAACATTAGCAACAGAATATGACTCTGGATCCGGCACTTCTAGCCTGTCTGTCAATGCTGACGCTGCACTCGGAGAAGGTTGGAATTCTGCAGTCTTGGAAGCATACATCAAGGCTATTTTAGAAGTGTATGGCAACGATTTGCTCTCTCTTGCTGATGAGTTAAACCGGTTCCCCGGTGCCCAAATGATTGCTACCATCATCGCCCTCATGGACTGTCCAAGGCCACCGATATTCCAGCCCGGCTTGATGGACTGGATGAATGACATTGAACTTCCTATCTGTAAGAATGTCAATGATATTAATTGGCCAAAGATGATTAATATTAGCGCTTGGTATCCTAAAATCAAAGACTTGCTTAGGTTGCTTTACGAAGCTTTGAAATACGCAATCCAAATGGTCATTATTAAGATTCTGATTCGTCTTATTGTCAAGCTTTGTGAGTTGATTGGTAATGCGATTTGTAACGCACTCGGAACAGTCGGAGACATAGCAGCCTCATTGCCGGACATCGCCACAGGCCGCGATAACTTAGCAAACGTTATT